>WNGB01018117.1_pt1 | contig 14502 bp, 10 predicted proteins | sample 5400681 | NCBI WGS metagenome assembly WNGB01 (sample SAMN13153367, study PRJNA577476) | soil metagenome | isolation source: 115 cm soil or saprolite under grassland replicate 2 | place: USA:California | collected 2016-06-15 | reverse complement strand
TGCTGATCGCGCTGGCGGTCTACGCCTGTCTCATGCTGGGAGGCCAGCTCGCGCGCTTCCTCGGCGACGCCGGTCTCGACGCGCTGCGACGGATCTTCGGCCTGCTCGTGATGGCGATCGGCGTGGAGATGGTCGTCCACGGGATCAACGAGCACGAGGCCTTTCGCAAGACGCTCGGGTTCGGACTCTTCTGACCGTGCGCGAACCGGAGCTGCGTGTTGCGGCACGCGCCGTCGTGCTCGACCCGGACGACCGGATCCTGCTCGTCTACTTCCGCAGCCCGACCACGGGCGGCACGTGGTGGGCGACGCCGGGCGGAGCGCTCGACCCCGGCGAGACGCACGAAGAGGCCGTCCGCCGCGAGCTGAGGGAGGAGGCAGGGATCGTCGCGGACGAGCTCGGCCCCTGCATCTGGGAGCGCGAGGCCGTCTTCGAATGGGGAAGGCGGCTGGTGCGCCAGGTCGAGCGCTATTTCCTCGTTCGGGTCGAGAGCGCGGAGCTCGCGCCCCAGTTCACGCGCGAGCAGCTCGAGGACGAAGGCCTGTACGACATCCGTTGGTGGGGTCTCGACGAGCTCGAGGCAGCGGACGTGGTCTTTGCGCCGAGGCGCCTTCCCGAGCTCGTGCGCGAGCTGATCAAGTCGGGCCCGCCGGCCGAGCCGATCGACGCCGACGTCTAGCGGCTCCTCAAGGCGTCCCTGCGGTGGCGAGCGTTTTCCCGTCCGCCGACCACGAGGGACGCGAGCCGGGCCCTTCTTCGAGGTTGGTGAAGCGTGTCACGACTCGCTTGTCCTTTCCACTCGGCGACGAGATGACGAGCTCCTTCCGCCGCCAGTAGGCGATCTTGCGGCCGTTCGGAGACCAGACCGGCCACAAACCCGACGGCGCGATCTGTCGCGGTCGGGCATCGGCGACCGAGGCGACATAGATGCCTCCGTTCCAGCCGCGCCTGAACGCGAGCCGGTTCCGGCGGGGATCCCACACGGGGTCATGGCCCCAACCGAGCGTGCGCCGCCGGCCGGTCGCTACGTTCACGAGCCAAAGGCGACGGTTCTCAACACCGAACGAGGCGTTGTAGACCCCTCGTGAGTAGGCGATCCAGTGACCGGACGGGGACCACATCGGCTCCCAAACTCCCGCCCCTGTCGCGATCTTCCTCAGCGGCTTTCCGTCGACGCGAGCGGTACGGAGCGAGGTTGGAAAGTCATTCGCCTCGAGGCCCGCCTCGAAGACGAGGCGGCGGGAGTCAGGCGACCAACTTGGACTGCTCGCTCCTCTGGCTATCTGCTCGAGCCCGCTCCCGTCGGCTCCGATCACAGAGACGCCTTCGGGCGTCGAGAAGGCGATCTTCCTACCGTCGGGAGACCAGACCGGTCTGTCGATACATCCGCACGGTGCCGTGAGAGTCCTGCGGTCGGATCCATCGACTTCGATCGTGCAGATCGCGCCCCGGCAGAGATACACGACCCATCGCCCGTCGGGTGAAAAGCTGGGCTCCGATCCCTCAGTGAGCCAAGTCATGCTGCCGCTGGGGACGTCGACCAGGTAGACCTGCGGTGTCGCGTCGGCCGTCCGAGCGGAGCCCGCGCCCGCTGCAACGGCGGGAACGAGTAGCACGGCTGCCAGGACGGCCCACCTCATCCCGATAAATAGGACGTCTAGTCGCGCCAGCCGTTCGTAATCGGCATGCGCCGGTCGCGCCCGTCGCTAGCGCGGATCCACCCTGACGACGCCCATCATGCCGTGGTCCTCATGGAAGAGCATGTGGCAGTGAAAGACGAACTTTCCCGTGTAGGCGGTGGGGCGGGTGAGCATCGTCACCGTGCTGCGGGGTGGCATCAACACCGTGTCCGCGGGGTTGTTGCCCCCCGGCGGGACGTCCTCGACCCCCTCGGGCCCCGACGAGACCCTCGGCACCCGATTCGCTTTGACGGAGATCACCTGGAAATCGTTGATGTGGATGTGGAAGCTGTGCCACTCGCTCGTCTTGTTGACCAGAGTCCACTCGTTCACCTCGCCCAGCTTCATGACCTCGTCCACTCGGTCCGGGTCGAAGAACTTGCCGTTGATCAGGAACTCGAACCCGCCTTTGACCTTCTTCTCCGTATAGACCAGCCGGTGGCGCTGAGCGATCTTGGCGCCGCTTAGGTCGGACAGCGTGGCGAGGGGCTGCGTGGGGAGCGTGTCGTGCTTCCTTGAACCCGCCGAGCGGAGCACGGCGAGGGTCGACGCGGGCACGAGACTCGACGTCGACGGCGTGCCACCGCCCTGGAACTGCATGAAGGGCTCCGACTCGAGCTCGTAGCTGCCGGCCGGCCCGCCTTGGACGAGCACCTCGCGCCGCTCGGCGGGACCGATCAGGAGCGTCCGCTGGGGACTGATCTTGTCCAGCGTGATGCCGTCGTTCGCGAGCGTGTAGAAGGTAGAGCCCCGCAGGGCGAGGCGGATGATCGCGTTGTCGTCGGCGTTCAGGATCCGCCACCGCTGCCGAGCTCGAGCGAGTTGAAGATCAGCGTCCGGGTCGGGATGTTGCGCACCTCGGGCAGCGTGTCGAGTCCGCCCTGCACGTAGATTGCGCCGAACATTCCGCCGTAGACCTGGGCCTCGACGAAGCCGTGCCGGTGCGGGTGGTACCAGTACAGGCCGGGCGGGTGGTCCTCGGGGATGTCGTACTCGTACGTGAAGGTCTTGCCGGGGGGAATGCTCAGGAAGACGTTGTCGGAGTTGCCGCGCGGCGAGACGTGCATGCCGTGGACGTGCAGGTTGGTGAGCTGGCCCTCGCCGAGCGGGGTATGGTGCTCGGGCGGGGTCGGCCCCCATGCTGGCGGGGTGTCGCCGAGGTCGTTCTCCAAGTGGACGATGAGCCGATCACGGGGGCAAACGACGAGGGTCGGCCCCGGGACGCTGTCCTCGTAGTGCAGCGTCTTGTACTTGTGACCGTTGATCGTCACCGGGCCATAGGAGGCCTTCAACGTCGTCTCCAGCACACCGTCTTTGCTGACCCGGACCTCGGGTTCCCGGAATCCGTCGGCGATCGCCGGCGGAGGATGAGGGATGCATCCCTCTCGCACCAGATGCGTCCCGCTCCCACCACCACAGGCCGAGAGCGTGAGGGAGAGCGCCCCGATTGCGGCGCCTGCCACAAGCGGTCGTATCTTTGCTGCCATGACGCCTAGAGCCTTTCAGATCGGGCGCGATGAGGCGATGTCTCAGTCGCGCCAGCGGTTGGTGATCGGCGTCCGCCGGTCTCGGCCGAAAGCCTTCGGGCGCAGCTTCACTCCCGGCGGGGCCTGGCGGCGCTTGTACTCGGCCCGGTCGATCATCGCCAGCGCGCGGTCGACGAGCTCCGCGTCGAACCCGTCGGCGACCAACTCCTCGCGCGAGCGGTCGAGCTCGACGTAGGCCTCGAGCACGCGGTCGAGCTCCGGGTAGGGCGGAAGAGAATCCTCGTCGAGCTGGTTCTCGCGCAGCTCCGCGCTCGGGGCCCGGTCGATGATCGACTGCGGGATCAGCTCCCGGCCGGCCCGCTCGTTCAGGTGCTTGGCCAGCAGGAAGACGTCCGTCTTGTAGACGTCCTTCAGCAGCGCGAACCCACCCGCCATGTCCCCGTACAGCGTCGCGTAGCCGACCGAGAGCTCCGACTTGTTCCCGGTCGCGACCACGAGCCAGCCGAACTTGTTCGAGAGCGCCATCAGGATCACGCCCCGCGCCCGCGCCTGCAGGTTCTCCTCGGTCAGGTCGGGCTCGGCGCCGGCGAACGGCTCGGCCAGCACCTGCGTGTAGCCGTCCACGATCGAGTCGATCGGCAGCTCGAGGAAGGGAGCGCCGAGGCCCTCGGCCAGCCGGCGTGCATCTGCCCGCGTCCCCTCGGACGAGTAGCGCGACGGCATCGAGACGCAGTGGACGCGCTCGGCCCCGAGCGCCTCGACCGCGAGCGCCGCCGTCAGCGCCGAGTCGATCCCGCCCGAGACGGCGATCACGACCTCTCGGAAGCCGTTCTTCTCGACGTAGTCGCGCAGGCCGAGCTCGAGCGCACGGCGCATCTGCTCGAGGTCGTCGAGGAGCGGAGCGACCCCGGGGTCGACCGGGTCGGCCGAGCCCGGCTTCGACGAGACGTCCACGAGCTCTACCTCGGGCTCCTCTTCCCGCTCGCGCGCGAGCGCGCGCCGCCGCACGTCGCGCAGCCTGCGCGCGACGACCGCGTGCGGGTCGACGTCGACGACCAGCAGCGCCTCCTCGAACCCGGGCGCCCGCGCCAGCACCTCCCCCTCGTCGTCGAGCACGACCGAGTGCCCGTCGAAGAGCAACTCGTCCTGGCCCCCGACCGCGTTGCAGAAGGCGACGAAGCAGACGTTGTCGCGCGCGCGCTGGACGAACATCTCCTCCCGGTCGCGGTCCTTGCCGACATGGAAGGGGGAGGCGGACAGGTTGACGAGCAGCTCCGCGCCCGCGAGCGCCAGGTCGCTCGCCGGCGGCCCGGGCTGCCACATGTCCTCGCAGATCGTGGGGCCGATCAGGCAGTCGCCGAGCCGCACGAGCACGAGATTGCGGCCGGGCGCGAAGTAGCGGTCCTCGTCGAAGACGCCGTAGTTGGGGAGGAAGCGCTTGCGGACGAACGCCTTCACCTCGCCGTCCGAGCAGATCGCGCAGGCGTTGTAGAGGTCGCCGTCGTAGTGCGGCGTCCCGACCAGCGCGACGACGTCGCGCGCCGCCTCCGCGATCTGCGCCAGCGAGCGCTCCGCGGCCCGGATGAAGCCGGGCCGGAGCAGCAGGTCCTCGGGCGGGTAGCCGGTGACGGCCAGCTCGGGGAAGAGGACGAGGTCGGCGCCGGCCGCCCGCGCCTCCTCGAGGCGCCCGAGGATCTGCTCGCGGTTCCCCTCGAGGTCGCCCACGACCGTGTCGATCTGCGCGAGCGCCAGCCTCATGAGAACAAGCCTATCAGTTTGCGCCTATGAGGCGAAAACCGATAGACGGACGCGCGCGAATGCCTTAGGCTCCGCGCGAGGGGAGGCGGCAGGGCGATGAAAATCAAGATGCTTCGCCCGCTGGGCGTTCGTGACTTCGCCTTGCTCTGGACCGGAATGACCGTCTCCTCGCTCGGCGATGGGATCTACACGGTCGCGCTCGCGTGGCAGGTCTACGACCTCTCGAACGCCCCGACTGCGCTGTCGATCGTCGGCGTCGCGCTGTTCCTTCCCCAGCTCGCCGCGGTCCTGCTCGGCGGCGTCGTCGCCGACCGGATCGACCGCCGGCGCGTGATGATCTTCTCCGACGTCCTCCGTGCCACGGCGATCGGCGCGCTCGGGATCCTGTCCGTCGCCGGGGCGCTTCACCTCTGGCACATCTGGATCCTCGTCGCCCTCTACGGCGTCGGCCACCTCTGGCACATCTGGATCCTCGTCGCCCTCTACGGCGTCGGCAACTCCGTCTTCTATCCCGCCTATACGGCGCTCGTCCCGCAGGTGCTACCGCAGGAGCAGCTCGTCCAGGCGGCCGCGCTCCGCCAGTTCGTCCGGCCGCTCTCGACGCGGGTCATCGGTCCTGCGCTCGGCGGCGCGATCGTCGCTGCGCTCGGCCCCGGAACGGGATTCCTGATCGACGCCGGCTCGTTCGGAGCCTCGACGGCGGCGCTGCTGCTGATGGCGGCGAGGCCGCTCGAGCGGGCTGCGGCGCGCACGGTGAGCTCGGTTGCGCAGCAGATCCGGGAGGGTCTGCGGTTCGTCCTCGCCCTGCGCTGGTTGTGGATGTCGCTGCTGGCGGTGACCCTGGCGATGGTCTTCTTCCTCGGCCCCGTGTTCGTGCTGATGCCGTTCGTGGTCAAGAACCACCTCCACGGCGGCGCCGACGGCCTCGGGCTCGTGCTGGCGGCCGGCGGAGTCGGGGCGCTCGTAGCCTCGATCGTGATGGGCCAGCGCGGTGCCCCGCGGCGGCCGCTTGCCGTCGTCTACGTCGCCTGGGCGATCGCGGCGTTCGCGCTGATCGGCTACGCGCAGGCGGATGCCGTCTGGCAGGCGGCGCTCGTCAGCGCGCTCTCGATCGGCGCGCTCGTGACGGGTCAGATCTTGTGGGAGTCGCTGCTCCAGCGCTCCGTCCCGGGTGAGCTGCTCGGGAGGGTCGCGAGCTTCGACTCGTTCGTCTCGTCGGGGCTCGTCCCGCTCTCGTTCGCGATCACGGGTCCGATCGCCGATGCGCTCGGCCCGCGGACGACGCTCCGCTGGGCGGGCGTCTTCAGCGGCGGGATCCTGCTCGGTTTCCTCGTGCTGCTAACGGGGCTGGGGGTTACGCGCGTTCGTCACGCACAAGCTGTAGAGGGGTAGGCCAGGAGGCGACCTGTGTGCCGGGCGGGCCGAGCGATCCGGCAACCCCGAGCGCCGCGGGAAGCTGGGCGAAGGGGTCCTCCCCGGTCATGAGCCGGTAGGCAGCCGGGATCTGCCGCCTCGCGCGAACACCGAGCTTGCGCCGGAGTGCATCCGAATGTGCCTTCGCGGTCCGCGGCGACAGACCGAGACGCCTTCCGACCTCGTCATTCGAGCATCCTGCTGCGATCAGTTCGACAACCTGGCGCTGACGTGCTGTGAAGGTTTTGCGCTGCGCTTCCATTCCTGCCTCCTTCCTGATTAGATCCGTGCACACCTTGCGGCAGCCCGCTTACAGGGCGCTTAACGGTGACTGAACGGGGGCTGAACGGCTCTGATGCACGTGCATCTGGCGAGAGCGGTGATGGAATTCCGGATCCTCGGACCTCTCGCGGTGCACATCGGTGGGCGGGTGACGGATCTTGGCGGGCTGAAGCAGCGAATGCTGCTCGCGCTGCTGTTGACTCGTGCCAACGAGTCGGTCTCGCTCGATTATCTCGTCGACACGCTTTGGGAGGATTCGCCCCCGGCGCGTGCGCGCAACGCTCTTCAGGTCTATGTCTCGCGACTTCGCAAGGCGCTTGCCCCGGATCGGATCACGACGACTGGCGGGGGTTACTCGCTCGTTGTTGGACCGGACGAGTTCGATCTCGGACGCTTTCGTGCGCTCGTCCAAGATGGGCGCCGCGCACGTGCCGAAGGCGATCCGAGCCTCGCATCGGAGCTCTTGACGGAGGGGCTCGCCCTCTGGCGAGGCTCCCCACTTCCGGAGTTCAGCGCGAGCCATGTCTTCGCTGCCGAGATCGCTCGCCTCGAGGACGAGAGACTGGCTGCGCTCGAGGATCGCATCGAGGCCGACCTCGACTTGCACCGCCACGCCGAAGTCGTTCCGGAGCTTGAATCTCTCGTCGCCCGTCATCCCCTCCGCGAGCGGCTCGTCGCTCAGTTGATGCTCGCGCTGTACAGGTGCGGCCGTCAAGCGGAGGCGCTGGAGACGTTTCGGTGTGCTCGGCGTGCACTCGTCGAGGAGCTAGGACTCGAACCCGGCCGGCTCTTGAGCGAACTGCAGCAGCAGATCCTGGTTCAGGATCCAACTCTCGAACCTGCCCGGCCTGCGAAACGCGCGGCGGCGGTGCGGCCCTCGAGACGTCGGGTCACGCTTCTGCTCGCGGGCCTGTCGCTGACCCCCGGTCTGGACCCCGAGGTTGCCGCACGGGTCCTCGCGAAAGCTCGTGAGGCCGTGCGGGCCGTGCTCAGCGGCTACGAGGTAGTCATCGAGGAGCCTCTGGGCGACGCCGTCCTGGGTGCATTCGGGCTTCCGGCCGCACACGAGGACGACGCACTGCGTGCACTGCGGGCCGCCGCGGACCTCCCGAGTGCGCTCGAGGACATCGAGCTTGGCCTTCGGGTGGCGATCGACACCGGCGACGTGCTCGCTACGGAGGACCGACTCGCCGATGACCAAATTGCCGGCTGGATGATGAAGCTCAAGGAAGCGGCCGGCGACGGGGAGATCGTCATCGGCGAAGGAACGCGCCGCCTCGTCCGCGGTGCCGTCGATCTTCGAGAGTCCGTAGTCCCAGGCGTCTGGAAGGTGGTCGGCTTCGATCCGACTGCGGAGGCGATCGAGCGGCACTTTGACACCCCTCTCGTCGGCCGCGAGGCGGAACTCGAGCGTCTCCGCGAGGCGTTCGACTGGGTCGTCAGCACTCAGAGCGCGCATCTCCTCACCGTGATCGGCCCGGCGGGAATCGGGAAATCACGCCTCGCGCGGGAGTTGGGTGAGCTACTGGGGGCCGACGCGAGAGTTCTGATCGGGCGCTGCCTTGAGTACGGCAGCGGCGCCTTCTGGCCGCTGGCCGAAGTGGTCAAGCAGGCAGCCGGCGGCGCGAGCCGAGTTGCCCTCGAAGGCGTCTTCGAAGGGCAAGACGATGCGAAGCTGGTCGTCGACCAGCTCACTGCTGCCCTCGGAACCGCGGAAGGAACGAGCGCGGAAGACGCGTTCTGGGCGTTCCGAAGACTGTTCGCGGCCCTTGCTCGGGAGCGGCCCCTAGTGCTCGTCCTCGAAGACCTTCACTGGGCGGAGATGCGACTGCTCGACTTTGTCGAAGAGCTCATCGAGCGGGAGGAGGACTCTGCGATCCTCGTCCTGTGCCTGGCCCGGCCCGAGTTACTCGAGCAGCGGCCGTCCTGGGGTGCAGGAAGGCTGGACGCCGAATCGATCCAGCTCGAGCCTCTCTCGACAGCGAGCAGCGAGGCGCTTATCGAGTTGCTGGAAAGCGATGTGCCCGGAGAGGCTCGGTCGCGCATCTTGCAGCGAGCGGAAGGCAACCCGCTCTTCATCGAGCAAATGGTCGCGCTGCTCGCGGAGGATCCAGACGCTGCGAAGGAGGGAATCCCGCCGTCGATTCAGGCGGTGCTGGCCGCCCGCCTGGCTCGGCTTGCGGATGAAGAGCGCGCTCTTCTCGAATGTGCCTCCGTTGTGGGGCTTGAGTTTTCACTCCGCGGCGTTGCGGACCTTTTGTCCGGCCCTGAGGGAGAGAACGTTTCGGAGATCCTGCGCCGACTCGTGCGAAAGGAGCTTGTTCGGCCCGCTGGGCCGGAGATCAGGGCCGAGCGGTTTCGATTCCGCCACATTCTGATTCGCGACGCGGTCTACGACTCGGTCCTGAAGTCGAGACGCGCGGAGTTGCACGAGAGGTTCGCGCGCTCGCTGGATCGGGGATTCGAGGGGGTTATTGAGGTCGAGGAAATCATCGGCTATCACCTCGAGCGCGCCTACGAGCTGCGCAAGGAGCTAGATCCGGAAGACGAGGGCTTGGAGCAACTCGCGACCGAAGCTGGCGAGTGGCTGGTAACCGCGGGTGGCAGCCATTTGGATCGATCGGACATCATGGCCGGCATTGACCTGCTTTCGCGAGGAGTCAAGCTCTTGCCTGACGAAGGCTCGTTGAAAGGCGGCGCCCTCGCAGAACTGGCGTATGCATTCCGTCTCACCGGACAGTGGGATCTGGCTCGGCAGCACATCGGCGATGGACTCGCTGTCGCTAAGCGGCAGGGAGACGAGCCATTAGACGCCTATCTCTGCGTTAGTGAGCTTCAGCTGCGCCTGCATACCCAGTCGGACTTCACAGTGGAAGAGTTCGCTCGGGTGGCCTCGCTCTCTTTGGAGTCGCTCCAAGACCGGGGTCCAAGCTTGTACGCTGCGCACGTTCGGGGGGCGCTTGCTTGGCCCTACGCCCTCCAGGGTCAAAGCCAGCGGGCCGAGGAGCTCATTGATGCCATCGATCCACAATACGCGCGCTTAGAAGTTCGGAAACTGCTCCCGTCGCTTTGGCTCCATGGCCCGCTGCCCGTGACTAGGGCCGTTGAAAAGTGCGAGGCATTATTGGCCGAGCAGCCGGCTCCTAGGACTGTTGCGAGTTGCTATCGCTCCCTGGCTCAGCTCAGGGCGATGACCGCCCGGTTCGGCGAGGCACGCCTGCTCGTCGAACGCGACCGACTGATGCTGGAGGAGCTAGGTTTGCCAGTGTTCGCTGCGGCAACCTCTTGGGTCAACGGGGCGGTTGAGCTGCTGGCTGGTGAACCGGGAATCGCTGAGAAGGTTCTTCGCGCTGGGCTTGAGCGGCTATTGCGACTGGAAAACTCCTTGTATTCGGCGGCAGTCGCGGCCTTACTCGCCCGTGCACTCTACGAGCAAGAGAAACCGGACGAGGCGTTGTCGATGATTCATTTTGCCGGGCAGGGACCGCATCACGACGTGGCCGTCCGAGTCGGCTGGCGTGGAATCCGCGCGAAGCTTCTCGCGAGAGAGGGCCGGATTGTTGAGGCGGCGCGCTTGGTTCAAGAAGCAGTGCGGATTGCAAGGACCACAGACTCGCCAGATCTGTGTGGGGATGCTCTCGCCGACGAGGGGGATGTACGGCTCTTGATCAACGATCCTGCAGCTGCGTTCGAAGCGTTCGAGTCCGCTGAAGTCCTGTATCGGGAAAAGGGCAATTTCGTTTCGGCAGAACGTACGCGGCTCCGCCTGATCGCGCTTTAGGGAAGCGCTCGCCTTACAGCCAAGCTGAGTTCGGCGAGGGAGACCGCGCCTTCAAATTTGGACCTGATTCGCCCGTCAGAACCAACCAGGAATACCCAGGGCTCCGTTGGCAGATGCCACTCTCTCACCCAGCGGTTGAAATCCTTAGTGGGATCATTGTTCTTATAGATCTCGACGTGGATGAAGCGAATCCCCGGAAACTGTTTCCGGACCCGGTTGACGACGTCGACCGCTGGCCCGCAGGTGCGGCTCGTACAGAACTTCGGCGTTGCGAAGACGACGACGAAGGGCTTGTGCGCTGCGAGCGAACCCGCAATTGAATACCGGAGAAGCGCTCGATCCGGTGGAGTATGAGTTGTCAGCCTTGCGAGGTCACCGTGTGTGCTGGCGAGCGTCGGAGTCGCGGACGGAAAAGCCTTCGCTCCGACGGTCGGCGAAATGCTGTGCCGGTGTACGACGAGGTTTCCCAGGGCTTGAACCGATCGGCCCCCCACCGGCTCGGCAAGAACCCAGTAGGTCCCCGAGGCTGGCACCCGGACGTGCGCGACGTAGATCCGGTTGACGTCACCCGAGTACCCGCCGGGGACGCCGACTCGTTCGAGGACCGCGGTGGTCCGATCGAAAGGCCGCTCGTTCAGTCCTCGGGCCAGCCATACCCGCGCTCGCGGGCGCTCGATCGACGCACCGTCCGGCGCTACGACCAGGAAGGTGTAACGAATCGGGCCGGGTGCGAAGTCGGACGTGCCGGCAACGACGGCGACGTCAGACCCTGGGGCGTTTGCAAGAGCGTGCAGAGTTTTCGGCGTGGCGCTCGGTGACTCGGCTTGGTCTTTGACCGGAGGGCTCGATCCCGAACATCCAGTGACCAGCAACAATGCCGCAAGAGGGACCAGCCGACCACGCACGTGTTAAGCCTATTGGTCGCCGTCGTGGAAGCCCCTGATCCTCAGCACGACGCCGAGAATGGGCAGTGCCGTAGCCGCAGTCGCGAGTCCGAGACAAAGCTTGATCCAGCGAGTTTTCAAGAATCTCACCTCCTTTCGATCAGAATCGCACATCTTGTAGCAGTTCTGCAGCATTCCTATACAGCCGCGCGGCCTCGGCATGCTCGCCGCGGCGTGCTGCGAGATCGCCCCTAGCCACGAGAGCGGCGGAGCGGTGGCCCGCCGAGCCGATCTGCTCGAAGCTCAGTGAAGACGCGCGGAGCCACTTGCCGGCCTCGTCGAAGCGCTGCTGCTCGAGCAACGAGCGTCCGAGGACGAGCTGGGCGTTGCCGATCTCGTCCAGATAGTCGACCCGGTCGTCGAGCAGCTCGAGCGCCTTCCTGGCCTGCTCCTCGCCGAGCTTCGGATGCCCTGTCTTGAGATGAACCTGGGCGAGCGAGGACACCGCGTAGGCGGCGTCGACGTCGCTGTCGGTCTCGAGCGCGACCCGGAAGGCGTCCTTCAGCAACGCCTCGGCTTCCTCGGGCTTTCCGAGCAGGAAGTTGAGGCCGCCGAGGTTGTTGAGCATCCGCCCGAGGTTGACCTGGTCGGCGATCCGCTCGTATTCGGCCCTCGCGCGCTCGGCGTAGCCGCGGGCTTGTACCCAGTGTCCGTTCCGCTCGGCGATCAGCGACGCCTGGAAGTAGCCGTCGGCGATCGCGCGGGAATCCCCCACGCCCTCGGCGAGCTCGAGCGCTCTCTCGACATCCTCACGCGCCGCTTCCCAGTCGCGCTGCCGGCGGTAGCAGCGGGAGCGCCAGCCGAAGATGTCGGCGCGCAGGCGGTCGCACGGAAGGTCGGACTTCTCGGTGAGGACGAGCGCCTCGGTAAAGAGCGAGACTGCGGTTTGAAGGCTGGTGAGCTTGTACCGGCAGACGCCCATCCGGAAGAGGACGTCGGCGCGGTCGAGATCCGAGAAGCGGGGCTTCTCGGAGAGCTCGCGCGCGTGAGTGAGAAGTTCGAGCGCCGGCTTCAGCTGGCCGTCGTCGTGCATACGCGCCCAGGCCTCTCCGAGCAGGGCGCGCAGCTGGAGCTCGGGAATGATCTCGTCCGAGACGAGTGCGTGGGCCCGCTCGTACTGCTCCACGGCTTCTGCGAACTGCTTGGCCTCGATCAGCGCCTCCCCCCGAGCGAGCGTCGCCTCGATCCGGCCCCGCTCATCGGACGAGACTCCGGTCTCGAGGAAGAGCGGATCGACGTCGAGCTGCTCGGCGAGCCACGCGAGCGTCTCGCGCGTCGGGCGCGTCTTGCCGCGCTCGATCTGACTGATGTACTCCTTCGAGAAGCGGTCGGCGGCGAGGTCCGTCTGCGTCAGACCGGCCTCTGTACGGAGCGTCCGGAGGCGTTCGCCGACGCCGCTCAGCGCCGCAGTTTTCCCCAGCCGTACGTCCGTTGCCGCCACTCGAATGCACAGTCAACAGCATTTCGGCTCGGAGTGCAAGTGCTTTGTCAAGAAATCGCTTGACTTTTCCACTTGACAAGTTGTCCCCATGGGCCTATAGTCCGCGCCAGACAAGCTTGCTGCCTCAATAGATGCAGCAAGGAGGTGCGCCACATAGTCCGCGCCGCACGTACCTTCGGGGGCTGGCTGGGCCGCAGAGCCAGGAACTCGGAAGTGGGCGCTAGGGAGTGGCAGCTTGCCTCACCAAAGGAGAGCCCCGGGGCCGCAGCCGGGGCCTCCGTCTTTAAGCGACGGTTTCGGGCTCTCGGCCCGTCATCCAACGGCGGCGCGAGGCCACGATCCGGGCGAGCTCGCCGTCGAGCAGGCTGAGCTTGCGGTCGATCGTCCCGAGCAGGCCGATCGCCATGAACACCCAGGCCTCGGCGTCGGCGTCGCGGTCGGGGAGCACACCGCCCGCTTGCTGGGAGCGGACGATCAGGTCGCGGACGAACGCGTGCACCTCGCGGATCTGCTTGCGCAGATAGCGCCGGATGTGAGCGTCCTCGCTTGCCTCGGTCAGCGCCTGGATCCAGAGGTCGACGAGCCGGGCGCGCTTGTCCTTCCCCGACAGGTAGGCGCGCCCGATCGCCGGAAGCCATGCGGTCGGATCCGGCTCGGCGGCGACTGCCTTCTCCCACAGCACCTGGACGCGCGCCCAGGCCTCGTCGAGGCAGGCCAGGTAGAGGTCCCGCTTCGACGCGAAGTGGCGGTAGAGGATCGGCTCGCTGATCCCGGCCTCGCAGGCGATGTCCTTGGTCGTCGTCCCCCGGTAGCTGCCGCGTGCGAACACGCCGCACGCGCACTCGAGCAGCGCGGCGCGGCGGTTGGCCGCGGTCATGCGGGTGCTCATACGCCGCCCAACGGCGTATGAGCGTGTGGAGGGGGTGTGGGGGAACCGGGAGGTTCTCCCACGTCAGGTTCTAAGAAGGGGGCTCGTGGGGGAAACCCTTCGGGGTTTCCGCTTCCCCGCTGCCTCTGAGGAGGGGGCTCATGGGGGAACCAGGGGTTCCCCCATGCTCGAAACATGGTTTCCCCCACGGGAGCGAGCCGAAGGCGAGCGACGGTCATGCCGCCATCTCGGCCGGCTCCCCCGCGTGCCGGTACTTACGCACGGTCGCCACCGCGACGATCGCGGCCGAGAACGCGATCGCCGCCGCGACGACCAGCGAGTGCTGGAAGCCGCGGACGAACTCGGCCGCCGCCAGAGGGTTGGTCGGGCGGACGTGGACGGAGGCGGCGACGATCGCGCCCATGATCGCGATCCCGAGCGAGCCGCCGACCTGGCGCATGCTGTTGAGGACGGCAGAGCCGACACCGGCCTTGTCCACCTCGACCGATCCCATCGCGGCCGCGGTCGCCGGCGTCATCACGAGCGCCATCCCGACCCCGCCGATGAGCAGGCCGGGCAGCAGGTCCCAGAAGGTGCCGTGCAGGCCGAGCCGCGAGAAGATGACGAGCGACCCGGCGACGAGCGTCATCCCGCTTCCCATCAGCCAGCGCGAGCCGACCTTGTCCGAGTACTTCCCGGAAAACGGCGCGATCAGGATGATCAGGATCGTCATCGGCAGGAAGGTCGCGCCCGCCTTCGTCGGCGAGTAGTGGAGGATGTTCTGCATGTAGAGCGAGACGTAGAAGAAGACGCCGAACATCGCGAGCGCGACCAGCATCATCACCGCGT
>WNGB01008834.1_pt1 | contig 14502 bp, 15 predicted proteins | sample 5400681 | NCBI WGS metagenome assembly WNGB01 (sample SAMN13153367, study PRJNA577476) | soil metagenome | isolation source: 115 cm soil or saprolite under grassland replicate 2 | place: USA:California | collected 2016-06-15 | reverse complement strand
TGGTCGTAGGTGCGGACCTCCTCCTCCCGCTCGCCCGCGAGCGTGACGTAGGCGGCGAGGTCTTCGGGGTCGCGGGTGCCGCCGAAGACCAGCAGCGTGGAGGTGTTGTTGATGATCGTGGCCGCGCCCGCGTCGCCGTAGCGCTGCCGCAGCTGCGCCCGGGACTGGACCGCGGCATGGATGGTGATGTTGCGGCCACCCATGTCCGCGGTCCACTTGTCCAGCGGCACCGGGCAGATGATCGCCGCCTCGTCCAGCGCCAGCGTCAGCGACGGGTCCAGCCGGCCACCCGGCTGCGCGGCGGCGACCCGGCGCGCCTCCCGGGCGATGTGCCCGGTCAGCGCGGTCACCAGCGGCGCGGTCTGCGCGTCCTCGGCCCCCAGCATGTACACCGTGCCGCGGTCGGTCAGCAGCCGCTCGACGTCGAACCCGCCACCGGTGGCGGCCCGCGCCGCGGTCGGGTCGGTCAACCAGCCCAGTGCCGGCATGATCGTCGAGGTGATCGACGTGCGCGTGTTCGGGTTCGTGGTCAGGAACTGCACCGCGTCGGACTCGAAGTTGCCCACCGGCGACCGCCGCAGGAACCGCTGAACGTCGTCCAGCGTCTCGGACTCGTCGGACCTCGCGACCCACTCCAACACGTCGGCCATGCCCAGGTCGCCCAGCGCCGCGGCGTGCATCAACGCGGCCAGCACCCGGCGGGCCTGGTTCGACCAGAACTCCCGGTTCCCGTCGTCACGACCCGGCGACGACACCGCCGCCACCAGATCCGCCGCGCGGTCGGTCGCGGTCTTCGGGTCCCGGCACCCCACGATCGGGTCGAACGTGATCGTCGAGGCCAACCCACCCATGCCGGACGGGTTGAACACGTAGATCGGGCCCAGCTTGTCCCGCACCGGCCGCGTCAGATCGATCAGGTCCGTGCGGGTCGAGGTGGCGATCACCGCGCCCGGCGCGTCCACGATCCGGCCCGCCAGCTCCGCGGACTTGCCTTTGCGCGGGCCACCGAACCGGAGCGTGACGTTCTCCACCGTCACCCACACCGGCAACAACCCCACCCGCGCGACCCGGGTCGCGACCGCGGTGGTCGGCACCCGGAGCCGCTGCCGGCGCGACAGCGCCTGCGTGGAGGGGCTGATGACCGTCATCTTGCGGCGGACCGCGAACCGTGACGCGACCCTCAGCAACTGCCAGCGCGACGCCACACCATCGTTACGCCGCGCCCGCGCCCCCCAGCGCTTGACCGTGCCCTGCGACCCCGACCGGGACCGCTGCACCACGAACCCCGCGCCACCCAGCACGGCGACCCCGGCGGCCAGCGCCGCCGGCCACCACGCATGCGCGCCCACCTGGCCGGGCATCGCGTGCAGCAACCAACTGGCCCACAGCGCCCACAACCCCGCCGCGACCACCGCGCCCAGGCCCCGCAGAATCGTCGCGAGAACCAAGGTGAGCGTCAACAGCACCCCGGCCGTGATCACCAGCGGCCACACGCCGCGCGCCGCCACGTTGTGCGGCAGCGCGAACAGCACCGCCGCGGCGAACACCGTCCAGCCACCCGCCGCGGCGATCGTGCCGTGCAGCACCCGCCACGCCACCAACAGCGCCGTGACCAGCACCATCGCGCCGGTCGCGGACAGCCACCAGCCCGCCCGCTCCGCGACCGGTGTGGTCGCGTAATGCTCGATCAGCAACCCCGCCAGCGCGCTCATGACTCCGGCCGCGAACAACTGCGGGACCAACACCCCATCCGTCGACTCCGGCCGCCGCATCATCGCGAACCACCCCCGAACCCCAGCGCCAGACCCACCGCGCACAACACCCCGCCCGCGACCGCGGCCAGCAACGACCACCGCAGCAACCGGTGCTTGCGATCCGCCAGCCGCGACAACGTCACCGCCTGCTCGCGCACCACCTCGACCACGTCCCGGTCGCTCAGCAGCGCCTTCACCAGGACGTCGGTCAGGCCGACCGGCTCCATCGCCGCCAGCGCACCGAAGTACAAGAAGTTGCGCGGCGCACCTTCCGGGAGCCGCGCCGAGCGCAGCACCTGCAACACCACCAGCACCGACAGCACAACCCCCGCCGCCAGCAGCACCCCGCCGGTGACCAGCGGCACCACGGCCACCGCCCGGCGTGCCGCGCCAGCCGCAGCCAGGGTCAGCACCGCCGCCGTAGCCGCCGTCTCCACCGTCGCCGCGAAACCGGCCTTCGCATCCACCCGTACCAACGCGTCCGCAGCGATGTCATGGACCCGCCACGCCGCGTCCATCGCCCGCGTCATCGCGCACCACCCGCCGACGTCGGCGCGGGCTCGTCGGCCTGCACGTTGTCGCGGTACGAGTTCTGCGCGGCGTGCGCCTGACGCGACTGCGTGGTGATCGCGGTACAACTGACCTCCACCGGCCCGAACCGCGCCTCGACCTCGTAGAACCCCTCGGCCCGGCCTAACGACAGCCTCGACACCAAGCGCCACCGCAACCGCGTCGACCCGAGCACAGACCGTCTCCCACGACGTGTCCGGGCTCTCGCGCCCGGGCCACACCGTCGCAGCGCCCTTCGGCAGCGGAAACTCCGGGTGATCCGCCACCCACCCCGCCAGCCGATACAGGCCCTTGATCAACTCCCGCCGCTCATCTGACAGATCAAGCCACCCGATCTGCGGACCCCACTCCGGCCAACCCGCCTGCGAATCCGTCATGCTGGACACCTCCACTGCACCTGCTTCCTGCTGGGTAGTCGGAGAACCGGCCCCGGTCTGGTTGGCGCCTGGGCGGGGCCGGTCCACATCACTCGCACCGCCCATCGGCGGCGGCACACCGTCAGTGCGTGCCGGACGAATCGCCATCACGCTGCACCGCCGGATTGGCTCGCGGTCGGATCCCAGCCCGCGGCCCACTCACTGACGTCGAGGCACCCTCCTGCCTCCAGGGCTGCGGCGAGAAGCTTCTCGATCGCCATTGCCGGAATCACGTATCGGCCCTGCTCGCACCTCCGACGCATGCGAAGCGCCGGGAACGCGCCGTCCCGCACCAGGCGGTACAGGTGCTCCTGGGAGACGCTGCACAGCGCGGCAGCCTCGGCAACCGTGTAGCTCGGCACTCCGGCCGCCCGCTTGCGAAGGGCGCTCTGCAGTGCGAGGTCCCGTCCGAGCACCCTTAGGCGGCCGCGTTCGGGCGTAGGTACAACCTCGGCGGCGTCGCCCCGAGAGGTTGTCTCTTGCGTCATGTGCTGGCCCTCCGGTCGTCAGGCCCGCCTGCTTTGGCTGGGCTGTACGAATTATTTAAGCACCCCTTGAATCTGGATTCAAGGCCCCCTTAACGACCCCCTTCAGAGGGGCTAGCATGATCCGATAGGTTGGAGGCTCAATGAAGGAACTTGAGCGGCTCAGGGCCATGGAAGAGCCGATGGAGCAGCTGGTGTACTCGGCGGAGGTACTGGCGGCTCTACAGGCGGCGACTGCGGAGGTCGGCGAAATTCGTCGATCGGCGCTCGACTCGCTGCGCGCCCAAGGGATGACACTCGCTCAGATCGCCAACGAAGCCGGGATCTCAATCGCGCGCCTGTCACAGCTCGGCGCGCCCCGGCGCCGACCCGAGCGAGCGATGCTCAGTTCCGGCGACGTTGTTCGAGTCGTCCTTCCAGTTGAGCAGGTGCCCTACCCCGAGGGTCCTCAGCGGCCCGTGGTGCACGAGAGCGACATCGCATTCCGCGACGACATCGCAAGTCTTGCGCGGGAGTTCGGCCTAGCCACTGAGACTGAACATCTGCCGACGGGCGAATACGTCGACCTCAACCGCGACGGGCTCGTCATCACGTGCGGTCCTCGGCAGTCACCGTGGCTGACGCAGATACTCGCGTCGGACACGGCCTACGGCTTCGAGCGTGACGAAGAGAGTTGGTACCTCCTTGACAGGGACACCGGCGAGAAGCACCGATCGCCACGGCATGCCGGCCAAGATGCTGACCTCGGCTACCTAGGGACACTTCCGCGGCCAGACGGAAGGGGGACCTGGCTCTACTGCGCCGGCATCCATGCCCCTGGATCCCGCGGGGGCGCGCTCTACCTGTCCGAACACATCGCCGAGCTGTATCGGGAGACTCGGGGCTTTCTGTGGTCCTGCATCGTCCGCTGCGACTTCAACCCCGACACACTGGAGGTCAGGAATGCCGAGCTCGTCGCGCCCGTCCGCCGCCGTGAACGTCTCCGCCAGCGCTAGTCCGGATGCCGCTCATCGAGTCATCGTCCTCGGCGCGACCGGCTTCCTTGGGCGTCACGTGAGCCGCCGGCTCGAGGACCTTGGCATAGATCATGTGCGGATCGGTCATACTGCCGGCGCGAGCGTCGATGCCGCGATAGACCTGGCCTCGTCGGCGCAACATGACCTCGACAAACTGATAGGCGGAATAGCGCCGACCGCTGTCATCAACTGCGCTGGCGCGGTAAGTGGAACGACCGCCGATCTCACCCGAGGCAATGTCGTCGCTGTGCACGCGCTGCTATCCGCCCTCGCGTGGTCCGCGCCGGCTGCCCGGCTCGTGCAACTCGGGTCATCCGCCGAGTACGGCGCCGTGAAGACGCAGTCACCGATGTCGGAGGAGACGCCGACCGAGCCGACCAGCCCGTACGGCTTCACTAAGCTCGCTGCGTCTCAGCTTGTGCTGAGATCAAGAGAACAGGGCGCCGACGCGATCGTTCTGCGAATCTTCAACGTAAGCGGCCCGCAGTCGCCTACGAGCACAATGCTTGGCGGCCTGGTCGAGCAGCTGCTCGGCGCCGATGCCGAGACGTCGATCGCACTGGATTCGCTGGACGGCTGGCGCGACTACGTAGACGTTCGGGACGTCGCCAACGCCGCATGCATCGCAGCCACCATCGACAGACCGCTGCCGTCGGTGGTGAACATCGCCCGAGGCGAGGCTGTCCAGACCCGCGAATGGGTTGAACGACTGCTCGAAGTGAGCCGTACAGGTGCACAAATCGTCGTGAAGCAAGGCGCACTCGGCACCCACAAGTCAAGTGCCCGGGCCGTTGCATGGCAATGTGCCGACGTCACAGCGGCCAAGACCGGCCTCGCCTGGGCGCCGGAGATCGACCTCGCGAAGTCCATTGCGGACACCTGGTCAGCCGCGCTGGCCGACACAAGGAGTTCGGCCTAGCGCCGTTCGGACCTTGCATGACTTCAAGCTCAGAGCCGGCGCGCAGTAAGCAGGTTCCTGCCTGAGCATCGGCGGTTTCACTTCGCAGCGGGCAGCGAGAGAGTCTTGGCCAAGATGGTCGCCGCCCGGCGATCGGATTCTGCGACCCACGCCGCGTAAACCTTCAGCGTCGTCGTACCTCCGCCGCCATGCCCAAGCCGGCCTGCCACGCTACGGATGTCAACGCCTGCGTTGATAAGTTCGGTCGCGGAGTAGTGCCGCCCCGCGTGCAGGTGAGTTTCGATGCCGATGCTCTCGCACATGCGCTGGTACTTGTGGGTGATGGAATCCGCGTTGCAGGGCCGGCTGTGATCGGGAGCGTAGGAGAAGACGTACGCGTCCGGGTCCGGCTCGATGCCGAGTTGCACGACCGTGTCGACGTACACCTGGTAATGGTCGGCAAGCAGGCTCATGGTGATCGGATCAAGCGAAGGTCGCCGCGGCCGATGCGTCTTGGTCTTGCGGAACAACACCGAATCGGCTTCCCACAGGATGTCCCGCCAACGAAGGCGGACAAGTTCCCCGCGCCGTGCGCCGGTGACCATCGCGAGCCAGACCAGCATGCCCCATGCCGCGCTGATCTCCCACGCCGCAGCTGTGATCCTGGCGGCTTCGTTCGGGGTTGGTGGTTCGGGCTCGGGAGCCGGCTGCTTCGGCTTCTTCGCCGCCGCGGCTGGGTTCGTGTCGATCCACTCCCAACGCACCGCGAGATCGAGGGACCCGCGAATGATGGAGTGGATCTGCCGGATCGTGGACTTCTCCATCGGGCGGCAGACGTGCGGCCGGCATTCGATGACGGTGCAGCCAGCCGTCTCGCAGTCGTGGGTAGCTTCCCAGTTGGCCGCGGGCCGGCCCGGTTTGCGGCGGTGACGGACCGTGCGGCAGTCGTGCGGACCGTCAATACGGTGCTCGATGAATGGTTTGCCGGAGCACCGGGCACCGCATCGGCGCAGATCGGCGTAGAACTCTTCGAGGGTGCGTGTCCTGATGTTCGACGCCGGAATATGCCCGAGCGCGGGTTCGATCGTGCGCTCGATGTAGCCCCGGTAGGTGCTGAGGGTGGTTGGCTCGCCCTCGTGGACGGTCATCCACTTGTCGATGACGTAGCTCAGGGTCGCCTTGGTCGCGGCGTTGCGTTGGCGGTCAACCTGGGCAAGCATCCGCGTCTTGATCTGCTCAACTTGGCCCTCGTCGGTCGTGGACTCAGTGAGGTACAAGTCCTTGCCCGTGACGGGGTCGGCGCCGGCGTACACCCTCACCTGATGGGAGCGCCCGCGGGTGCGAACGCTGGCACGTTCTTTGCCCGTACCGGAACGTCGCCGTGTCATATACGCAACGTATCATGGACATGGCCATGGACAGCGGATGCTGACCAGCGATCACTCATTGTAGTAATCGCTGGTCAGGGCGGGTAGGCCCCGTGGGACTCGAACCCACAACCCGCGGATTAAAAGTCCGCTGCTCTGCCAGTTGAGCTAGAGGCCCATGAGAGGCACTCGTCCCCTCAACCAGATGAGCGTACTGGACCGGTGGGTAGGGCCGTCAGCACGAGGTTGCGTTCGTAGCCGCCGCGACCCCGGTCGTACCGCCCCGTGCAGGTGATCAGGACCAGCCGGTGCGGGCCGGTCTGGTCGAAGGTGCCCACGGACAGGGCGTGCCTCGGAACCGACCGCACGGACACCACCCGGTACGACGCCCGGTGGCCCACGTTCGCCACAGTGACCACATCGCCGGGGCGTACCGCGAGCAGCCGGACGAAGAAGCCGAGCCCCTCGGTGGCCGAGTCGATGTGGCCGGCGATCACCAGGGCGCCGAACGGGTCGCCGGCCTGGGCGCCGCCGTCCCACCAGCCGACCCGCCGGACGCTCTCGGGTACGACGAGCCGGCCGTCGACGGTGCTCGCGGCATCGACGGGCGAGGTGTACCCGCCGGGCAACTCGAGCACCGCCGGCACGAACCTGATCCGCTGGCTGGCCGCCGGCGTACCGACGCGCACGGGTGGCGGCGTTCCAGGCTGAGCGACCGCTGCCGGCGGGGTCACCTCGGCGACCACCGGGCTGGACGTCGTACCGCTGCAGCCGGCGCAGAGCAGCGCGGCGGCTGCCCAGAGCGCAGGGCTCAGCGGGGCCACGTCAGGCCGACGGCGGCGGCTTGGCCACCGGTGCCGGTGTTCACCTCGGCCGGCTTCTCGGTGCCGGTCGACGGCAGGCCCAGGACGTGCACCACGACGTTCATGGTGCCGGACGTCGGCTCGCCGATCGCGTACACGTTGGTCAGCGAGCCGCCCTTCACGGTGAGCGACGCGGGGCCGAGGATCGACGGTCCGGAAGCGCCCGTCGGAACGATCTGCACCATGTACGTCGCGGCCGGGACGACCACGTGCAGCGACTCGCCGTTGGCGACGTTCGAGAACAGCACCTTGCCGTTGACCTTGATGTCGGACGCCGGCACCGCGGCGGTGTGCGCCACGGTCAGCGAGGCCTTGTCGGCCGGCACCGCGGCGAGCTCGTTGTCGAAGCTGGTCACCACAGGTGCGCCGACGGGCGAGGCGGGCCGGTGCACGACCAGGTCCGCGTTGCCGGACGGCTTGACTGTGAACATCCGCTCCAGCATCACCTTGCCGCCGGACAAGACGGTCAGCTTGCGCTTGCCGCTGGCCAGAGTGAGCGGGCCGATCACGTCGGTCGCCTTCGCACTGGTGGCGACGGTGCGGCCGTCGATCTGGACGTTCACAACCGTTCCGGGCAGCCCCTGGACGACGTACACGACGCCGGTGGACGCCTTGGCCGAGGCCTGCAGCCCCGCCGTACTCGCCAAACCGGCGGCACATGTCGCAACGACGACTACCGGCAGAAAGCGATTCAGTACAGCCTGCGATTTCATTTCGCACCCCTCCCAGAATTCGCCGCGAAATCCGGCAGACGTCTGGTGTTCGGGTAGCGTATGCGTAAAGATTCCGAATCGCCATGGGTCGGGGGAAATTTGGGGCGGGTGGGTTTGGTGCCGGTGCGCAGCGTGAACCGGGCCGCCGTCGTACGACGGTCCGCCGGTAGCGCGCTGTCCGTCGCGCTGCTGCTCACCGCGTTCGTCAGCTACCAGGCGACACCGGAGCCAGCGGCGGTATCCGGTCCGCAGCCCACGCCAAGCACCGCGCCGGGCCGGACACCACCGGCGGCGCGACTGCCGGGCATCCGGCTGGTCGCGACGCCACAGCCGGACGGGTCGTTCGAGGTTGCCGAGACCGTGGTGTTCGCCGCCCCGCGGGCTGGTGTCCTGCTCGCCGCGCCAAAGGCGTCGTACGGCGGGAAGTCCTTTGCTGGAACGGTTCCGCGGGCGACTCAGGTGCGGGCTACAGCCGACGGCCGGCCACTGTCGGTCACCGGCACGATCGGCTCGAAGGGTTACCGGATCCCGCACGCGGTGTCACGCCTCGTGCTGCGCTACCACCTCACCGGCGTCACCGTGCGCAGCACCCCGTCGGTGGCGGGCCGGGCGCTTGCGCTCGTCGTACCGCTGACCGCGCGCACGGACCCCAAACTCGCCGCCTGGTTGACGATCCGCGGCACGGGGGTGCGGAACCTGACCTGTCCCCTGCTCGGCGCGCGGCGCCAGCAGTGTGCGCCGGCCCGTGGCGAGCCCGGCGTACTGCCGAAGCTGAGTGCGCGCAACGCCGTCGTGATCGTCCAGCTCGACCTGCCGACGCCCCCGTGAGCGGGACCGGTTACGCCGTCATGCTCGGCGCGACCCGGGTGCTCGGCTATGGCGGATTCGTCTTGTCCGCAGGGATTCTGAGCTTCCTCGGCCTGGTCTGGCCGCAGGGCCGGCGGCACCGGCAGCTGGTGCTGCTGGTCTGGTCCGGCGTGGCGATCCTTGCCCTCGGCACCGTTCTCACACCGCTGGTCGAAGCGTCCGCGTCGGACGTCACCTTGCGCGACGTGGCCACCGGCACGGACGGCGCCGCCGCGCTGGTCCGGCTGGCCGTGCTCGCCGCTGTCGCGACCTACCTGCCCGATCTGGTGTCGCGAGACCTGCACCGCTGGCGGCTGGCCGCCATACTCCTTGCCGTGCTGGCGATCGACGCAAGTCTGGTCGCGCAGAGCGACGCTTCGGACGCTGCCTGGCCGGTGGTCATCGTGGTCGCCGCGATGGGGCACCTGATCGCGGTGGCGCTGTGGTTCGGCGGTCTCGTCGCGGTGGCCGCGGTGCTGCTGCGCGACGACCGGCGGCACGAGCTTCAGGGCATCCTGCCCAGCTTCGTGAGGATCGCGCCTGCCTGTGCCGCCGCACTCGTGGTCACCGGCGTTCCGCACGCCCTCGCCGTTGCCGGAGGCATCGAACGCCTCGCTGGTACGACGTACGGCGCGGCACTGCTCGCCAAGGTGCTCCTGGTCGGCGGGATGCTGCTGCTCGCGGACCGCACCCGGCGTTACCTGATCGGCCTGCCGGCCGGCCCGCACACACTCACCCGCGCAGTCGGCGCCGAGCTCGCTCTGGCGGCCGGAGTGCTCGTCGCCACGGCGTTTCAGGTCTGGTTCGCACCGCATTAGCGTCGAATTAGTTTCAAGACGCAATGGTCCGCATATTCGATGGGCGGCACGATCCGTAATTCCATCGATGCGGTGCTACTATCTTCCGCTTTGCGCCATTGAGCATGGCAGTATTTCGCCTGACATAGGTGTCGAGGCCGGGGGGCTGGGAGAGATGTCACGCGCACGGCGGGCGACCCGCCACCACAGGTTGCCGTTGCTGCTGGCGGGCACCGTGATCGCCGCCGGCCTGCTGTGCCTCGCGGCCGTCGGCTTCGTCACCTCGGGCGACGACGACGCCGAACGGCCGGTCCGCCCGGCCGGCACATCTACGCCCACGCCAACCGAGGCACCCGTGCCGGTCCTGGCCAGCCCCACCCCGAGCCGGACCCTGGCCGCGACCGCGATCGCCTGCCGCTCCGAGATCAGCAACGCCGAGGCCGTGGTGGCCGCGGCCCGGGTCGCCGCCGGCCGCTGGCGCGAGCAGGTGCTGGCCCGCTACGACCTGCTCACCGGCAAGGCCACCGAAGTCACCGTCACCGCGATCCTGACCCGCACCAGACTGGCCGCGCCGGCCGACCTGAAACGGCTCGCCGCGGCGTCCGCCGCGCGCCTCAGCACCCGCGGCCGGTGCGACGCCGTCCAAGGGCCCTCGGGCGTTGCCTGCCGGCGCCGGATGGGCGCGATCGACGCCGCCGCGACGGCGGGCCGCAACGCGGTCGGCGACTGGCAGCGCCAACTGGCCTCCGAGGCGCAGCAGATCTGGCGGGCGGCGTCGCGCAATCTCAACGCGTTCGCCGCGGCGGACGCCGTACTGGCGAGGACCGTGGCCTGCAATCCCGCCTGACCTCGACCGGCCGGGGGCGCGCACGAGGCATGATGGCAAGCATGAGTGTGATCCAGTACGGCACACCGCGGGCGCGCTGGGTTCTCGCCGCCACAGCACTCGGCTCCGGCATGGCCTTCCTCGACGGCACGGTGGTCAACGTGGCGCTGCCCGCGATGGGGCGCGACCTCGACGCCGACGTGGGCGGGCTGCAGTGGATCCTGAACGGCTACATGCTGATGCTCGCCGCCCTGATCCTGCTCAGCGGCGCGCTCGGCGACCGGCTCGGCCGGCGCCGCCTGTTCGTGATCGGCATCATCTGGTTCGCGCTGGCCTCAGCCGTGTGCGCGATCGCGCCGACGCTTCCGGTGCTGGTCGCCGGCCGCGTGCTGCAGGGCATCGGCGGCGCGCTGCTCACCCCCGGCAGCCTGGCCATCCTGCAGACCACCTTCCGGCTCGAGGACCGCGGCCGCGCCGTCGGCGCCTGGTCCGGCCTGACCTCGGTGTCCGCCGCGGTCGGCCCGTTCGTCGGCGGCTGGCTGATCGACGTCGGCTCCTGGCGGTACATCTTCCTGATCAACCTGCCAATCGCCGCGGTCACGGTGGCGATCGCTCTCCGGCACGTCCCGGAGAGCCGCGACGACTCCGCGACCGAACCACTGGACATCACCGGCGCGGTGCTCGCGACGGTCGGCCTGGGCGCGGCGACGTACGGGCTGATCGCCGCCGGCAGCCGCGGCTTCGGCTCGCCGCTGGTGCTGGTCACGCTGATCGGCGGCGCCGCGCTGCTCGCCGCGTTCGTGGTCACCGAGTTCCGCAGTCCGCACCCGATGCTGCCGCCGGCGATCTTCGCCGGCCTGCGCTTCACCGGCGCGAACCTGGTCACCGTCGTCGTGTACGGCGCCCTGGGTACGGCGACCTTCGTGGTGGTGGTGTTCCTCCAGCAGGTGCTCGGGTACTCCGCGCTGGAGTCCGGCGCGGCCCTGCTGCCGATGACGCTGCTGATGCTCGGCCTGTCCGGGCGTGCCGGGCAGCTCGCCGGGCGGATCGGACCGCGGACGCCGATGACCGTGGGACCGCTGCTGATGGCGGCCGGATTCCTGCTGCTGGGACGGATCGGACCCGGCGCGTCATACTTCGCCGACGTGCTGCCTCCGGTCGTGGTCCTCGGGCTCGGCCTGGTCGCGACGGTCGCGCCGCTGACCGCGACCGTGCTGTCCTCGGTCGAGGACGAGCATGCGGGGCTCGCCTCCGGCGTCAACAACGCGGTCGCGCGGTCGGCCCAGCTGTTCGCGGTCGCCGGCATCCCACTGGCGGCCGGTATCACCGGCGACAGCTACCGCGATCCCGTCGCCTTCACCGACAGCTTCGGCACCGCGATGTGGATCTCCGCGGCGCTCGCCGCCCTCGGCGCGCTGCTCGCCGCCGTCACCATCGGCCGCCGTCCCGCGGTCCGCCGGATGCCGCGCCCCGAGCCCGTCCCACGCACCACCACACACTGCGCGCTGGAGGCGCCGCCGCTGTCGGAGTGCCCGCGCGCCGCGGCCGCCATCGCCGGCAGCGACAGGTCTGGCGACTGACCGGACAAGGGGCTCGTCGACGCACCGCAGCACGTCAACGAGCCCCTCAACGCGGTAATCAGTACGCGAAGTTCGGGGCGGCACGCCGTCGGAAGGGACGGCGTGCCGCGCTGTGGTTCTCGCCGACTCGGGGCTTGCCGTTATGCGATCCGGCGGACCGCCAGGTACTTCCGTCGTACGTCGTCCGGCAGGCGCTCGATCGCGTAGCGGAGCATGGTCCGCGGCATGCGCGCCGCGTGCTCGTCCAGGAACGCGCACAGCTCGCCGGTGTCGACCCGCTTGCCGGCCTCGCGCAGCATCCAGCCGCTCGCCTTGTGGATCAGGTCCTCGGGGTCGCCCAGGACCCGCTCGGCGAGCCGGTAGGTGTCGGCGGTCTGCCCGGCCGCGATCAGCCGCAGGGTCGCCACCAGCGCGATCCGGCGCGACCAGATGTTCGTGGACGCGACCAGCTCGTCCAGCTCGGCGCGCGGCTTGTCGAGCAGGTAGCCGCCCACGATCTGCGGCGCGCTGCAGTCGACCAGGTCCCAGTTGTCGACGTACCGGATGGCACGCAGGTAGAAGCCGTGGATCGCCGCCAGCTCCGCCGGGTCCGCCGACCGCGAGCGCACCGCCCGGTCCGCCCGGTCGGCGAGCAGCACCAGCACCACCAGCCGGTGCTCGTGCACCTCGCTCGCCAGCGCGCCCTCCAGCTCGGCCAGCGGCAGCCCGGCCCGCAGGTACGGCTTCACGATCCGGCGCAGCTCGGACAACTTCACCCCGATGAACCGGTCGCCGTCGCCGTACCCGCCGGGCCGGACCTGGAAGTACCGCGCCAGCGACTCCGCCACCCGAGCGTCTGCCGCGGCGTCCACGGAGGCGATCAGCGCGGCGACGGTCATCGCAGCAGTCTGCCGGAAGATTCGCCGCGTGTGACCGAACATCACAACTTTCATACGGCGGGAACCTGTTCGCGCTTCACGAACATCCAACAGACGGGACTTTCATTTCGGGAGGAGGCACAGCACATGCTGACGGTCTTCATGATCGCGATCGCCGCACTCTTGGCCGGGTTCGGATTCCTGGTTCTGGCCGCCGTACGGCTCGACTTGCCCGCACGACTCGACATCGCCGCCGAGTCGGAAAGCTGGCGCCCGGTGAACGCCGAGGTGATCTCGGTGCTCCGCGCCGGCAACCGCACGTTCCTCCGGGTCCGGTACCCGGTCGGGACGCGCCTGATCGAGAACGACGTGCTCTACCCGCTCGCCGGCGAGACGCCGGACGCGGGACGTCGCGTCCCGATCCGCTACCACCCCGCAGCACCCGCCCGCGCGGTGTACGACGTACGCCGCGCCACAACCGGACCGGACGCTCCGCCGAGCGAACCGGTCCGGATGGTGAGCCGGAAACCTCTCGCGCGAGCCTGAGTCATCCGTAGCCGAGGTCGTGCAGGCGGTCGTCGTCGATGCCGAAGTGGTGCGCGATCTCGTGCACCACGGTGATGTTCACCTCGTCGATCACGTCGTCGACCGTCTCGCAGATCGCCAGCGTCGGGTTGCGGTAGATCGTGATCCGGTCCGGCAGCACCCCGCCATAGTCGTGCCCGCGCTCCGTCAGCGGGATCCCCTCGTAGATCCCGAGCAGGTCCGGGTCGTCCGCCGGCGGGTCGTCCTCGACGAAGATCGCCACGTTGTCGATGAGCGCGGCCAGCTCCTCCGGCACCTCGTCGAGCGCCTCCGCCACCAGCACCTCGAAGTCGGCCCGGCTCATCTCGATCACGACGGACAGCCTAGAGGTGAGCCGCGCGGGTAACCCGTTTTGGAGCAGCGGCCCGGACCCTCTATGCTTACCGAGTCCCTGATGCAGGAGCTTCGGCTCTCGCGGGTCCCAGTCCCCATCGTCTAGTGGCCTAGGACGCTGCCCTTTCAAGGCGGTAACGCGGGTTCGAATCCGTTGTAGCATCATCGCGCGCATCTGGCCCCGTAGCGCAGTTGGTTAGCGCGCCGCCCTGTCACGGCGGAGGTCGCGGGTTCGAGTCCCGTCGGGGTCGCCGGAGCTGGCGGCGGAGTGGTCACCATCCACACCGCCGCCGCCGTGCTCCACGGTCAGGTAGCTCAGCTGGTAGAGCGTCCGCCTGAAAAGCGGAAGGTCGGCGGTTCGAGACCGCCCCTGACCACCCCTCTCACCTGCGGTTATCACCCCTCCGCGAAGCTCTGGTTCCCCGATCTACCGCAACGCCTACCGCAACGACCTCTTCCAGGTGGTTCTGCGGCCCACTTCAGCGCCCGCAGCTGGCCTCCTCAGCGGGCCAAGCTATCGTCGCGCCGTGCGCCACCTCACCACTCTCGGAGACGCCCGCGCTAGTGATCGGCACGGTGCGAATGAGCGTCAGGCG
>WNGB01008568.1_pt1 | contig 14504 bp, 10 predicted proteins | sample 5400681 | NCBI WGS metagenome assembly WNGB01 (sample SAMN13153367, study PRJNA577476) | soil metagenome | isolation source: 115 cm soil or saprolite under grassland replicate 2 | place: USA:California | collected 2016-06-15 | reverse complement strand
CCTGCTCGTGGCCCGACGGCAGACGGCACGCGGCATGCCGTGGAGCTGGGACACGCGCGCTGCACGCACAGCCCTGCGCACGCTGATGCTGACCCGAGGCGGGGACCAATCCTGGCAGCAGCGCCAGGGGCTTCCCCGCACTTCAAGTTGACCCAGCGCTTATTCGCGCTTACCATTGGGCCGGCGCGGCGACCGCCGCCTGCATCGAATTTCTGGCCCGGCGCGCCGGCGACCACGCGCTACTGATCCTGGGCACCTACCGCGAGGAAGAAACGCCACGTGCCCACCCATTTCGTGAGTTGCTGCGGCGGATGCGCGCGGAGCGCCTGGTGAACCATCTGGCACTGAGCCGGCTACCTCCCTCGGCAGTAGCAGCACTGGTCGAGCAAACTCCTGGCCTGGACACCTCCATGGGCGAACTGGCGCAACGCCTGTACGTCGAGAGTGAAGGCCACCCCTTGTTTCTGAACGCGCTGATCAGCGAGCAGCTTGAGATGGGGGCCGTGGGCAACAACGGCCGGGCGCGCGCCGTCGGAAGCGATCATGCCCCGCTCTTTGGCCGCGTGCGCGCGCTCATCACCGACCATCTGGCGCGCCTCTCACCCTCTGCGCAGGCCCTGGCAGAGGTGGCAGCGGCCGTCGGCCCGGCATTCGACATCGACCTAGTTGGCGAAATCGGCGGCTGGGGCGAAGGGGCAGCGCTCCACGGACTCGATGAACTGCTCGACCAGCACCTCGTGCATGAGGTCGGGGGGCCGGACCGTTACGAGTACGCCTTCGCACACCATCTCATCCAGGAGACGATCTACGCCGGAATCCCCGCGGGGACGTTGCAGCGCCGCCACCGCCGGATCGGGCGTGTCATAGAGCAGCTCTACCCCACGCGGCTCGACGATTTGGCTGGCGCGCTGGCGTTGCACTTCGATCGCGGGTGCGAGCCGGAACGCGCCGCACCCTACTACCTGCGGGCAGCACGCCGCGCCTTGGCCGTCTACGCCGACCAGGAAGCACAGGCGGATGCGGTCCCTGACCCCGAATCGCGGGCTACCTTCATGGAGCTGCCCTTCAACAGCGAGATCCTGGCCGCGTATGGAAGTGATATGTGGCCGGGGAATGCTCCCTGTTAACGTGCCTGGGACGAACTGCTTCCACCAACTTTGGTCACACCCGCTTCTAACCGTCTGTGATCCGTTTTCTGACGGGCGCTCAATCTCCCCCATTTTGGACGCTTTGTGGACGTCTCGTGCGTAGAGTGGCTCTCGAACGCGACGAGCGCGTACGTAGCACCAAATAAGGAGGAGTTATGATCACGCGGCATTATAGACTGAACAGAGGTGCCCCAACCGGCAGGACACTGCGGCGATTTCGGCTCGTCTGGGCGTTGTTGTTGCTGCTGGGCACATTTCCGTTCCTGCAATCGCTCCGCCCGGCGCACGCGCACAGCCAGGCAGGGCCAGGCCCACCCCTGCGCCTGCTGACCTACAACACCGCCTTTGTGAGCGCTCCGATCGCAGGCGATGTCAACGCAGAGAAGTTCGGCATGCCCTATGAAGAGCGGGCCAAGCGGATCGCAGAGCGCATTCTGCTCGATGACAACGACGTGGTGGCGCTCAACGAGGTGTTCTCAGAGGATGTTGCAAAGCAGCTTGTGCAGCTCCTGGAGCCGAAGTATAAGAGCTGGATCGCGGTCATTGATGGCGAGGCCGTCACCGAAATCCTTGGCGAGTCGGGCAACAGCGGCCTGATGATCTTCTCCAAGCATCCGTTCGTGCCGTTCCCAGCGACGGCGCACCCGCTCTATGATCACGTCAACTGGATCCGGGGCATGAACAACGGCGTCCCATGGGATGGGCCGGATCGCATCGCCGTGCGGGTCTACCAGGCCTGCACCGACAGCGGCTTCTTTGACGACGACTGCAAGGCGAGCAAAGCGATTGCGATGGTGCGCATGCAGCATGCCACCACCGGCGCGATCTTCAACGTGGCCTTTACCCACCTGCAGGCCAGCTACTATAAAAATGGCGCAGACGATGCGGCCGCAGCCGATGTCCGCAAGAAGCAGATGGCGGATACCAAGGAGCTGATCACCCGCAGCCTGACCCCAGCGGAGCTTCAGAGCCAGACGGTCTTCCTGATGGGCGACCTGAACATCGCCGGCGAGAACGATCACACCCTCAACAACCAGTCGTCCGAGTGGACGTTCCACTTCGATACCCCGGGCGAGTTCTTCTCGTGCGGCGAGGGGCTGTGCACCTACGATCCCAGCACAGGCCAGGGGAGCTTCATGACCGAAAGCTAGGGCTTTGAGACCTCCACGGACGACGCCGGAATCACCAATGCGACGGATGGCGCCCGGCTGGACTACATTCTGCACACCAAGCCCAGCCATACCGATGGGCTTCAGCTGTGCATGCAGCACATCGCGATCGCCTGGGAGCTGGGCGAACAGACACTCGAGGGGTGGATGGATTACTCCGACCACCTAGGGGTGCGGGCCGACGTCAACGCCAAGGCGCCGCGCTGCAGCCCGAACGACCAGGCAGGGCCCTTTGGCCCCCAGCCGGTGGTCTTCACGAACGCGCAGGATGTCGCATTTGGTACTACCGGCAACCCCAACGATCCGACCCGGATCACCTTCCCCGGCAGTATGCAGTGGTATCGCATCGACGAGCCAGGCTCCTATGAGATCAGGATCGGCACGAACGACGCCAACGTGGACTACGAGGTCTATGAGCACACCGACCTGTCGCGGCCGATCTGGAACTTTCACAAAGAGTCCAATGATTGGGGCGATGTCTACTCGCTGCCCGACCCGCCTTACTACATCCGCGTCTTTGCGCCGGGTCGAACCTGGGCGGACGCATACAGCATCCATTTCCACAAGAACCTCGGGCTGTCGAAGACGGACGCCATCGCGCTGACCGCTAACGCGCGGATGCCCTACACCTGGCCAGGGCCGAATACCGTACCCGTGGAGAATCCGCAGACGAGGATCTGGTTCAAGTTCTACACCGACGTTGCCTCATCCGGCGCGCACCCTGAGACGAGCGTCCTGCAGGAATTCGACAGCTCGTACGTCAACCTGGCGCGATATCACATGGACCTGGTGACCGACGATCCACCGACTCTCGACCCGAACAACGTCCCGGTCTACAAAGTCATCGCGACCGATGGCGGGAGCACGATCACGAACCCAAATACGAACCATGACGTCATGGACTTTGAGACCCCGCCCCTGGACGGTGGACCCACTGGACCACAGGTTTATTACGCCCGGCTCTGGCGCGACCCGGCCGTGCAAGGTAGCACGGAAAAGGCATGGGTTACGTTTGGAACGACGCTGACCTACTTCCGGCCGCTGCGGCTGACGGCGCAGGATGCCTGGGACGACGACCCCGAGGACGACCAGCTTGATCTCCTGTTTGCCTTCGATGGACTCCCAGGGGACGCCGCCTGCGGGCCATGCGTCGGGCCACTCGAGTTCGACTCGGAGCAGATCCACCCGCTTTCCGGATATTATGAGCTGAGCGGCAGCTATACCAAGAACTTTGTTCCGCAGATCTGGGAGGAGGGGGACTATATGGCGCCTGGCACCGGCGGCGGGGATAACACTGCGCTCTCGCATATGTTCGGCATGCTGGGCAACGAATACCCGCAGCAGCGCGAGTACCTCTGGGCGGATGACTACAATATCGACGACGCGGACTACTGGTACGAGATGGTCTACATGGTGAGCGCCGAGGAGTTCCCGAAGTGTGCCGATGCGCCGGCGGTAGAGGGCTGCATCCCCTGGTAGGCGGATCGCGGGCGGCATTTCGATCAAGGCATGTCGGTAACGCCTATGTCGCCCGACGGGAGCCGCGCGCATCCCAAACCTACGGCACCCCCGCTCCTGCCATAGCGGGAGCGGGGACTTCCTCTAGTTGGAAGGTTTGGCGGAACCTGCGGCTTGTTCCCGAGATCCTGGTGCAACTGGAGACTCTCAGCGTAGAACGCTGTCGTGTCCTTCGTGGATCAAGAAACGCGCTTGCACCTGATGCGTTTTCGCGCCAAATCCGGTCATCCCGCGCTGGGAGTACGCCCCGCCCCGGGTGCCTACGCAGGGCGCCCGACCTAACGGCCAGGCTGCGGGCAGGTCGGCTCCTTGTCAGGGATATTATATTTCACCCGCTCGTCATCCGTGAAGTCGCGTGTGAGCCGCCGGCAGAGATCGCCGATCGTCGCGTGATATTCCGTGTACCACAGCCGTGCTATGTTGTCGGAGCCGCCGGTGAGCACATACCTGCCATTGGGCGAGAAGGCTACCCCGTTCACGCGGTAGATATGCCCCTGGAAGCGGCGGAGCTCGGACCCGGTCTGGGCATCCCACAATCGGGCGGTCTTGTCGTCACTCCCGGTGAGCACGTATTTGCCATCCGGCGAAAACGCAACATCTATTATGCGGTCTAGCACCCGCTCGAGCGCCCCCTTGTCGCCCGCAGCCGACGCCAGCTCGGCCCACAGCACCCGCCGCCGCGTGTCCTCCACCCCGTCCCCCAGTGTGACCAGTCGCAGGAACAGCTGGCGTGTCTCCGCCTGCGCCACCGGATCCAGTCCGGCGTAGAGCGCCTCGGCGCGGTGGCCTAATGCCGCCAGCACCCCACCGCTAGCTTGGTAAGCCGCCATCGTGAGCGTGTGGTCCACCCGCCGCTCGACCAGCTCGGTTAAGGCGTACTGCAGCAGCGGTAGCGCCCCCGGCTGCTCCCTCACGTCGTGGATGATCGCGCTCGCCAGCCCTAGCTCGAGCGCCAGCGCCACGCGCTCCGCCGGCCCGCTGATGGCCTGCTCCAGCTCGGCCGGCGTGAGCGGCACCACCACCTCGGTGCGCTCGCGCACCAGCTCGCTGAAGTCGCCGTAGAGCAGCGGCCGGTCGTAGAAGTCGGCGCGTAGGGTGACGATCACCCGCAGCCGGCTGCGTGCGTCGGTCACGGCGGCGAACAGGCTCGCGAGCAGCTGCGCCCGCGTCGCTTCATCGTCCACCAACGTAAAGAGCTCCTCGAACTGGTCGATCACCAGCACCAGATCGATCGTCTCGTTCGGGGGCAGCACGCGCTTGACCGCCCGCACCAGCCCGCGTTCGTCGGCCTGGAGCTGCTCGATCAGGCTGGCGGGCGGGTTGACCGCCACGCGCAGCAGGGCCGCCTCCAGCTCTTCGAGCGGGTGCGCGCCCGGCACCACCTCGACGATAAACCACTCCTCGGAGCCGGGCAGCCCGCCGCGCCGCAGCGCCGGGAGTAGCCCGGCCCGCACCACGCTCGACTTGCCGCTGCCCGATGGCCCTACCACCGCCAGGAAGCGCGCCAGCGCGTGCTCCTCGGCCAGCCGCTCCAGCAGGCGCTGCGTGAGCGCCGCCCGCCCGAAGAAATCGGCCGCGTCCGCCTCGGCGAACGCCCGCAACCCTTTGTAGGGGTTGGCAAGGGTCGGCGGTTCCGCCACCGCTGGCGGTGCCCGTTGGTCGGTGGGCACTGGTTCGTGGTCCACGGTCGCGCGCCCACTGCCGACGGCCCGCATCCCACGCACCGGCGCCACGGCCCTCTGGAAGGCGCCGACCAGGCTCAGGACGTCCGGGTAGCGCTCGGCCGGCTGCTTGGCAGTCGCCTTCTGCAGGACCGCATCCAGCGCCGCCGGTAGGTCGGGGCGCTGCTGGCCCAGCGGGGGCAGCGGCTCAGAGAGGTGTTTCTGGATCAGTCCCGCCGGGGTCGGGCTCTGGAAGGGGGGCGCCCCGCTGAGAGACTCGTACAGCAGCACCCCCAGGCTGTAGATGTCGGTCTGCGGCGTGATCGGCTCGTCCTTGATCTGCTCGGGGGAGAGGTACGCCGGCGAGCCGAGGATGAGCTCGGGCTGGGTCACGTCGGTGGGGTTGGCTGCTCCCAGGTCCTTGGCGATCCCGAAGTCGGCCACATACGCGTTGCCATCGGTGTCGAGCAGGATGTTGGTGGGCTTCAAGTCGCGGTGGATCACACCGTGGCGGTGCGCGAGGGCCAGTGCCGGCCCGATCTGCTCCAGCAGCCGGGCGACAGCGTCGAGGGGCAGGGGTCCTGGCTGGAGCGTGGCCTGCAGATTACCGCCCCGGACGTAGCGCATCACGAGGTAGGCACGGTCCGGCTCGCGCCAGTAGTCGTAGAGCGGGACGATGTGCGGGTGCTCCAGGCGGGCGACCAACTGCGCCTCGGCCTCGAAGCGGCGGATGAAGTCGGGATGATTGGCGTACTGCGGCAGGATGACCTTGACGGCGACGTCGCGCCCGAGCATGGGCTGCTCGGCGCGATAGACCACGCCGAAGCCGCCCTCGCCGATCGGCTCGCACAGCACATACCCTTTGACCACCCGGCCGGCGTCCGCAGCGGTCGCAGGTGGCGATGGCTCGAGCGGTGGTGGTATCTGCGGCAGGGCGGGCGCCTCGGTGCCGGGGGTAGCGCGGGCCAGCCGGATGAAGGCGGCGTGCTCGGCCAGCGGAATGGCGAGCACATCCGACAGCCGCTCGGCGATCTGCTTGGAAGGGCGGCGCTCGTCGGTCTCGATTTTGCGGATGGTCACGACCGAGCAGCCGACCCGCTGCGCCAGCTCCTCCTGGGTCAGGTCGAGCAGGCGGCGACGGTGGCGCAGCCAGCGCCCGAACGAGGGCTGGTCGTCCATCTCCTCCTCCTACCTGTCACCCGGCACGCCTGCGTGAAAGGCCAGCAGAACGGTTGGTGAGGTATTGTATCACTTTTGTATCAACCGGGGAGCGAGGTGATCAGTTGGCAGCCAGATGATATAATCAGTCATCGCGATTGGCGTAGCCTACGTGGGAGAGCTGCAGGAGGAGTCATGACCCCGACCCTGCACATCCAGCTGCTGGGCGAGTTCCTGCTCCGCGCCGGCGAGACACCCGTGACGACGGTCGCCGCGCCGCGCCTGCAGTCGCTGCTGGCCTACCTCGTGCTCCACCGCGATGCTCCCCAGCCGCGCCAGCGCCTGGCCTTCCTGCTCTGGCCCGACTCCGCCGAGGGTCAGGCGCACACCGATCTGCGCAGCTTGCTCCACCGATTGCGCCGCGCGCTACCCAATGCCGATCACTTCTTGCGCGCCGACCGCACGACCCTCGCCTGGCGCGCCGATGCCCCTTGGACGCTGGATGTGGCGGATTTCGAGCACGCGGTCGCCGAGGCGGAGGCGGCCGGGCGCGCCGGCGACCAGCAGGCGGCGCGGGCGGCGCTGGAGGCCGCCGTGGTATGCTACCGCGGCGACCTGCTGCCCGGCTGCTACGACGACTGGCTCCTGCCCGAGCGCGAGCGGCTGCGCGAGCTGTTCAGCGCGGCGCTGGAGCGGTTAATCGCGCTACTGGAGCAGGCGCGCGATTATGCCGCGGCGATTGATACCGCACAACGCCTGCTGCGCCACGATCCGCTGCGCGAGGCGACCTACCGCACATTGATGCGGCTCCACGCCCTGAGCGGCGACCGCGCCGGTGCGCTGCGCGCCTACCACACCTGCGCAGCGACCCTCGAACGCGAGCTTGGGGCGGAGCCGGGCCAGGCCACCCGCGCCGCCTATGAGCGCCTCCTGCATCTCGACGCTGCGGAGGCGACGCGCCAGGCGCCCCTGATCGCCGCAGCGCCGCTTGTGGGGCGCCGCGAGGAATGGGCGCGCCTGCAGGCGGCGTGGCAGATCGCCAGAGGGCGGCCGCATATGCTGATGCTGGCCGGCGAGGCCGGCATCGGTAAGACACGGCTGGCCGAGGAGTTGCTGGCCTGGGCCGACCGGCAGGGTCTGGCCACCGCAGTCGCGCGCTGCTACGCCGCCGAGGGTGGGCTGGCCTATGCGCCGGTCGCGGCCTGGCTGCGGGCGGGGTCATTGCGGGCGGCGCTGGCAGCGCTCGACGCGGTCTGGCTGACCGACATCGCGCGGCTGCTGCCCGAACTGCTGGCCGACCGCCCGCGCCTGTCGCGCCCCGAACCGCTGGCGGAGAGCTGGCAGCGCCAGCGCCTGTTCGAGGCGCTGGCCCGCGCCATCCTCGCTGGCCGCCAGGCGCTCCTGCTGCTGCTCGACGACATGCAGTGGTGTGACCGCGAGACCCTCGAATGGCTGCACTATCTGCTGCGTTTCGATCCCAAAGCGCACCTGCTGGTCGTCGGTACTGTGCGCTCGGAGGATGTGCCGGCGGATCATCCGCTGAGGTCATTGCTGGCGGCGGTGCGCCGCGGTGGACAGTTGACAGAGATCGAGCTTGGCCGCCTGGACGCGGACGAGACGGCGCAGCTGGTGGCACAGGTGGCCGGGCGGCAATTCGATTCGAGTCTGGCCGCGCAAGTATACGCCGAAACCGAAGGCAACCCACTGTTCGTAGTGGAGACGATGCGGGTCGCGGTCGGAGATGGGAGATTAGAGCTTGGGGATTATGCGGTAGGCTCCCGCCCTCCTATCGCTAATCTCCAATCTCTTCCTCCGACGGTGCAGGCGGTGGTCGAAGCGCGCCTGGCGCAGCTCTCGCCGGCGGCGCGCGAGCTGGTGAGCCTGGCGGCCACGATCGGCCGCGAGTTCAGTGTTGGCGTGCTGGTGCGGGCTGCCGGCGGCGACGAGGACGCGCTGGTGCGCGGGCTGGACGAGCTGTGGCAGCGCCGGATCGTGCGCGAGCAGGGCGCCGACGCCTACGACTTCAGCCACGACAAGCTGCGCGAGGTCGCCTACGCCGGCCTGAGCGCGGCGCGGCGGCGTCTGCTGCACCGCAGAGTCGCGCAGGCGCTGGAGGAATCGTCCTCCGGACCGGCCCTCGAAGCGGCCAGCGGACAGATCGCCGACCATTTCGAGCGCGCTGGTATGCCCGACCGGGCGCTGCCCTACTCCGTGCGAGCAGCGGAACATGCGGCGCGTATGTACGCCCACCATCAGGCCGAGGCGCGCTATGCTCATGCGATCAACATAGCGACGCGGCTCGACCGCCCCGGCCTGGAGCTAACTGCGCTCTACACGGCGCGCGGGCGAGCGCTGGAACTCGCGGGGCGGTATGCGGACGCGGTCAAAGTCTACCGCGAGCTCGAGGCGCTGGCCCGTGCGCAGGGCGATCCAGCGATGGAGTGCGCCGCCGTTGCGCAGCTCGTCATGGCCCACCTGGTGCTCACAAGCAGCGTGCAGGACCTCGCGCAGGCCGAGCCGCTGATCGCACGCGGACTGGCGCTGGCCCGCGCGCTCGGTGACCCCGACCAGGAGGCGCGGCTGCTGTGGGGCAAGCTGTTTCTCGCCAACCTGCTTGGCCGCATCGAGGAAGCCTACGAAGCCGGTGAAGTGAGCATCGCGATCGCGCGCCGGTACGCTCTGCGCGAGCAGTTGGCCTTTGCGCTCCACGATTTTGCCAATGTCCTGCGCTGGAATGCGGATCTCGCTCGCGGGAACGCCTACGCGGCAGAGGCGCGCGCGCTCTTCCGCGAGTTGGGCAACCTGCCCCTGCTGGGAGACAACCTGTGTCAGCAGGCGACGAGTGACCTTTTGCAGCTCAACTTCGAATCAGCGCTCCGGCACGCCACCGAGGCCATCGTCATCAGCCAGGAGATCGGGGCCAGCTCGAATCTTGGGTTCGCGATGGCGGTGCGCGCCGCGATCCACACTGCGCGCGGCGAATGGGGGCAGGCGCAGACCGACGCGCAGGAGAGCCTGCGCTGGAGCCGGGAATCCGGCACCGTGTTGTGGCCCATGGGCCTGGCGCAGATCGGCGGTTTGCAGCGCATGATCGGCCAGACCGACCGCGCGCGTGAGCTGCACCTGGAAATGCGCGTCGCCAGCGAGCACGTTTCGCCGTTCCTGGTGCAGCTGGCCGAAGCCCACCTGGCACTGGATGCATTCGCCGCCGGCGACGCGCAGGCGGGCGGCGAATGGCTGCGCCTGGCGCAGACGCGCGAAGGACCTCCCAGCATGGCGGTGATGTGGCTTGGGCTGCTAGCCAGCGCGGCGGTCTGCCTTGCCGAGTACGATGGGGATTGGGAGCAGGCGATGGAAGCTGTCGAGCAGGAGTTGAGCATCGCGCGCCAGCGGCAGCACCTCCTCCAGCAGCCCGATCTGCTCTGTCACCAGGGCCGCTGCTTCGTGGGGCTGGGGCTGGTGGCCGAAGCCGAAGCGTCCTTTCGCCAGGCGCTCGCTCTGGCGGAACCTGCCGTCATGCGCCCGGTGCTCTGGCAGGTCCACGCCGCGCTGGCCGAGCTCCACCGAACGCAGGGCCGCGCCGCCGAGGCCGAGGCGGAACGGCAGGCCGCCGCCGCGCTCGCGCTGGAGATCGCCGGCTTCCTCGACGACCCCACGCAGCGCGAGAGCTTCCTCGCCACCCCGACGGTCCGCGCTGTGCTCGAACCATAATCGTCCCCTACCTTTGGCGATTAGAGATGAGAGATTGCAGATCACAGAAATCAATCTCTCATCTCCAATCTCTAAAATCTCCATAGCCCCTTGCAACGCTCCTCGGCTCGATAACTGATCCTCATGCAACGCTCCGTGCAACGCTCGTACAACGTTGCGCCTGCTACGCTGGCTGCAGTAGCAGATCGTACAAAGGAGCGTGCTATGACCTGGCAGATCGATCCAACCAACTCCCAGATCCAGTTCGCCATCCGCAAGCTGCGGCTCATCAGCGTCCACGGAGCGTTCACGCGGTTCGCTGGCGCCCTCACGCTGGATGAAACCAAACCCACGCGCTCGGCGATCGCCGTGCAGCTCGCGGCGGCCAGCATTGACACCGGCATTCCCAGGCGGGACGCCCATCTCCGGTCGCCTGATTTCTTCGACGCAGAGCAGTATCCCCTCCTCTCGTTCCGCAGCACGCGCGTGGAGCAGCACGACGCCACACACGGCCGCATCGTCGGTGATCTGACCATTCGCGACGTCACCCGCGCGGTGGCGCTGGAGGTCGAATGGACGGGCCAGACGACCACGGTGGGGGCGCGCGTCGCCAGCTTCAGCGCCCACGCTACGATCAACCGCCGCGACTGGGGCGTCTCCTGGGGCCGGCTGCTGGTGGGCGATCTGGTGACGATCACGATCGCGCTTGTGGTCGTCGAGCAGGTGGAGCAAGCCCTGCCCGCCGATGCCGCGCTGGTGCTCGCGACCAGCTCAGCGATCTGACAGGAATTGTAGCGGAGGGATAGCGCCATGCATGCACAGCTTGCGACCGGAACTATTCACCAGCAGCGTCTCCCAACACCCAATCCTGGCCGCGCGCCCGGGTTCTCCACCGCAATATCTGGAAGCCAGGAGTCAGCGCCAGGCGTGGTGTTCTATAGATGGGGGCGTCGCGATCCGCGCCCGGCCCTCCCGCCACTGCCGGGGTTCAGCGCGGGCGTCACCGACGACGCGCGGCTCGTCGCAGAGCTGGCCCAGCTTGATCTCGCCGAAGTCCTGGCGCGGATGCAGACCGGACACCGGCCGTACGTCGCGCGGATCGCTGGCGTCCCGGTCGCCTACGGCTGGTCGGCAACACGCCAGGCGACGATCGGGGAAGTCGGGCTCAGGTTCGCGATCCCGGTCGGGAACCGCTATCTGTGGGATTTCGCGACCCTGCGGGCGTGGCGCGGGCGCGGGGTGTACCCACAACTCCTGCAGGCCATCGTGGCCCACGAGGCGGGGGCGGAGCGGTTCTGGATCGGGCACGTTCCCGCCAACCTGGCCTCGGCGCGCGGCATCGTTAAGGCCGGGTTCCGGTCGGTCGGAGTGATCAACAGGGTTCCCGGAGTTCCTTAGTGGCAGTCCACAGTAGCCAGTCGGCAGCTGTCGGGCTGGTAATGGCTTCCTGAAGCCGAATGTCATCTCGTCATGCCCGAATAGCTTGCTTGATTTTGCATTAGGCATGGTTCGGCATGTCGCTTTCGGGCTTTCCAGTCTGTGGGGTAGTTGTCAGTCATCAGTTATCGGTGCTGACAACTGACAACTACTGCCGAACCATCTCTTAGCGCGGGAGCTGAAGGCGCGCAGGGAACTGCGGAAACAGCTGCCCGCCAACGACCATCGCGGTGCTGGAACGCCACAAACGGCCCTGGGCCAACGTTTGTATCACGTTTTGTATCAGTTGGTGTACGACTGAGTGATCTTATCAACCCGGCGCGCGTGTGCTGTAATAGACCGGTCAGCCGCTACGGCGGCGCAGACCGGAAAAACGCCATCGCTAGAGCAAGATCGTGGTGTTCTACCTGTGTCCGATGGATAGCGACGTTGGTATCGCACGAGGAACTCACTATGTGGCCTGGAAGCATCTTCGTCACCCATCCAGACAACGTTCAGCAAGCGATTCCGTTTCGCAGCGGCCGGCTGCGGATCGGCAGCGCGTCCGACAACGACCTGATCATCGCTGGGCCGGACATCGCGCCGCACCACGCCACGATCACCCGCGACGAGCGCGGCCGGCTGATCGTCGAGGTCGCTGCCGAGAACTTCATCGGGTAGGGCGGGTTGCGCCTGACCTTCAACCTGCCGCAGCTCGCGAAGCCGCGGGCGCTGGCCTGGATCGGCGACTACGTCGTCAGCTACTGGCCGGAGATCTAGGAGCGCTGGCCGCAGCCGCGCCGTCTCGACGATCGCCCGCCGGCCGTAGGCGATCGCGCACCGGACGCCACGCGCGCTGCGCCCCGAGGCGCCGATTCGGTGGGTTTCCGACGGTGCTCGACGCCTGCGAGCGGCACCTGCAGGCGAACGACCGGTGAGCGGTGATCGCGGGGTGCGCTACGAAGGGCAGTGCGCCAGCGCCGCCCACCGCACCTGCGTACAAGGAGGCAACGCCATGGCGGCCGAACAGCACCAGCTCACCGTGTACACCAGCTCACCGTGTACATGGTTGACCGCGACCTGCCAGGGATCACCTTGGAGGAGCTGGCGGCGCTCCAGCGGGCCGAGCTGGCGGCGAGCCAGCAATTCACGACAGAGGGGCGCGCGGTGCGCTACCTGCGCAGCATGTTTATCCCCGGCGAAGCGCGCTGCATCTGCTTGTTCGAGGCAGATGACGAAGCGGTCGTCGTAGCGGTGAACGAAGCGGCCCGGCTGCCGTTCACGCGGATCGTCGCGGCGTTGGACCTGACCCCCGCGTACGCCGCACAGTAGTGATGGAAGCGGTTCAGTTTGGACGCTTTTTGGACGCCCGCTGAAGTAGAGTGCCTCTCGAACCTATGAGTGGCGGCTCGCCGCCAAGGATCGAGAGCGACGTGGAGAACGACCATCAGCACCATCTCTTTGTCATCCGGCTCTGGTATGAGCCGGTCGTCCGGGGGCCAGTGGCGCGGCTCGGTAGAGCATGTGCCCTCGGCCAGCGCATGTATTTTGTCTCACTGCACGATCTCGTGGACTTCATCGTGTTGCGCAGCGGTCAGCCCGGCGCTGCTCAGCCGGACACGCGAGCCGAACGAGAACAACAATAGCATCGCCTACTGGTGGGATGTTCGATGCGGGGCGCTCAGATGGTGAGGCTGCGGAACGATGTACGGGGCGCTGCGACCGCGTTCTTGAGCACGCTAGGCTTCGGTCGCCGATGCGCTCGTCGGATCACCGCCCGCCCAGCTTGCAAGCGCGAAACGAAAGGAGACCGCCATGTATCGCCGAACGATCGTCAGCACAGTGCTGGTAGCGCTCGCGCTGCTGCTCGCGCCCACCGCCGCCCCACCTGCCCTGGCTGCTGGGGATGCCGGGGCCAAGCAGGTGATCTACAAAACATTGGATGGTCATATTCACGAGCTGTCGGTGACGGTGGGCGGCAGCTGGCAGCACGCCGACCTGACCCAGCTCACCGGCGCGCCGATACCAGCCACGGGTTTTTACCCTTTCGGTTACGCCTGGGAGCCCAACCTGCTGCCGAATAGCAGCTTTGAGCTGGACGCCAACAGCGACACCCAGCCGGACAATTGGAGCAGCGATAGCCATTTCACACGCAGCAGCACGACGAAGCACAGCGGCAGCTTTGCGGGGCGCCACTTCGCCACCGACGACTCCAGCTACACGATCAGCAGCCAGACCATCAACAATCTGCGGCCCGGCGAGGCGTATAACATTGCCGGCTGGGTGAAGATCCCGCCGACCAGCGATTCGTTCAGCTTCGAGATCCGGGTGCGCTGGTTCTGGGGGAACTTCCCCATGGCTACCGATACCATCCACACCTACCTGGACGATACCGGCGGCGCCTGGGAGCTAGTATCGGCCAACAAGGTCGCGCCGGCGGGAACCACCAGCGCGCAGGTGCAGATGGTCGTCAGCAATCTGAACTCCAGCATCTATGTGGACGACTTCGTGTTCGGACCATGACCGGTGGGCCGCGCCGGCAACACGCCGGCTCGGCAAAGCCAACCAGTTCTTTGAAAGGAGACGCCCATGTATCGCAGAACGATCGCCAGTATGCTGGCCATGGCGCTTGCGCTGGTGCTCGGCGCGGCCGCCCCGGCCTACGCCCAGACGGTCGTGGCCACCATCCCGGTCGGGGCCGGTCCATCGAGCGTGGCGGTGAACCCGCGCACCAACCGCATCTA
>WNGB01008565.1_pt1 | contig 14511 bp, 14 predicted proteins | sample 5400681 | NCBI WGS metagenome assembly WNGB01 (sample SAMN13153367, study PRJNA577476) | soil metagenome | isolation source: 115 cm soil or saprolite under grassland replicate 2 | place: USA:California | collected 2016-06-15 | reverse complement strand
AGCGACACCCGCCGCAGGATGTCGATCAGCGGCACGATCAGGGTCAGGCCGGGCTCGCGGACGCCGATGACCCGTCCCAGGCGAAACAGCACCCCCTTCTCGTACTGCTGCACGATGCGCACCGACAGGGCCAGCACGACCAGCACCACCAGCACCACCACGATGGTTACCAACGCGGCCATCTCATCCTCTCTTCTGCATATCGTGCCCAGGGGAATCAGCCGCTGCATTTCCGCGGAAGGATGCACAGCGGCTCGGAGAGAATGCACATTCGGGGCAGTGAACGTTATTCACTTGCCGACTAATCGGACTCTATGGTATACAGTGTTCACTGTCAAGACCATCGTTCAGGAGCGTGAACTGAAGGAGCAGCCCGCCGGAACGGCTTCGCGGTCAGCACCACCCGCACTTCAGTCAACGAATAAGGTCGTTCGCAACGCCGCGACGCAGTTCCCCGCCGGCATCAGCGGGCTCGTCGACGAGCTGGAACGCTCGCGCCGCACACCAGCGTCGCCGTCGCCGTCCAGCAGACCGCATGAGGAGGAGCATGGCCGCCTTTGACCAAGCCCAGGCAGGCACGACCTGGCAGGCACGCGACGGCGAAGGGGTGGGCCGCCGGTTGGCGACGTCGCCCTCGGGTCGTGGCAGTGACTACGCGGAGCTGTCCCGACGCATCAGGCAGGCGGGACTCCTGGACCGGCGACCCACCTACTACGCCCTGAAGATCGGCTCGAATACCGCACTGCTGGCCGCCGGGTGGATCGCCTTTTTCCAGCTCGGGGACTCCTGGTACCAGCTGGTCATCGCCGCCTGGCTGGCGATCGCCTTCGCCCAGACCGCCTTCATCGGCCACGACGCCGGCCACCGGCAGATCTTCCGCACACGACGCGCCAACGACCTGGCCGGCCTGGTGCACGCCAACCTCCTGCTCGGTGTGAGCTATGGCTGGTGGGTCGGCAAGCACAACCGCCACCACAGCCACCCCAACCACACCGACCGAGACCCCGACATCGCCATCGGCGCGGTCGCGTTCACCGCCGACCAGGCACGGGCCAGAAGGGGTCCGGCCAGGATTCTGGCCAGGTACCAGGCTTACCTGTTCTTCCCGATGCTCCTGCTGGAGGGGGTGCACCTGCATAGCGCGAGCGTCCGGGCGCTGCTCGGCGGCAAGGTTCGATTCAAGCCGCTGGAGGCGGTGCTGCTGGGGGCCCACACCGCCGGCTACCTGTCGGCTGTGCTGCTGGTGCTGTCCCCATGGCGGGCGCTGGTGTTCGTCATCGTGCAGCAGGGCCTGCTGGGCCTGTACCTGGGCTGCGCCTTCGCTCCCAACCACAAGGGCATGCCGGTGCTGACCGAACAAGACGAGCTGGACTTCCTCCGGCGCCAGGTGCTCACCTCTCGCAATGTGCGCGGCGGTCGCATAGTGGACCTGGCGTTCGGTGGGCTGAACTACCAGATCGAGCACCACCTGTTCCCCAACCTCCCGCGGCCGAGCCTGCGGCGCGCCCAACCGCTCGTGCAGGCATTCTGCCGGGATCATGGCCTGCCCTACCGCCAGAGCACCCTGCTCGCCTCCTACGCGGAAGCGCTTGGTCACCTCCACACGGTCGGCGCCCCAGTTCGCTCGGCTGTCCTCGACTAGCCCGCTGCGAAGGAGTTCCCATGCACCGCGACCACTCGCCTCGCCAGCTCCACCAAGGTGACGAGCTTCCCGACGACTTCGGTTCCCGACCGGGCGATATCCTCACCTTCGGTGCCGGCTCCTACATCCGTGCCTTCAACGCGGAGGAGTTCCGCCAGTTCACCGATCGGCCGAACGGCATCATCTACGGCCGCGGCTGGCACAGGACCGCCGACTCGCCAGCAGGGCTGCTGGACGAACGGCCCCGGCGGCGCGGCCTGAACCGCCTCCTGCGCACCGGCTGGCACCGCGGACGCTGAGCCCCACCGAAACTCCAACCGCTGCGGCCTGGATCGCAAGCAGCTCACTGGGGTTCCTCGGCAGCGCTGGTGGGGATGGCTACGGCCTGGCGAGGCCGGAGAGGTCACGGGCGACGGTGTGGTTGCGGTCGGCGATCGTGCCCAGGGTGTAGGAGGGGTACAGGCCCAGGTACTCGCCGCGGGTGCGCTGGCTCCACCGGCGGGCCAGCTCCGCGCGGGCCTTGTAAAAGCTCACCTGGTAGCCGCCGCTGTACACGCGCACGAGCGAGTAGCCACCCGGGTACTCCTTGGTGGCGGCGACCTCGAGGAACTCCACGTCGCGACGGCCCGCCACAAAGGTCCGCTTGTTGCGGTGGGTGTGGCCCGCGTGGTGCAGGAAGACGCCCGGAGCCGCCGCGTACAGCGCCTCCAACTGCCGCGCTCTGGTCTGGTCGAGATCGAAGGTCGGACCGTCCGCGGTGGTGACGGCCGACTCGAAGGTGACCGGGTGGTGGCCGAAGACCACCGTGGGCCGGTCCGGCTCGGCGCCCAGCAGCGCCGCCAGATCGGCCAGTTGCCCGTCGTCGAGGGTGCCACTGGGCAGGTCGAGCGTGGTGGTGTCCAGTCCGACCAGGCGCAGGCCGCCGATCTCGGCGGTGAACAGCCGCTGCCACGGGCGCGAGAAGCCGTCGCCCCAGCAGTCGTGGTGGTCGCTGGTGCCGGGCACGATGCCGCAGGCCGCGTAGGCGCCGCCGGCGTGGGGACGATCGTGGTTGCCGCGGGTGACGAAGTAGTCAGCCCCGAGCGCGCCAAAGCCGTCGAGCAACTCCCGCACCCTGGCCACGTCCTGGGTTTCTGCCTCCGCGGTCAGATCGCCCGCGACCAGCAGCCGGTCGGCACCGCGGTCGGGCTGGCGCAGGTCTTCCACCAGAGCGGTGAGCATCACCTCCGGGTAGGGTGGCAGGCCCGGGTCCTGCTGGAACGCGGGTGGAAAGTCCCCGATGATGATGCCGCTGGTCGTCTCGCCGACGTGGGTGTCGTTGGCCAGCGCCAGCGTGAACAGATGGCTGCCGGCCGGCCGCTGCAGCGTGGTGAACATCCCCGGCAGGTCGCCGGATCCGCCGGTGCCTGGGAACTGCAGCGCGGTCTGCACCGCGGTCCTGCCGGCCGAGCGTGCCGCGAACCCGTAGGTCCGGCCGGGTTCCAGGCCTGTGACCTCGGCGTAGTGGTAGGCCGTCTGCGCGATGTCGTGCAGCACGGTGCGGAGCGTGTCGGGCCTGTTGGGCTCGCCGAGCAGCAGCTCGGTATCGGTGGCCACCGGCTTGGGGAACCCGTACCGGTCGGTCTCGGTGGCCGAGCCGCTGAACCAGGTGACGACGACGCTGGTGTCGGTGACGGTCACGACCTCGACGTCCTTGACCAGCAGCCCGCGGGCCGAGCCAGACCCGGGCGCCGCCATGGCGGCGTCGGGATCGGCCGCGGCGACCGTCAGTGGGGTCGAGGCGACCAGACCAGCCCATCGCAGGGCGTTGCGTCGGGAAGGATGGCAGCAGTCCATGGGACCTCAGCCTCCGGTTGCGGTCTCGACGAAGAGGGCGACATGCTGACCCTTCCGCATCATCCACCAGCCGAGCGGGGACCCGGTGCCGGCCACGCGCGAGCCGGGCGGCGACCGCTCGTTCGTCCCCGCAGTCAGCCCAGAGGTGTGGGTCGTCAGCGGCTCTATAGCTCGGCGTCGATAGTACGCAGGACGCCGTACCCGGTCGGTCGGAACCCGGCCCCGAGCCAGAACGGTCGGGATAGCGGGTTGGCAGGCTGGAAGTCGACGGACACCCAGCGATAGCCGTGACCCTGTGCCCAGTCGAGCGCCGCATCGACAAGCGCATGACCGACGCCGCGCCCCCGCGCCTCGGGAAGTGTGGCGGTCGGGCCGATGTACGGCTCAGCGTCAACGTACAGCCGCGGGGCGGGAGAGGTCAGCTCGATGGTGAGCAGCCCGACGTCCTGCCCGTCGAGCGTGGCCAGCAGGTGGATAGCGCCGGCGTCATGCAGCGCCCGGTGCTGCTCGACGAGGTCGGCAACGGACCGGCTGTCCGGCACGCCGAAGAGCGGCGAGGTGCTGCGGTGCCGCAGCTCGACCAGCGACAGGCGGGCGATAGTGTCAAGGTCCTCGACATCACCGGCGCGGACCCCAACAGCCGTGGAACCGCGCCGAGGTGCTGCTGGTCGGACGGCATAACACGCGTTGCGCGCGAACGCCAGATTCGATACTGCCTCCGACAACGGCGGGAGGGAGACATGGGTGAGATAGTGATGCAGCACTCCTGCAGCGATGAACCGTGGCGCGAGCTCGCCGTACGCCAGCGCGAGCACCCTGGTCGGATCTGCCAGGTCGGGGTCGACGGCGAAACCATCGGCGGGTAGGCGGAGGTAGCTGCCCACAATGCGGCTGTCTCGGACCATCCCGGTCATGACCGCCAGGACACGGCCGTCCTCGACCACGACGACGCCGCTGTAGCCGCTGTCGAGCAGCCCTTTCAGGACAGCGGTGCACGCCTCGGCGCTGTCGTAGGATGCCGGCAGCGCTGGGTGCGACCGCCTGGCGGCGGCGTGCTCCCGGGCCACCAGCCCTCCGGCGGACTCGACAGTGGCGTCGTCGAGGTGCTCGATGGTGAGTGCCAGATCAACTCCGTCCCGTGTTCCCGCAGGGCGATTCTGCGCGGCATCGTACAGGCCGCGTGAGCCCCGGACGCTCGCCCGTGTCACGTTGTCCCGCTCGGCTAGCCGAGGGGGGAAAATGCCTGCTCGAACGAGTGGATCAGATCCTGGGACGACCTCCAACGGTCCTCCGGGATGAGGTGAAGCACCGAATAGCCCCAGTTGCCGCTCGGGCTCACGAAGCTGATGTTCAACCCGTGGGTGAGGCGCCCATTCAGCACGTAGGTGTACTCCCAGATCGCCGCGCGCATACCGTGGTAGCTTCCCCCGTGCACCGAGCCGATCAGGTGATAGTTGGGCAGCCTCGCCGACCAGTACTGCTCGTTGCGGGTCCACTCTGGCAGCGGATCGCCGCTCGGCGGGACCTGCGGGGGATGCGCGGACTCCACCTTGAGGTAGCGTCCGGTGCCTTCACTGAACGACGTGCCGTGCCGGGCCAAACCGGTGCTGCGCCTCCAGCCGGACGGGTAGGCGACGGCGTAGCCGCCGCTCGGGTTGCTGAAGCCGGTCCAGCCCGCCGGCACCTTGGGAGCGGCGCCGGCTGCTGGCTGGGACTCCGGCGGATGCTGTGGCGGCGAGGTGGTGCGCGATGCGCCCCCCCGCGGGGCAGTCGTCTGTGGAGCAGTCGGCGCCGGGGGACTGGTTGTTGGCGCGCGGGTCGGCGCGACCGCGGGCTTGTCGCTTGCGCCGTTGCCCCCCAACGGCCTGGGCAGCGCAAGCGCCAGCACGACCGCCGCCACCCCGGCAAGCACGGCCACCCCAACAAGCACGGCGAGCGCCATCAGCCACCGCCGCCCCGCCATCCGCCCGTCCCGCCCCGCGCGGCTGGCCGGTGAGGTCGAGGCCTCCGAGGGCTCGGCGGTGTCGCGCGTGGCCCCTTCGGCGGGGACCTCGCCGGTGGGGGTCGGGGTGAACAGGTCGGCAGGTGCGACCGGCACGGCGGCTCGGGCGGCGGCCGGTCTCCGGTCGGCGGCGGCGACTTGGGCGAGGCGGATGCGCACCTGGCGCAGGGCCGGCCGGGCAGCCGGGTCCTTGGCCAGCAGCGACATGATGATCAGCGCGAGCGCGCCAGCGTGCCGCGGTGGCCGCGGCGGCTCGTTCACCACCGCGGCCAGCGTGGCGAGCGAGCTGGCACGCTCGAACGGCGCCTCGCCCTCGAGCGCGTAGTACATGGTCGCGCCCAGCTCCCACAGGTCGACCTCAGGGCCGCTGTCGCCGCCGCTCGCCTGCTCCGGGGCCATGTACGCGGGCGAGCCGACGACAAGGCCGCTGGCGGTGAGCCTGGGGTCGCCCTGCAGGCGGGCGATGCCGAAGTCAGCGAGCCAGACGCTGCCGTCCTCGGCGACCATGACGTTGGCGGGCTTGACGTCGCGGTGCACGATACCGGCCTGGTGCGCGGCGTGGAGCGCGAAGGCGACCTGCAGGCCGATGCGGGCAACCCGCTCGGGCGGCAACGGCCCCCACCTGGCCACGACCTCCGCCAGGGTAGGCGCCGTGATCAGCTCCATGACGATGAACGTCCGGCCCTCCTCGCTGAGCACGTCGTAGACGGTGATCACGCCCGGATGGATGAGCCGCGCCGCGGTCCGCGCCTCACGCAGCACTCTGGCGCGCAACGAGTCACGCTCGTGCTCCGGAAGGGTGTCGGGGAAGGCGATCTCCTTGATGGCGACCTCGCGGTCGAGCAGGCGGTCGTGGGCGAGCCACACCACCCCCATCCCGCCCCTGCCAATGGGGCGTTTCAGCAGGTAGCGGCCTGTGACAATCCGCTCAGGCATGACAGCCATAAGCTCAATTACCCTTCGAGGCTTTTCGGGAACCGGCCAGGTCCGACTCGTCACCTCAGGAGATGCTCTCCTTCCAGCAATGGTGCTTCCATGCTTTGGCCGCCCGCCCCGCGCTTGCCGCGGTCTCAATCAGGGCCACGGGCGGTAGCCATGATCTCGGCGGCGAGGTCGACGACCGGGCGCCGCTGCTGGCGGGCCTGGCGGCGCAGGCGCTCGAACGCCTCCCGCTCGGTCAGGCCCTCGCGGGCGACAAGCACGCCCTTGGCCTGCTCGATCACCACCCGGGCGTCCAACGCATGCTGGAGCTGCTTGGCCAGCTCACCGCGCTCCTCGCGTTGCATGGTGTTGGCGATGGTCAGCGCGGCCAGATCGGTGAAGGTGATCAGCGCCAGCTTGCCCTCCGGCGACCACGGCCGCACCTCGGCCGAGAAGACCACCACCACCCCGATCGCATGCTGGTTATAGGGAATCGGACTGGCCAGCACCGCCCGCAGGCCGCGCCCAACCGCCGCCGGGGAGAACGACGGCCAACGGTCCTCGCCTGCCAGATCGTCCGCGTCCGCCATGCCCTTGTCCTCGAAGGCGTCCACGCAGGGTCCCTCACCGTGCTTGATCTGCAGCTCCTCGAGGTGATCGACGCGCCGGTCGGAGACGGCCACGTTGCGCAGGAGCTGGTCCGGGTCGATCAGCATGAGGCCGGCCCCGTCGACGGCGAACAGCCTGTGGGTCGCCTCGACGATGCGGCGCAGCGCCTCGTCGAGGTTGCCCGCCGCGTAGCGCAGGTCGTCGAGCTCCCGCAGCACCTGGTGGACCTCGTCAGCGGACATCGGCATAGCGGATCACCACCCAGCTCGGCATCGACAGCAAAGTGTCGCCGATCCCAGCCGGCCACGGCTAGCGGATCCTGGCCACCGCTCACACCACAACGGGCGGCTTCAGATTCCGAGCGGGTGCAGGTCGTGTCGGAACGCGCGCCCTGTGAGCGTCGAAAGCTCCATGCCCGCCGCGGTCGTACAGCCCCAGTGGTTCGTCGCGCGGAGCGATGAGTTTCGGGTCGATGGCGACTCTCAACCCGAAAGGCGTGCCGAGTGCATACCCAGGACGGCCCGCCAGGTGGAACCCTCGGCACAGGCATGCGCTAACGCCACCCGGCGTGTGAACGACGGGAGAAAAGGAGCGTAGGAGATGGCAGAACGGACCCCGGTGGCTGTGCAGCCGCTCATCGATGGAGGCGCGACGGCGACACCTTGGGCAGAGGCCAGAGAGCGCCTGGAGACGCCAGAGCGGGACAGGGCGTACTGGTTGGCGACGGTGCGTCCAGATGGCCGCCCTCACGTCATGCCGATCCTCGGTCTCTGGCAGGATGGCGCCTTTTACTTCATCACCAGTGAGACCACGCGCAAGGGGAAAAACCTCGCGGTGCGTGATGACGGCCAGCAGCACCGCTCTACCCGCTCTCGATGTCATCGTCGAAGGCGATGCCCAGAAGGTGACCGACGAAGCCGAGCTCCAGCGTGTGGTGGATGCCTACACGTCCAAGTTGCACTGGCCAATCACGGTCCGTGACGGCGCCGTCTTCGGCCCCAACGCCCCCACCGCTGGACCACCGCCGTACGCCGTGTTCGAGCTCACCCCCACGACGGTCTTCGGGCTCCCCGGCATCGCTGGGACTGAGGAAGGAGAAGGGACAGCGGGCTCATTCAGCCCAACCCGTTGGCGATTCTAGGCGAAAGAGGTTCGCGACCTCGTGTCCAGGTGGCCGCTGCAGATCTACTATGACGACGTGCAGGTGCGTGGTAGCGGGTGGCCGGGGTCGGTGGACACAACGTGGACGACCCGACCCTGTGGCCGTCTCGCCCGCACTGGCCTTGGCGCTCGCCCCCATCCCGGCGCAGAAGGTCCCGCAGGCAGGGCCCGCAAGCTGACAGGCTTGCACCAGCTCCACGCTCTACCAGCACATCGAGGGTCTCCACTTCGCCATCAAGCGCTCGGTGGATGATGATCCTCAGGGTCTGGGGCAGGGTGGAGACGGGCGTGACGGGATGGCAGTACTGAGCGCGGCGAAATGCCTGGCCGCTGCGGACGCTGTGGTCCCATCATCAGCGGCATGGCGCGCTTCGGGGACTACACCACGGCTGCACATTCGGGCCCGGCCGGCTGGGTCGCGGCCGGGCTGCGCGGCTTCGCCGGCAGCGTGCTGTCGGTGGTGCCGGCTGGCTTCCAGGCCTACGCGCGGATCTTTCATCCCGCCCAGCGGCGCGACGGCGCCCGCTGGACGCCCGTCTCGTGGGCCGAGGTTGCCGAGGCCAACGGCCGTGTCCCCCACCCGGCCATGCAGTGGCACAGCCTGGTGGGCTCCTGGAGCCTGGCCGGCGGCGGGTCCCAGCCCGGCGTCTGGGACCTCGAGCCCGCCGTGGGCACCCTGCCGCGGGACCTGGCGATCGTGCTGACCGAGGTGCTCGCAGGGCAGACCGCCACGCCCGAGCGGTGCTGGTTGGCCGTCTGGGACGGGTTCGGGGCGGCCGCGGTGCCGCTGGACGCGGCGGCGGCGTTCGAGGTCCCGCATCGGCGGATGCTGCTGCTCGCCGGCGCGACCGGGGCGGTGGGCACCACCTCGCTGTGTATGGAGCCGTTGTGGCAGTCGCCGAACCTGTGGTGGCCAGACGACCGCTCCTGGTGTGTCGCCACCGAGATCGACCTCATGAGCACCTATGTCGCGGGAAGCCAGCGGTGCGTGCGTGCGCTCGTCGAGCATCCGGCGCTGGAGGCCGCCGCTGTGGAGGCGACCGACGGCATCACCTACCGCGGCGACCTGGTCAACCCGCCGCCCAGGTAGGGCCTGCCTGCCAACCCGCATCGCGGCGTAGACGTCGTTTCGCGCCCTTAGTTTGTTTGGCATGATTCGTGGCGCTACCGAAGACCTGTTTCCTAGTACCCCAACCGGAGTTCGTGACCTTCATGGTCCGTTGGCTTGCCGGCGGTCGTGGCAGGTGCGGGCGCGGGCCTGCTGTCGGCGCCGCCACACCGACCAGCGCAGCCGGTGGGCGGGGTCAACGGTAGGACGGGCAAGCAGCGCAGCGAACAGGTGCTGGACCTCGTTGCAGGTCAGGGGGATCAGCCCGGGGGTGGTGGCCGGCGGGTGCGCTCGGTCAGGGCCGCGACGACCAGGAAGGCGTGGGCGAGCATGGCCAGGGTGGCCCAGCGGTACCAGGAGCGCCAACGGCGGACCTGGTGTTGGTCCAGGCCACACAGGCCCTTGCTGGTCTGGATGCGCTCTTCCACCGTCCAACGCTGGCCCGCCACCTTGACCAGGACAGCCAGCGGGGTGGGGCATCCAGCAGTGGTAGAAGGCCAGCTCCCCGGTCTTGCGGTTGCGCGGATCAGCAGCCAGCGCTGCCCGGGGTCTGAAGGGTCTCGTTGGCCAGGGTCGAGGCGGACGAACGCCCAGTCGTAGCAGCGGTGACCCTTGGCGCCTTGGCCGGCCGAGATCCGCTGCCAGGCCCGCGCCGGGATGTGCTTGAGCAGCGCATCAGCCCGCCAAGCCTTCCCACCGGCGAGCACGGGATGGTCGCAGGCGACCGCCAGGACATAGCCGATGCCGCGGCCCGCCAGAAAGGCCCGGAGCTTGGGGTCGGCACCGTAGACCTCATCGCCGGCCACCCAACTGGCCGGGACCCCGGCGTCCAACGCCCGCGCCAGCATCCGCCTGGCCAGGGCCGGCTTGGTCGCAAACCGCACCTGGTCAGGGACCCCAGCGGCCCGGCGGCGGTCGGGATCAGCCGTCCAGGCCCTGGGCAGGTACAGCTCCCGGTCGATCACGCCGTGCCCAGCCTGGCTGGCGTACACCGGCAAGACCGCGACCTGCGCGTTCTCCACGCGGCCCGCGGTGCCGGTGTACTGGCGCTGCACCCCCAACGGTCCCGGTGCCTTATGACGAGCGCGTGGTTATGCCGAAGTGCGGCCGTGAGTCGTTGCGAATGTTGATGTCTGAGGCTGGCTGAGCGGCATTTCCGCGGTGGTGGACGTCGTGGTCGGTGGTGTCTTGTGTCTGGTCGGTGAGTCCCATCGACAGACAGGAGACGACCATGGACTCTCGCAGTGGCGTGCGACGCCGGGGACCGATCATCGTGAGCGGACCGCTTGCGACGTTCGCCGACGGTTTGCGCGGCGAGCTTGTCGGTCAGGGGTATGCCCTCGACACGGTTGGCGACCACGTGCATTTGTTGGCGGATCTGAGTGATTGGCTGTCCGGCCGGGGCTTGGCCGCGGCCGAACTTACGACTGGGGTGGCTGAGGGGTTCTTATGCGCACGTCGCGCGGCTGGCCGCCGCAGCGGGGTGACCGGTCGCGCGATCGCGCCGGTTGTGGGGTATCTGCGTGGCTTGCAGGTTGTCCCGCCGCACGCCGTGGTGGTCGCGGTCACGCCGCAGGAGGTTCTGTTGGCCGAGTATCGCCACCATCTGGAGGGTGAGCGCGGGCTGTCCGTGGGGACGGTCGCGCACTACTTGCGGTGCGCGCGGGTGTTTTTGATGTGGCTGCCGGGATCGCTGGCGCAGTCGCTGGCGGCGCTGTCGGCCGGGCAGGTCATCGAGTACGTGCTGGGTGGACCGCGGGCAGGCGGGGCAAGGCGGTCGACACCGTGACCCTGCCCGCGCTGCGATCGCTGCTGCGATACCTGCACACGGCAGGGCATGTTCCCCGGTCGCTGGCGGGAGCGGTCCCGGCGGGGCGTGGCTGGCCCAGGAAGCTCGGCGTGCCGCGCGCGGCCTCCCGCGACCACATCCGAGCCGTTCTGGCTGGCTGCGACCGTGCCAGCGCGGCGGGCCGCCGCGACTACGCGATCCTGCTGACAATGGCGCGACTGGCCGTGCGCGGCGGAGAGGTCGGCCGTCTGCAGCTTGCCGACGTCGACTGGCGGGCCGGTGCGCTGACCATCCGCGGAAAGGGTAGGCGGGTCGACGTTCTGCCGCTGCCAGCCGATGTGGGCGAGGCGATGGCCAACTACCTGCTGCACGCACGGCCCAGCACCGTGGCGCGGAACCTGTTCGTCACCATGGTGGCTCCGTTTACCGGCCTGGCGACATCATCGATCACGGTGATGGTGGCTCGCGCCTGCGCGCGGGTTGGAGTGCCCCGGTTCGGGCCGCACGGGATGCGTCACGCGGCAGCCTGTGATCTCCTCGCGGCCGGTGCGTCGATGGAGGAGATCGGCCAGTTGCTGCGCCACGCCCAGCAGCGCACCACGGCCATCTACGCCAAGGTCGACCAGGCCAGGCTGGCGGAACTGGCCATGCCATGTCCTCAGGGAGCCGCGCGATGAGCGTGCGGGCGCGTGTCGAGGAATACCTGGGGATGCGCCGGTCCTGGGCTACAAACTGCAGGGCGACGGTCGGATGCTGCTCGACTTCGCCGACCGGCTCGACAGCACCGGTCAGACCACCATCACGGTCTCCGCTGCCTTGGCGTGGGCGACCGAGCCGAGACAGGCGGCGCCGCATCATTGGCACCGGCGGCTGGGCGTGGTGCGCTGCTTCGCCCGCCACCTCAACGCGTTCGACCCAACCCGCGAGATCCCCCCGGCAGGACTGCTCGTCGCCCGTTCGCGCCGGCCGACCCCGTACCTGTATGCACCCGCCGAAATCGCGGCGCTCGTCCACGCGGCCGGCACGATCGCGGCACCCCTGCCAGCCGCCACCACCCAGGCCATGATCAGTTTGATCGCGGCCAGCGGACTGCGCCTGGGCGTGGCGCTCGCCCTCAACCACGGCGATGTCGACCTGGACGACCCCGTGCTGACCGTGACCGGCAAGAACGACCAGACCCGCATGGTGGCGTTGCACGCAACGACGGCCACGATGCTCGCCGGCTACGCCGCAAGGCGCGACCAGCTCCGCCCAGCCGCTGTCTCGTCCAGCTTCTTCATCACCACCACAGGCCATCGTGTGCAGCAACGAGGGGTCCAGCAGACCTTCGCGAAGCTGCTGGTCCTGGCCGGCGTCCAATCACCATCCGGGCGGCGCCGCCCCAGAATCCACGACCTACGACACACCTTCGCCGTCAATATCCTGATCGGCTGGTACCGGGCCGGCGTCGACGTGCAGGCACGCCTGCCGATGCTGTCCACGTTTCTCGGGCACGCCTGCCCGGACGCCACGTACTGGTATCTGCAAGCCACACCGGAGCTGCTCGTGCTGGCCGCCGAACGGCTGGAGAACCCGCACCGCCTGGGCGAGCACCTCCTCCGAGATGGGGTGAAGGCGTCATGACGGCGCTCGCGCCCCTCCTGCAGACGTTCTTCACCGACCGGGCTGATGACCCAGTACGACGCCAGCCCACACACGATCGCCTCCTACCGCGACACCTTCAAGTTGCTCCTCGGCCACGTCCACCAACAGACCGGCAAGCTGCCCGCCCAACTGGACCTGACCGACCTGGACGCCACCACGATCGGCGGCTTTGTGCAGCACCTGGAGACGGTCCGCGGCAACAGCGCCGCCACCCGCAACACCCGCCTGGCGGCGATCCACTCACTGTCCCGCTACGCCAGCCTGCGCGCACCCGAACACGCGAACCTGATCAGCCGTGTGCTGACCATCCAGACCAAACGCACCACCACGACGATCGTGAACTTCCTCAATCGCGTCGAACTCGACGCGATCCTGTCCACACCCGACCAGTCCACCTGGCACGGTCGCCGCGACCATGCCCTGCTGGTCCTCGCGGCGCAGACCGGGTTGCGCGTCTCCGAACTCACCGGGCTCACCGTTCACGACCTCCACCTGGGCACCGGCGCCAACGTGTATTGCCGCGGCAAAGGCCGCAAAGATCGCTGCACTCCGCTCACAGCCCACACCGTGGAGATCCTCACCGGCTGGCTCGCCGGACGCCACGCGGCCGGGACCGAACCGTTGTTCTGCACCCGACCGGGCACCTCGCTGTCCCATGACGCCGTCGCACACATGATCACCAAACACGCCGCGGCAGCAGCGCGCACCTGCGTCTCCCTGCAGGCCAAGAACGTGACGCCGCACACGCTGCGGCACACCGCGGCGATGAATCTGCTCCAGGCCGGCGTCGACATCACTGTCATCGCCCTGTGGCTCGGCCACGAAAGCCCGACCACCACCCGCATCTACCTACACGCCGACATGGCCCTCAAGGAACGAGCGATCGCCCGAACCGCCCCACCCGATACCAAAGCTGCGCGCTACCAGGCCTCCGACAACCTGCTCGCCCTCCTCGACGAACTCTGACCCGTCAACTCACATCGCGCGTTATGCCGCACCCGACCGGGGATACCCCGCTGGCACAAGCAATATCACCCGAGGTGCGGCATAACCACGCGCTCGTCATAAGGCAGCCTATGCCGACGTCGGCATAGGGTGCCCTTCTTGAAGTCCCCGGTCTCGTCCACCACCAGCACCGCCTGCGGGTCACCCAGGTGCTCGACCAGGTAGTCGCGGATATCGTCGCGGACGCCGTCTTCGTCCCACACCGCCCGGCCCAGCAGGTGCTGCATCCCATCGGGGCTGGCGTGCCCGGCGTGCTCAGCGAGCGTCCAGCAGTTCTTGCGTGGCAGGTCGGCCAGCAGCCCCAGCACCAACGCCCGAGCCCGCCAGCGTGGCTCCACCCGCCCGAACCGGCCCGCGACCCGGCCCAGCAGCTCCTCCAGGCCCACCTGCCAGCGGGCAGGCTCTACCTCTACGCTGTGGCCCGCGGCCACCGTCTGATCTCCGGTTGTCCACATACCACCGGATCATCAACGGTAGCCGCCCTCGTCCGTTGCCCGGCTCAGTGCCGCCCTGACCGGCAAGGTCACGACCCTCGGTTGGAGTATTAGCGCCGATTTTCACGCAGCGAATCGGACCCTGACCACCTGCCGACGACCCGCGCTCCTCCTTGCCTGCATCCCTTCCCTGGCAATGGATCGGACCCCGGCAGACCAACCGGCACACGGCACAGTCGCTGACTGTCGGGTTCGCCGCGGCAGTGACCATGCGCTGACTGCTCTCATGCACGCCCAACGCCACCAATGGATCGAAGGCGTGTGGAAGGGCTGCCAGGCCGGACGATGTGGAGCGGCATC
>WNGB01008564.1_pt1 | contig 14512 bp, 12 predicted proteins | sample 5400681 | NCBI WGS metagenome assembly WNGB01 (sample SAMN13153367, study PRJNA577476) | soil metagenome | isolation source: 115 cm soil or saprolite under grassland replicate 2 | place: USA:California | collected 2016-06-15 | reverse complement strand
GATCCGGAGGATCGGCTGGATCGATCGGATCCACCAGCTCGAGCGGCGCCGGGGGCTGTATTCGGACACTCGCTGCCGATGCGTGCACCGGCGTCGCGGCCTGGGATCCGATGGAGATCTGGAACAATTACCACACCGGCGATCTTCGCGTTCATAGCGGCGCTCTATGGAGCTGCCATACCCCCGCCTGGTGCCAGACGGAGCCCGGGGGTTCCAACAGCGATCTCGGCTGGACCAAGCAGGCGACCTGCTCGGGTGGAAGCGGCGCCGGCGGCTCCGGAGGAACGACGAGCACGAGCACGACGAGCGGTTCCGGCGGTTCGGTGAACTGCACGACTGGCAGCGGCGGATCCGGCACCGGCGGCACTTCAGGCTCCGGTGGGTCGGGTGGATCGGGCGGCAGCAGCACCGGATGTGCGCTCGATCGGCTGATGCCTCAAGGCCAGACGACGCTCGCGAGTTTGTTCAACGTCCGGTGCAGCGGCCACCTGGTCAATCCCGTTTATACGTATCAAGGATTGTGCTCGGCGCTCAAAACGCAGGGCTTTACGACCTTTGCCAACAGCGGCGACGTGAAAAAAGACAAGCGCGAGCTCGCCGCCTTGTTCGCACACGCCGGCAAAGAGACCTGGTTTTTGCACTATACCGAGCAGCAAGGGTCGAGCGATCCATATCGCGGGCGGGGCCCGCTTCAGCTGACGTTACAAGCCAATTACCAGGGCGCCGGCGACTACCTCGGCAAGAATTTGGTGGCGAACCCCGGCCTCGTGGCAACCGATTCCGTCGTTACCTGGCAGACCGCGCTGTGGTTTTGGATGGTGCAATCCAACGCCGGCGCGGGCGGAGAAGGCAATCCGCATCGAGCGATTTTGCAAGGAAACTTCGGACAGACGACGCGCATCATCAACGGCGGCATCGAGTGCGGAGCGCCCAACGCCTCGGCGTGCAAGCGCATCGACCTCTACCTTCGGTTTTGTCAGGCCTTGGGGTTGACGCAGGCCGACTGCACGACCGGCGTTACCCTTACCTGTTGGAGTGGCGACCAAAGCACTTGCGGTGGCCTTACGCCCGGCGACTGCTGAATGAGAGCCGTTACGCCGGAACGATCATGCCGGGCGTGACGCGGAACCTTTTGCTCTGGAACTTCGCCTGAAGCTCGCCGCCTCGCGCTGCGTAGTCGGTGACGACTTCGGAGCTCGGAACGAGATGGAAGGTGGCAAGAGCTTCGTCCGCTTTCACTTCGACGATGAGGAACCCGTGGCTGTCCGCATCGGAGAAGGCGATGCCCGGATTGCCGGCGATGAGCGTCTGGTTCAGCTCGGTCACCACGTAGCGGTAGATCGAGCTTGTCTCGTCGAAACCCGCCCCCAGGGCCACCAGGCGCGCCCCTCCCTGGACCGAGAGGGACGAGATGGCGGGCGCGGTCAAGCAGGCGACACCTCCCTCGACCGAGGCGAACGACGAGTGGATGTCGCCCGAGACCGCGAATGCCTTGCCGCCGGCGGTCGCCCCGAGTTTGGCGAGCAGCTCGCGGCGGCGCGTGGGAAAGCCGTCCCATTGGTCCCCGTTCAAGTAGTAGCGGTTGCGCAGGGTCGCGTCGGGGATGTCCATCTTGTCGCGCAGATCGAACACGATCGAGGTCAGCGAGACCGAACTGACCAGCACCTTCCAGGTCTCCGGCGACGCGAGCGTTGCTTCGAGCCAGGCTTGCTGCGCGGCGCCGTACACGTTCTCACTTGCGCCGGAGGTTACGTTGTACTGAGCGGCGGAGTAAGCGTCGAACGTATCCTTCACGAGAACGTAGCGCGATCCTTGCCGCGTGAAGAGATCGCGCTTGCCCATGTGAACGTAGGCAAGGCCGCGCGGCTTGCCGGCGGGATCGATGGGAGCGAGGCCGATCTTTGGGTTCGTGAGGACCGCGTTCACGTACACGAGGGCGAGCGGCCCTTGGATGGCCTCCGTTGCCCGCGCCTCCGCCGTCGCCTCGTCGAGGCCCGCGTCCTGGGCCAACTGCTGGTAAGCGACGAAGAGAAATGCCTTCGGAATGGCGTATTCGGCAGCGTCGATGTCCACATAAGCGAACGTGTCCGAGGTGAAAACGGCATCGAGGCCCGCGCTGGCGAGGGCCTCCTGGGGCAGCACGACCTTGGCCGGGTAAGCATCTTCGGGAATCAGGTGATCGGGCCGGTACGTCCGATAATCGGCAACGAGCAGACGCAGGTGCTTTCCAAAAACGAGATCGCGATAGATCTTCGTGTCGGGGTATCTCGCCAATTGGTCGAAGTCGATGGTTCCCTCGGCGCTGGCCGGATGATCGAGGGGCACGTACTCGAAAAAGGCCTGTTCCGCGTTTCTGCGCCGTTCGACCTTCGTCTCGTCGATCCGCCCGTCGAAGTACGTCGCCGTCGCACCGTGGCAGTCGTCCGAATATTCGTGGTCGTCCCAAATGAAGACGAACGGATACCGCTCGTGGGCCGCGCGCAGGAATGCATCGGAGCGCACGGTCCGATAGAGGTCACGGTAATTGGAGACCGATTGCGCCGCGGCGTAGGTGACCGCGCCGGAAGTAAGCGTGAGGGCGGAACCCGCATCGGTGAACGTGACCGCTCTCCCGCCGGCCGTCATGAAGCTCGGGTCGCCGGTGGTTTCGTACACGTAGTCGCCGAGGAAGATGACGAAATCGAGGTCGGGATCGAGCTGAGTGAGATACTGCCACGTGTTGTAATAGCGCCCGATGAAGTCCTGGCAGCTCGCGACGGCAAACTTGGTCGGGACGTCGTCGGTGGGCCGGGGCGCCGTGCGCGTTCGTCCGGTTCTGGAAACGAACTTCTTGCCATCTCGCTCGTAGATGAATCGATAGAAGTACGACGTTCTCGGCGAGAGGCCGGCGAGCTTCACCTTCATGGCGTTGTCGTGGGTTTGCGCGGCGCGGAGGTTCGATTTGCGCACGAGCGTGCCCGTGAATTCGGCATCGGTCGCTACTTCGAGGGTGAGCAGGTAGTCGCCGGGTTTCTCCCCGTCGATGATGCGCGTCCACAAAATGACGCTATCGGGCCGCGGATCTCCCGAGGCGACCGATTGCGGGAAATAGCGTTGCCCGTCTTCGGGCGGGGGCGACTTCGGCGTCGGTGTTGGCGGCGTCGGTTCGGCATCCGCGGCGCAACCCTCGATGGCCGGGACGACGACGATGATGGCTTGGAGAAAGTCACGTCGTGTAAGCTTCATGTTGGCTCAGCTTGACCCGAGGTTGGCACCCCTGCATCCGCTTTCTGATGCCAGAGCGAAGCGGGATCAGCCAGAGCCTTTGCTGCCGCCCGTCGGTCCCACAGCGCGCTCTTTGACGCGCGGGGGGTAGTCGCGATCGGGGAAGGATTCGAGGATGGCGCGGTACTTTTGCTGGGCGACCGAGAGATTGCCGATATCCCACTCGACGTCCGCCGCTCCGATCGCGGCGGGCAGGAACGACGCGTTGGCGCGCAGCGCTTCGCCGTAGAAGTTGCGCGCGCCCTCCCAGTCGTCTTGCTGCCGCGCGAGATCGCCCATCGCGGAGAGTGCCTCGGGGTCGTCCGGCTTTTCTTCTAGAACGCCCTGCAAGAGCCGGCGGGCACGGTCGACTTCGCCTCGGCAGCGCGCGGTGACCGCCTCACGAATGATGGCCCGAGCGTCGCGATGCTTACCGCCCGCGGGCGGACGCGACGATTCGCTGCAGCAATCCTTGGCAGCGGCCGGCTTGTCCTTGCTGGGCCCCGCACCGGCGACCGGTTTGGTAGAGGCTTGCGCTTGCACGAGGAGCGCGCGCAAATCGGGCACTGCAGGATGCGGTCGGGCCAGCATCGCGATTTTGTCGAGCTCTTTGCCCGCGGATTCGAGCTCCCCCCCGCGAATGAAGGCATACGCCAGCGCCGCGCGGTTTCGACCGGGCAGACCACCCGCCCACCCGCTCTCGCCCAGGCGATCGATGGGCGTCTTGGGGGGCACGTCGTCGCTCACGAGATCGAGGGTACCGAGTGTGTACGCCGACTCGGGGTGGGTCTTGTCCTGAATGCGTTCGGCGAGATGACGGGCTGCATCGAGCTCGCCGAAGATACGAAGCGCGTTGATCTGGAGGCGCAGTGCATCGTCTCCAACGGGCGCTGCTCGAAACGCCTCGTCCGCGGCGGAGCGAGCTTCTTCCGCCGCGCGAACGAAATCGTCGGTTCGCGCTCCATCGTCGCCGATGTCGAGCCTCGCGCGGTGGCTCAGCCAAGACGCATCGGCCCGCTCGACGGCCAATCGCGCGCGCGAGAGCAAGACGGCGGGGTCCTTCGGCGCGAGCTTCGAGGCGCGTTCGAGGGCGGCGGAAGCCTGCTCCACGTCCCCCACCAAGAGACTGCGGTCGGCGAGTGCCGCGTACGAAGCGGCGGGGACGGCGGGCGCTTCGCGCGAGTCGGTCCGAGCGGTGTGATGGACCGCCTGGATGATGAGCGCCGCGCCGACCACGCCGAGCAAGAAGGAGAGAGCGACGGCCGCCTTGGCCCGGCGCGTTCGCGGGAGCACGAGCGGCTTTCGGTCCGAGTGAACGTAAGGTCGATCGGTGTCCCCGCCCCTGGTTGACGCATCGGGTGGCGCGGCGAAGCTGTAGTCGGACGTGACGGGCCGGCGCGTCGCGAACGGGGGTGCGAGTGGCGCGATCTCCTCGAGCACCGGAATGTGATCCTCGTTACCTTCCGGGGGGCGCTCGCCGATGTCGAGCGTCGGCACCCGCGCGACGGCCTTCACGTAGGGTGGCGTTTCGGTCGTGCGGCGCGTCGCTCCGATGGCCACCGGATTGGCAGGCGGGCACACGATCGGCGGCTGTGCCGCGTTCGGATCAATCGTCTTCTCGAGGCCGAACGGCACCGGCGGCGCGACAGGCAATCGCGTGCGATCTCCGATCGCAAGAAAACGAGTGAGCGCGCCACTATCGAGTCGGCGCGAACAAAACGGACAATAAGCCCCTGTTTCGTTCTCGGGCTCATCCAAGTCGAAGACCGAGCAGCAGAAGTCGCATTCCATTCGCATGAATTGCCCCGGTGGCGGATACGGCCCACGCAGCGAAAATCGATCGCGGATACTAGACCCGGTCGGAACGGCTCAGCAAGATCAAAGCGGACTGCCGGCCGAGCCCAGGGATGACAGGCGAAACCCTCCTGTTAATCCATGGATTACGTAGCGGATGAATGGCGCACGCCCGTTGGAATGCGAGCATCTGCGTGCGCCGTGCGGTCGCTGTTCAATTGACTCGGCGCGCCCTTCGGCTCGCCCTGCGATAGCGTCAGGCATCAGGATGGTGCATTTCGTCTCGGCTTCATTCGGTCGATCGACCGACCGCGGGCGAATGGCGCACCATGTTTCGAAGAAGTTTCTTGGCCCGCTCCTCGGGGCGCCTTCAAAGGCTCGGCGACGGCGCGTGGACCGTCGGCGCCTCCTCGAGGGGGGGCTTCGCGATGTTCTGCTTCAAATCGGGGCGCCTGTTTCGCTCGAAAGGCGCAAGCTCGACGGCATGACCGATGCGAGCCGAGCTCAAGATCGCCGTCATCACGCGGACGTCGGCGAGACCTTCCCATCCCGATGGCTCGGGTTCTTTGCCTTCTTGGATGCAGCGCGAAAAATACACCAACTCGGCAGCGAACTGATCGCGCTTCGCGTAGTGCCGCTTGCGTGTCTTGCCGTTGATCGTGAGATGGTGCTCGAGCGCACCGGCATAGTCATAGGCCGGCTCGACGCGCAGGTCGCCTTTCGTGCCGACCAGCCGATACGCCGACACGTCGGCTGCTCCTTGGCTCACCGTGAACTCGGCGATGCGATGGTCGGGAAACTTCAGAAGCGCTGACGTCGTCTCGTCCACGTCGCGCGAGCGCTCGTCATCGCTTGCCTGGGCGTAGCCGAAGACCTCGATGGGTTCGGCTCGAAACAGGTAGCGCGCGGCATTCACGCAGTAGACTCCGAGGTCGAAGAGTGCGCCGCCGCCGAGCTCGCCCTGGGTGCGAATGTCCCCCGGCCGGACTTGCTGGCAGAAAACGGAGCTCATGATGCGCGCCTCGCCGATTCGACCCGACTTCGTGATCTGCACCGCACGAAGGTTGGCTTCTTCGAAGTGCAGCCGGTAAGCGATCATGAGCCGCACTTGGTTTTCTTCGGTTGCGGCGATCATGGCCTGGCAGTCGTCCTCGTTGGTGGCCATCGGTTTTTCGCAGAGGACGTACACCCCGGCGCGGGCTGCCCGCTCGGTGAATTCGCGATGCTTCGTGTTCGGAAGCGCGATGTACACCGCTTCGACGTTGGCCTCGTTCAAAACCGTCTCGAAGTCATCGTACGACGCCGTGTGGCGGACGTCGTATCGACGGCCGAGCTCCGCGCGTTTTTCGGCATCTGACGAAACGATCGCGACGAGCTCCGAATTCTCCTCGGCGTGCGCAAAGGCGGGGAGCACCGCCACCTGCGCGATATGGCCTGCTCCAACCACTGCATAGCGAACTCTTCCGTGTCCCTGCTCCATCGGCCGTGCTCCCCGCGAGTTTTGTCGTTCTTCACCGCGAGCTCCGGCATGGACTGCACGATCCATGGCTTTCGTCCCGCGCTTCTCCCGAAGCACCAGTCGGACAGGCGGGCTCGGCGCGTGCCGGCACATGCGCTGCATTCGCTCCGCACATGGACACCCAAGCGTACGTTTGCACGACATGCTTCCGGCGTTGTGTGCACGTTCGAGCGAATGACGAAGCGCGTCCGCGTTGCGTTTGCGGCTCGGAGCTGGAGGAAGCGCATTTCCCCCCCGGTTTGTACGAGGTCTTCGGGCCGATCGTGGCACCGGCGCAGGTCGCCGAGGGCGCCGAACGGGCCGAGGAGCCGGCCAAGCCAATCAGCGAGGAAGCCGATATCGGCTATGGAGCGTCTCACGGGTACGCGCCAGGGCACGGCGGCCCCACGGGTCCCGGCGACGCCCCCGCCCAGTAGTGCGCGCCGGGTTCGCGAGTTCAGGTGCTCGCGCCCGCGCGAAACAACGCGAAGATCGCGCCCCAACCCATGAGAAGCATCACCACGAAGATCACCCAGGCGAGCAGCGCCCAGCGGCGCAAGGACTCCTTGGTTGCCGCCGCACCCCAACTCATCAGCGCAGAGTGAATGCCGTTGCCGAAGTGGTACGCGATCGCGAGCACCCCCAAGATGTAGACGAGGAGCGTCGGGCGATGAAAATGCATCTCGTGCGCGATGTCCGAGAAGGGCTCCACGCGCCCCTCGACCAGACGCGGTTTCAAAAACGCGAGCCACAGATGCGCGCCGAGAAAGGCGAGAAGCCCGAGCGCCGAGAGCCTCTGCAAGATGTACTTCAAATTCGCAAAGTAGCCGTAGCGCGGATAGTTGGGACGTGTCTGTCCAATCCGGCCGAGCCCCCAAATGGTGTGCCAGACGAGCGGCAGTAGAACGATGCCGAGGGTGATGGCTTCAGCGAGCGGGTGCGCGTACTCGGTCACCGCCGACTGCCACTCGGGTCCCCCCTGGAACGCCGCCATGTTGTTCCAGAGGTGGATCAGTGTCCACACGCCGAGTGGCAAAATCGCGAGCGCCGAGCCCAACCGGTCGCTGATGAAGTTCGAGTGCGTAACGGCGGCTGAGGGTGCTTTGGTCGTCGCGGTGCTCACGGCTCGGAACTCTTACCACCAATCGGCCGCGAAACGGCTTCTTTTAGAATCTGGAGCATCGGTCGGGTGGCGTTCAAGAGCCGCCCCGTCACGCGGTACAACCCATTTTCCTCGCGTCGCGAACCATGGACCTTGATCCAGATCGGTTGGGCGCCTTCCTCGAGCGTCGCCTCCGGCCGCGAACCGGGCGCGAATGCGGCGTCGCAAACGAGCTCGACCCGGTCGCCTTCGATCTTTTCGATCGTCCCGCCGCCGCCTCCAGCGAACTTGAGGCGTGCCGCCACGGTCATCCCTTCCGCGCGCGACGCATGGCCGACTCCGCCTCGCGGTTCGCCTCGCGCGCCTTGATCGCGTCGCGCTTGTCCCCTTTTTTCTTTCCGGTCGCCAGCGCGATCTCCGTCTTGATGAGCCCCTTTTTCAGGTAAATCCTGAGAGGGATGAGCGTCTTCTTGTCGTGGTCGACGGCCTTGCGGATCTGGTCGATCTCGGCGCCGTGCAGCAGGAGCTTGCGCGCCCGCCTGGGTTCGTGCGGGTAGGCCGTGTGCGGCAGAGGCTGGATCGTCAGATTTTTCAGGTAAATGCCGTCCCGTTCGATCGATGCCCACGCATCGGTGATATCGACCGTGCCCGCCCGCATCGACTTGACCTCGCTGCCCACGAGCACCATCCCCGCCTCGAATCGCTCCTCGAGGTGATAGTCGAAGGGCGCCCGGCGATTTTTCACCAGGATTTTCTCGCCGTTTTCCTTCTCCGTACCGCTTTTTCCCATCGCCGCGCGCCGCCCGGCGTATCACACCCCGGCCCGCCTGCCCAATCGAGGCGCGCGTCCCCTTGACAGCGCCGGCCCCCTGACTACCTTGTCGGGTCCCTATCGCGCGGTGGAGCAGCCTGGTAGCTCGTCGGGCTCATAACCCGAAGGTCGGAGGTTCAAATCCTCCCCGCGCAACCCGACTTTCCTGTCCGAGTTTCAGCAGTAGGAATCACGCTCAAGAAGAATGACATATTGAAGGCCCCGGTTGCCCGATAGCGGCGAGCGGGGCCTTCGATTTCTGGGGTCATGACGATGGGGGCGACGAAGCGGGACAGGATTTCGCGGCCGCGGGCGGGGTCGGTGTCGAGGAGCGTGAACAGGTTCCGGAGGTAGGCTTCGATCGCCTTCGGGTGGGGGATGACGCGTAGCGCGGGATCCTTCGCGGCCGTGGTGCGGTCGGCTTTGAGGCGGACGAGGAGAGCCTCCTCTTCACGGAGTTTGTTGCCGAGCGATTCGGACCAGCCGACCTTCGCGAGGGCTTCGGTAAGGTTCGCGATGCGTCGCTCGCACTCGCGCACGCGACGGTCGGCATCGTCCGCGTCGCCGTGGCTTTCACCACGAAGGGTCGCGACCCGCTGTTTGAACGTCGACACGAAGCGATCGAAGAGATCGGGTCGATCGAGCTTCTCCTTGAGCGCGTGCACGAGCGTCCGGCTCGCCTTCTTTTCGGAGATGGAGAGAGCGTTGGCGCAAATCGCGGAGCCACGCGAGTAGTGGGCGGTACACCCGAAGTTGGCGTAGGGAACGCCGGCTTTCGTCTTCCTGCGCACGATGGTCATGCTGCCGCCGCATGTTCCGCAACGCATCAAACCCGAAACGAGGTAGACGTGCTGTCCCGTCCCGGCAGGTCGGCCCGGGCCTTTCGTATAGACGCGCGTGAATCGCTCTTGCACTTCCTTCCAAAGCTTGGGCGGCACGATAGCGAGTTCGGGAACCTCATGCTTGATCCATTCTGACTCGGGTCGCATGACGCGTCGCCGACTCTTGCGCCCGGGGACCCTGACCCACTTTGATTGATTCCACGTCGAGCGGCCGATGTATCGCTCGTTACTGAGCATCGCGCGGATTGTCGTGTGGCCCCAACCGTGACCGCGTTTATTGCCTCGGCCGCCGTCGTTTGGAGCAGGGATGCCCTCCTCGTTCAGCATGGAGGCGATCTTCTTGAGGGCGGTTCCGTCGGCGAATTGGCGGAACACTCGCACCACCAATTCCGCTTCGCTTTCATCGACGACGCTGCGCTTGCGGGGGTGCTCGGGATCCGGAGGGTTCTCCTCTTGAATGGTGCGGTAGCCGTAGCATCGACCGCCCGTCCAGAATCCACCGAGCGCTCGCCCCTCGAGCCCACGATGCGTTTCGGTGCGAACGAGCTGAAGGAACGTGTCGTTCACGAGCGCCATCGCGCCGAACGTGAGCCTCGCTCCGGCGCCGTCCGATGAGAGGCCCGTCGTCACGTCGATGACCTTCACGTCGGTCGACGCGAGATCGTGGAAGACGATCTGCCAGGTGTTCCCCAGGTCGCGCGATAGGCGCGAAAGATCGTCGACGAGCACCGCTCGAAACGGCGCGCCGCTTCGCTGTCGGGATGCGGTCAGCATCCGCTGCATGTCGGCGCGCTCCACGTGGGCGCCGGACATGGCTGCGTCGCTGTACTCTGCGACGACGCGAAAGCCGTGATTGGCAGCGTGGACGCGACACCGGCGCACCTGATCGTCGATAGAGCGCGCATCCTGCCGATCGGTGGAGTAGCGGGCGTAGATCGCAACCGGGAGACCCGCATCATTCGCGGCTGGCGTCGTCTTCATCATCCTCGGCATCACGCGTCTCCTCTTCGGTCCGACCGTCCCCGAGCCGGCCCTCGAACCAAAGTTCTGCGGCCAATACCGCGAGCTCGTCTACAAGGGCGAGTATACTCGCACGTTCCGCATCAGCACCGGTGTACGGGTCGACGCTAGACGGTGCAGTCCTCGAATGATTCGGGTGTCGGCGCGTAGCGCGACGGAGCACGGCAGACGCTCGTGCCTCGGGCGCAGAAGGGGCGAATTGCGCGCGCCGAGCTGGATTCACGTTCGCGGCCTCCAGTTGGAGCGTCCCGCAGCAAAAATCGGCGCGAAGCGAAGTGCTTGGACCGCCCCACTCTCTTGGCTGCGCTTCGCACCCATCGGAGTGGAGCGTTCGCTATCCCCGTTGCGACGCAAGCCCGCGGCCTTCCGCGCCCACGTAACACCAGTGGTATCGCGGCTAGTAACATCGTGTGCGGTGGGGGCCCCCTGAGTGCTCCGAATCAGCCCCAATTGGCTGCGAGCCTGACCGGCGGTCGCGATCGAAAACGAGGTAGCGACGAGGGCAAGGCTCTCCCGGTCGGCCAATGCCATTGGCATAGACGTCTCCAACTGTGCTGCGGGTCGCGGGAAGATTCTCCGCGAGCAAGGACCAGCTTGCGTATCTCAGCGGGCCCGGTCAACGCGACACGCTAGGTCCGATCCCTGGCAAGGTGTCGTGGAAACCCATGACAGCGTGTCGCGTCGATGTCGCGGCGCCGGCGCGGCTCGAGCCAAATTTGCGGTCGATCGTGCACCTGAATGCAAGCGTTCCGACCTGGCACTTCGACCCATGACAAAAATCGTTCGCGCGCGCCCAGCATCATCAACGCACCATGATCGGGCCGCCACTCGACGTTGTTCGCTCCCGGCGCGAAATTTTCCTTCGTTTCCTTAGGTTTTTCGTTTCGCGTGCGGGTTGTGCGAGTCAAAAGGACCACGGCACCAAACGAGAAGGACTTTGTCCTCTCGTTGACGATCGAGCGCTCATTGATGTCGCGCGTCATGAAATAGTGACTGGCAAAGAGGTAGTTACTGTCGCGCGGATCGCCTGCGTCATGTCTGACGAATGCGCGAAGACAGGCATCGACGCGACTTTGCCGGGCCCGGGATGCCCCCATCAGGACGTCGGTGCCCGAACGACAAATTCGACCGACGCCGTGGTGTCGCGCTGACCTACGGAAGGTGCCGCACGAAATCCATCGCGTCGTGGAGCAGTCGGATGATCTCCACCGTTTCCTTCGAGCGGATTCGATAGAAGACGATGTGCCGAGCGGGCCGGCCTCGCTGGCTGATGTGATGAGCGAAGATCCCGGGCAGGATATCGTCGCGCGCCTTGCCGCGTGAAGGGTCGGTACCGATCGCGACCAACGCCTCGCGAATCAGCGCGCTCTACTCGCGAGCCCTGGTTGACTCCCCACCGCTCCTTCGTGAACCGGAGGGTCTCGAGGATGTCGCGCTTGGCGAGCGGCGACCGAACGATGCGAGCCATCAGCCCGAGCTACTACCGTCCAAGGCCGAGCTCGGCTTCCACCTCGGCCATCAGCTCCTCCGGCGACGTCTCGACGCCCTTTCCCGCGTCCAGCTCCGCTATGCCTTCCTGGAGAGCCTCGCGCAGGACCGCGCGCTTCTTCTCTTCCAGCGCCTCGCGGACGACGTCCTCGACGCTCGCGCCGTGCCCCGAGCGGACGCGCTCCTCCGCGAAGGCCTGGAGGTCGTCCGGAAGTTGGATAGTTTTCGCGGCGTTGGACATCGTTGTGCCTGCTAATCGTGCTGGACAATTCCTCGATCGTCAAGGGAGTGAGGCCAGCAGAGCCTGAGCGCTGCCCGACCTGATCCTAGGCAAGCGCTCCGCGGCTCGCGCCCGTCAGTGGTCTTGCTCTTCGTGAAGTCGAAGATCGCACGATTCGCTTGAGGTCCCGGCCAAGTTCGAGCTGGACATTGAGGTCCGCCGCGGTACGGCCGAGCTCCGCGAGCCAAGCAAACCCCCGGGACGAACCGATTCGCGGTGACACTTGCGCGCTGCAGCCTCCTCGCGCCCCGCCGCTCCGGGCTTGTTCAAGGCCGGCGATTCGTCGGCGGACGCCGGTCACCACGAGTCAAGACCGCGCCCTAGGCGCATGCGTCGCCGGCGAATCGCTCAGAGTTAAGCGAGGTGCGTTCGTAAGCGGCGATCTGCATGCTATGCATCGGACCAACTCGCGCGGCGGACGTGCGCGAGTGGGCAAAGCGAGGGATCATGATCAAATTCGCGTGGGTGCTCGTTTCGGTTCTCGCGCTCGGCGCGGGTTGCAGCTCGTCGAGCAGCAACAGTGGCGGCAACGACGACTGCGCAAAGATCTGTGCCAACGAAGGCGCCGCAAAGTGCCCGAACGATGACCTCTCGGGGTGCGTGCAGATCTGCCAGGCATTGCCTCCTTCCGGATCCTGCAAAGCACAACAGCAGGAGCTCATGGACTGCCAGGCCGGAGCGACGTTCACCTGTGACTCGTCCGGCACGTCCGAAGCCAAGGCATGTCAATCGAAGAGCGACGCGTGGACCACCTGTCTTTCCGGCGGAGGTTCGAGCTCCACCGGTGCCGGCGGCTCGTCGGGCGGCGGCTCGGGTGGCTCGGGCGGCAGCGGCACCGGGAGCGGGACTCCACTCCAAAATTGCATGACCGCCTGCATGAAGGCCGACGCTCTGCATTGTCCGAGCGACACTCCGGGCGCTTGCGCCGGCCAATGTCCGACGGCGTCCGCGTCGCCGCAGTGCGCCGCGGAATTCAGCGCAGCCATGGCGTGTGCCGCGGGTTCGACGTTCGCCTGCGGTTCGAGCGGCAAAGCCACCGTACAGGGATGTGCCAACGAAGGCGCTGCTTACATCCAATGCGTCCTCGGTTCGATCGACGGCGGAGGGCCCTGATTTCGACGCGACTTCAGATCGCGCCCTGAACCGGGGGCCACGGTGTGCCGTGTTGCGTTGTGAGTACTCCCAGCGCCGCCGTAGGCTTTCGAGGACGTGTTCAACTGCGCTGCGGAAGCAGGGGTGAGGCCGGTGCTGAAGTCGATGCCCCAAGTGAGTTTGTTTTTCGGAACACCTGTGTTGGTCGTCCACCAGGTGGGCTCGCTCGTGTACCTGGTCGGGTCGGTGCTGTAGATCATCAAGTTGATGAAATCGAAGGAGCTCAGCACCCCCGCTCGTCGTCCCCGCTGCGGAGCGTTGCTCGCGTCCATGCGGGGGCGGTGGCCGCGATTCAGCGACGGACGGCGCGATGCGGCTCAACGTACACGCGCACGTTCTGGCACTCGACGGCGTCTATGTGCGCGACGGTCCGGAGGGTCGGCTAGCCTTTCATCCGCTGCCGGCACCGACACGTGCGGACGTGACCGAGGTTGCGCGGCGCACCGCCGCTCGGGTCGAGCGCATCCTGGGGTTGCACGGCCGAAGCCTCGAGCGGCACGGGCAGGTCGAGGAGTGTGATCGGTTGACGGCCGACGAGCCGACGCTTGCGGTCTACTACGCGGCCGCCGCTCAGGGCATCTCGGTGGCGGGTGACCGTGCGGGCAAGCCGACGCTTCGCCTGGTCGTCTCGGATGCCCGACGTCAACGCGGACCGCGGACGACGACGAACCGGTTGCGGAGGTGAGGGGAATCAACGTGCACGCCAAGCAGCGCGTCGACGGGCGCGACCGAGCGCAGATCGAGCGGCTTTGCCGCTACATCACCCGTCCGCCTCTTTCGCAAGAGCGCCTGACGCGTCGCGCGGACGGTCGCCTCGAGCTCGAGCTGAAGAACGTCTGGCGAGACGGCACGCGCGCGCTGGTGCTCGAACCGTTCGACCTGCTCACCCGCCTGGTGGCCTCGGTGCCGCCTTTCCGAGCCTCGCATCTTCTCCGGTATTTCGGGGTCCTTTCGAGCCACTCGGCGCTGCGCCGGGAAGTCGTCCCCGTACACCCATGCGACCCGGCCCAGCGAAGGCCTCCCGCGGCGACGGGGATCAACTCAGCCTTCCCACCCTCGGCGGCGACGACGCCCCGAGCGACGACCGACCCCCACCACGCAACAGTTGGGCATGGCTTCTGGCCCACGTTTTCCGCGCGGATCTCGAAGTGCCCCCGTTGCGATGGGCCTATGCGCTGGGTCGAGGCTGCGCTCACTCAGCCTTCTACCGCCAGGCTCTTGGCCGAGTACGGCATGGGGCCCCGATCTCCACCCCTCGTGCACCGACACTCGTCGAGCCAGC
>WNGB01008563.1_pt1 | contig 14512 bp, 12 predicted proteins | sample 5400681 | NCBI WGS metagenome assembly WNGB01 (sample SAMN13153367, study PRJNA577476) | soil metagenome | isolation source: 115 cm soil or saprolite under grassland replicate 2 | place: USA:California | collected 2016-06-15 | reverse complement strand
AGACGTAGGTCCTGGATCAGCTCCACCCCTTTCACCGCCTGGACGACGGCGTAGACCTCGCCGAGGTTCACCGGCCTTCCGAACGGCCAGCCCGTACCCTCGTTGCCGCCACTGATCGGGTGGAAGTACGCGTAGAGCGATTCGAGGACTGCCTCCTGCAGCCGCTGCGGGCTGATCCTGGAATGGGCTTGGATCCTCGCGACTATCGTCAGGCCGTTGTAGCGGGGTGGTTCGACAACGACCCTTGTGCCAATCACCCGGCATTCGTCGAGCCGGCTCGAGATCTTCGCCAGCGTTTCGTCCGCTGGCTTGAGCTGCTCGAAGCGCAGCCGGACGGCGCCGGCTGCAGCCGCGGGCACAACGAGGACCCGGATCGATCCAGCGTCGGCGCCTTCCCCAGCCGCGACGCAGTGCACGCGCGCGACCTCGGGCGCGGCCTCGCGTGCAAGGAACTCGTAGTCCTCCTTCGTGACCGCGCGACCGAGCGTCCGCAGGAGGATCGGTCCGCGGACCTTCGCGTTCTCAACCTCCTCGCCGTCGACCCCGCCGGCGGCGGCTCGCCGGTTGATTACTCTTGCCACGAACGGGATCGACGACTTCAGGACTGTGATCGTCCCCCTGGCGACATTGCCCCTACTGCCGCCGCCAGTCGCGTAGGAACGCACCCGAAGCTGCGTCCCCTTCGGCGGGATGCTGCCGTAGTTGTGCAGCGTGCCGTCGGACTCCCGGACTGCTGGCCCCAACTGGACCTCGCCCGAGACCGCATCGAAGACGAAGTGATTGCCGTCCGGCGAGCTCGAGCTGAAGTCGGACACCTGCTTCCACTCCTGCCAGCCGTCCGCGCTCGAGACCTCGAGCACAAAGGGCGTCTCGCTTGGCACCACCGGACGCCGCTTGAGCTGGAATCGCTGGCCGGCGACACCTTCCGAGTTGCCGATGGACTCGCTGTGGACGATGTCCGCATTGACCGCATCGACGGTGCCTCCGATTGTGGCCGCGGCGAGGGATCGAATCATCGGCGATGCGCCGTAAGCCGGTTGATCGGGGGCCGACTGAGTGACGCGTGCGCGAAGCCATCCGGCGCGCTGCGCCTCGATGACCGAAACGGCGTGGGAGCGTGGGACGTGCAGCACGATTTCTCCGTCGCGGTTGAGGCCTCCGGTGCCGTCGGAGTCGAGCTCGCACAGCTCCCAGCCGTCGCCGCTCCACGCCTCCCACGCAAGCGGAGGGTTGTTCGGATCGACGCCGACGCCCTCGATCCGGCACGAGAGGCGCAGCGACAATGCACAGGCGGGAACCGCCTCTGAGAGGCCGACGAGCAACGCGTCTCCAGGAACAGGCACGCGGCTGAAGCAAGTGAAGCCCTCGCCGCGTTCCAGCGCGTCACGTCGCCACACCGGGCTCGCGCTGGTAGCGGTCCCGATCGTCGCCACGTCCTGCAGCGAGCACGGGATGATTTCGAGCGGACCCGCCGTCATGAAGTTGATCGAGTCCTCCGTCTCTGTTCGCAGCGTCGCCACCGTCGTTCCCGCGGGGATCCGCACGGTGTCGGGTAGCGGACCCGAAAGCCAAAACGTGATTGGCGCGCGCGCGGCGGTCGGCGGAAACAGACGTACGCCGATCAGTTCGAGGAACTTGATGTAGTTCCGGTCGGGGACGCGGTTCAGGCGGAAGATCACCTGCTCGGTCATCCACGCGAAGAGCTCGATCAGCGTCACGCCAGGGTCGTGGACGTTGTGGTCGGTCCACTCGGGGCACTTCTGCTGGACCATCCGCTTGCTCTCGTTGACGAGGTCCTGGAATCGGCGGTCATCGAGGTTTGGAATCGGGAGCGCCATGCCTATTCCTCCGCCGGAATCGTGTAGAACGGGAACACTAGGTTGCGTGGGTCGTTGGTGTCGCCGACCGAGTACCGGATGTCGATGTAGACCAGCGTCTGGTCCTTCGGGTCGACGGTGACGTCGACGCCTTGGACCTCGATCCGCGGCTCCCACCGCACGAGCGCCGCCCTCACCTCGCCCGAGATCCGGCCAGTCGTGTCTGGATCGATACTTGCGAAGACGTAGTCGTGGATGGCGCAGCCATACTCCGGCCGCATCGGACGCTCGCCGGGGGCGGTGCCGACGACGAGTCGGATGCCTTCTTCGATCTCGCGGTCATGTGATACGAGCGCGATCGATCCTGTGGCGTCGGTGCGCATCGGGAAGGCCCAACCCGAGCCGATGAACTCTTCGCTCATCCGGCCCGCCTCAATTCAGCTTCACCTGTGAACCCTTGACCTCGACCGTGCCGCTGCTGTTGAGCTTGACCCCGCCGTCACCCTTGAGCGTGAGCGAGCCCGCCGATTCGAGGTTCATGTCTCCCTGCGACTTGATGAGCACCTTGCCATGGCACTCGATGTGGATCTCCGAGTTGCTCTCGTTGAGGGAGACCTTGATCTTGGCATCGCTGGTGATCAGGGCGATTCCCGACTTGCTCGAGTCCTCGAAGAACACGAACTTGTGACCCTTGCGGGACACGAATCCATTGCGCTTGACCTTGCCCTGGTTGAAAAGCCCGTCCCCTAGGTTCGGCTTGTCCTTGCCGTTGTAGAGGCCACCGATGACGAACGGCCGGCTGATGTCGCCGTGCTCGAATGCCACGAGCACCTCGTCGTTCACCTCCGGGATGAACACCGCACCCGCGTTGGGGCCGGCGCCGAGCTGCGTGATGCGGGCCCAGTCCGACTCGTCGTTGTCCGACAGCCAGGGAAACTTGACCTTGACGCGGCCGAGCTTGTCCTTGTCGTCGTTCTGGGTCACGATCCCCACGACCACCCCGTAGATCGGCCTGCTACCCGCCACTTCCACCTGCCGACACGAGGCCGAGGAGTGAGCGGTCCTGGCCGCCGCTGATGGTGAAGTGGGTGCGGTAGCCGTGGGCGTCGAAGACGTGGCGCGTGTGGGTCAGCGCGTAGCCGCCGACGAACTCCTTGGAGACGGCCGAGACGCTCACGGTCTGGCCGGCCTTGAGCTTCGGATTGCCGCGGGCGATACCCTCGGCCTCGCCCGCCGAGCTGCCGATCTGGTCACTCGCCGCCTTCGCCTTTGCATCCGCCGCGGCCTGGCTGGAGATGGTCCGGTCGACGAGCGTGAGGACCCGCCCGCCGAAGGCGGCCGCCAGGTCGCCCGGGGTTGTCGGCAGATGTGCGCTGCTGGTGCCCGCCGGCGCCGATCCGAGCAGCGGCTGCTTGTTGATCGGGTCCCAGCCGCGAACCTTGACCTCCTTGACCTGGCCGGCCGAGCTGATGCGCGGGTAGAACGCGATCAGGTCCAGGCCGAAAACGAGCTGCATCGGGTTGGAAGACTGATAGTCGCCCTGGCCAGGGGCGTCGGCAGCCCTTGGAGGCGTGCGGAAATTGAGCTTGTCGTCGGTGACGGTCACCTCGAACCCGATCTTTTCCGCAAGGCCGCGGACGAACTCCCAGTCGGTGAGATTGTGCTGGAACACGTGGTCGTGGACGGTCTTCGAGTCGTCGATGGTGCCCTTTTGCAGGCCGTGGTCGCCCGCGACCTGTTGGGCGATGTCCGAGTACTTCACGTTCACGAACGTCTTGGAGACGCGCCCCATGTGCAGGCGATGTAACATGTCGTAGCCGCGCACGATCGCCCGGCTCCCAGCCGAGTCGTACTCGCCTTCGAACGCCGTCACCTCGCCCGAGATCAGCACCTCCGGCGCGCTGCCGCCTAGAGGCGGAGCGGACACCTTCACCTTCGAGCCGATCTTGAGCTTGGCTTGCGACAGCACCTGGCGCTCCGCGTCGCGGAACGTGACCTCGAACATATCGGGCGCGTGCAGGTGATCGTCCACCATCACCTGCTCGAGCAGGACCTCGAGCTCGGATGACAAGGGCGAGCCGTCGATCTCTACGCGGGGGCGGAGGGCGAACTCTTGAGCCAACGACTAACCCACCACTGCCGTCGCCTCGTCGGCGCTCGGCAGCAAAAGGCGGATGCCCGGCGCGATGCGCAACGGGTCATCGATGGCGTTGAAGACGGCCAGCGCGCGCCAGAGGCCGGGGTCTCCGTACTCGGCGTAGGCGACCGAGTGCAGGCTGTCTCCCGCTGCGAGGACGTAGGTGCGGCGACCGGCGAGCGACCCTGACGTGGGGTTGGTCGCCTTGGGCTCGTCGGGGACTTCCTCGAGGGCGATGTTCGCGGTCGCACGCACGGGCTTGCCGTCGGGTTTGAACATCGTGTACTTGACGCTGACCGACTTGAGAAAGCCCTTGAACTCGGACAGGGAGTGGTTGCTGCCCCACTGCAGCTTGAGGATCTGCGGCTGCGGCTTCTTCTTGTTGATCGACTCCTCGGTGGGCTTGAGCCAACCGAGCAGCGTCTTCACGTCGTCTAGCAGGTCTGCGTTGGGGTTCTCCCAGTCGTCGAAGAACAGCTCCATCGACAGACTCTGAGGCTGCACACCGCCGAACTCGGGTTTCGTCGACGATTTGGCGCTCTTGTTAGTCGGCCGGTTCCAGGTAGCCGACTTCGAGATTGAGTACTCCTTGGGATTGAAGCGGAACTTCAGCTCCTTCGAGCCGTCGGCGGCGACGAGGCTTGCCTTCGTGTTGCTCATGCGCTAGCCGCGCCCCGACAAGAAGCCGTTGTGAGCGAGCTCGAGGGTCTCGATAGCGATCTGGTTCCCCGTCGCGTCGAGCGACGGCCCGGTCCACTTGACCGGGAAGACGGCGTCGAGGTTCCACTTCGCAACCACCTCGCCGGCGGGATCCAGCACCGCGATCTCGGCGTTGCTGCGGTCGACCTTCTGACGCTGACCGGCCACCCACGAGGCGACATCGGCCGAGTTCTTGTCGAGCGGCCGCGTCAGCTTGACGTTCTGGTACTTGCACCGGCCGGGCAGCCGGTGGACGTAGTCGTTCTGGCCGCCCTCCTGGTACTCCTGGACCTCGTACTCGACGGTGAGACCGTCGCACTTGCTCCAGCTGCCAAGACTCCCATGGTTGTCGATGACGACGTGAAACCGCAGGGCGAGGGCGAACTCAGGCATCGATCGTCCTCATCGCAGGTCCGTCACCAGCCCGGCACGCTCGCGCTCGATGAGAAGGTCGCGGCGGAGGCGAAGGCTGATCCGGTCGTGAAGCTTGCGCGCGAGCTCGTCGAGGTCCTTGTCGCTTTGACCTGAGGGGGCGGCCGCCTCGACTCCGGCGCTCGCTGCGGTCGCCACCGGCGCTGAGCCTGCGGCGGCCTCGGGCGCGGGCGCGACTTCACCGGCTACGACCTCGCGCTGCACGGCCGGAGCTTCGGTCAAGGAGGCCGTGCGCTGAGACACGTTAAGGACCGGCGGCGTCGCGAGGGGCGAGAAAGCGACGAAGTCCTGAGCCATCGGCGTGGCGCGTTGAATGGTGGGCGGCGCGAGCGTGGCGAGCGGCGGCAGAGGCCGAATCGCGGCGCCATACGGCGAGCCGGCCTCCCACGACGGGATCGGCGCGACAACATGGCGGAGGTCGTCACGCGCCCCGAGGGAAGGCAACGCGCCGCTGGCTCGTGCCGGCAATTGCTCGATCTGCTCTGGCGTGGCGGCTTCAGCGGGGGCCTCCACAGAGCCGGCTGTCCGCCGCACCGTCAGAAGCGCTGGGCGGGCGCTGGCGATTGGAGCGGTGGGGGTAGCTGCCGGCCGCGAGTAGAGCGGCGGCAGCGGCCGCGCCGCGGCGCGTTGGATCACCGCGTACCCGAGAGTAGGGACGGCCTCGACTGACTCGGCCGCCGCTTGTCGCGCAAGTGGAAGCTCGAGCCCCGGCCCTATGCTCGGGCTCGGGGTCTGGCCGACAGTAGCCCGCGCGGGCTGCGCGCCGCCAACGGGAGCAACCCGCTCGACGGGCGCCGTCACGGGCTCATCGCCGCTCACCTCCCTCGCGCCCGCAACCTCCGGCGGCGCCGCTTCTTCGATGTGGTCGGCCCGCGGCGCGCGAGCCGGCGCAGCGAGGTCGAGCGACGGCGTCTCCACCGCGCGCTGGACCGAGGCCGCGCGCTCCGGCGAGAGCGGTGCGCCGAGTCCGAGGCGACGCGACTGGCCCAGGGTCAAGCGCTGCGCCGCGACCGGCCGCGCCACGAATTGGGGAGGCGGGTCGGCAGCCGCGGGCTCGTGGATCGCCGCCGGCCCGGTCGCCGGCGCCGGACGGGGCATTGCGAGGCGCACGAGGGCGCTGGCATCGGGGTCGGCCATCCGGGTCAGCGGCGCACGGAACTGCACAGGCCCGTCGATGACCGTGAACGACATCAGCACCGGCTCAGTGGGGGCATCCGCCTCGGCAGGCTCGTCCGCGGTGGAAAGCTCGACCGACGCATTGTCGGAGCCGGAAGCCCGCCGTTGCACACGCGCCTCCCGACGAGGTGCTGGCCTGCCGATCAGCTCGCTCGAGGCGGCGTAGGTTTCGACGTTGCGGGCCAATCCGGTGACCAGGCCGGCCGGACCTTCAAGCGAAACGTGATGGCCGAGCGGCTCGAGGCTGAGCTCTGGATCGTGGGTGCCGGCCAGGGAGTGGACGAAGGCAGCCGTCGGCGCCGTCAATTCGGGTCCACCGACGACGCGCTGGAGCGCCGGAAGCGACGCCCACTCGTGCACCGGCCGGCGCGGTTCCGCGCCCCGGGCGCCCGTCGCCGCCGAACCTCGTCCAAAGAAGTTAGGCCACCGCATGCCGGCCTACTCCTCTTGGGCGAGGCGTCGATTGATGCGCCCGATCTCCTCCACGAAGCGCTGCCTCAGCGGGTGCTCCAGGTCGAGGATCTCGTCCAGCGGCCAGTGGAGGTGGAAGGCGACGTACGCGATCTCCTCGAACATGCGCTCAGTCGCGTACGCCGTCATGCTCCCCCCAGGCGATCACCGCCCGCGATGTCGATCGCAAACTCGTGCTTGCACTGCGGGCATGTGACCGCGGCATGGGTATGACCCTCCTGGTTGATGCGGCGGTAGAGGTCCTGGAGGAACGCGAGGTCGGACGCGAAGAGCCCCTCTATGGTCGCGGGTGTGACCTGCGCCACCGATCCCAACCGTGTGATGACACGGGAGAGAAGAATCACAGTGAGGTAGGCCTCGTTCTCGCGAACCCGTGGATCGCGTTGCGGGAGGATCTCGTCGCGCGCAGTCGCGAGGCGCATCGTGCCTTCCCTGTGGATGGCGCCGTTTTCGTCGATGTAGCCGCGGGGCAGCGCGAAGGCGAACTCGGTCCGAACGCGCTCGCCCGTGCGCCCGCGGTCGAGGATTGCCGATGTCACTTGACGCGCTCCAGCTCCTCACAGACGATCGTCACTTCCTCGGTGACGATCTCGTTGGCGCCCGCTTTGAGCGCGCTTGTCGTGACCTTGGACGGCCAGGCATTGATGAAGTTGTAACGACTTACCTCGGTATTGGTGTAGTCGTACATGACGATCGAGCCGTGCTTGCGGGCGTCGCCGATATTGCCCTGGTACATCTTCTTGTGCCACTCCCAGAGATCCGTCGAAGCGTTCTTCGCCCGCTTCAGCGTGATCGTGGGTGGCTTCCTGTTGCCCGGTAGCTTGTGCAAAATGAACTTGCCGTCCCTGGTGTTCTCCTTGAGCTCGATCACGTCGAGCTCGGAGGTGATCCCGCTCACCTCCTGAAACTGCGCCAGCGTGACCCCGTCGACCTCTACAGAGAAGTGATAACCCGCGAGCGCGTCGCTTGTCAGTCCTGGCAGACCGCCTGGCATTAGGTGTTCCTCCTATTCGGTCAGTGATGCGCCGCCCGAGAACTGGGCGATCCTGAAGACGACGAATTCGGCCGGCTTGGTGGGTGAGATGCCGACCTCGACGGTGAGCTTCCCCGCGTCGATCTCCTCGGCGGGGTTGGTCTCCGAGTCGCACTTGACGTAGAAGGCTTCCTGCGGCGTGGCGCCGAACAGCGCGCCGTCGCGCCAGACGCGGACGAGGAACGAGTTGATCGTCCGCTTGACTCGCTCCCACAGGGCCATATCGTTGGGTTCGAACACGACCCATTGCGTGCCCTGGAGGATCGATCCCTCCAGGTAGTTGAAGAGCCGGCGGACGTTGATGTAGCGCCACGCCGGATCGCTCGACAGCGTTCTTGCCCCCCACACCCGGATGCCCCGGCCGGGAAACGCGCGCAACACGTTGATGCCCTGTGGGTTGAGCTGGTCGTGCTCACCCTTGGTGATCAGCAGCTCGAGGTCAACCGCACCCCGGATCACCTCGTTCGCCGGCGCCTTGTGCACGCCGCGCGTGTCGTCGCTTCGCGCCCAGATGCCGGCCATGTGCCCACTGGGCGGAACAAGCGTCATCTGTCCCGCCAGCGGGTCGAAGACCTTGATCCAGGGCCAGTAGAGCGTCGCGTATTTGGAGTCGTACTTCGCCTTGTCGACGCGCCACTCGCGGATTTGCTGCGCGTTCAACCCAGGAGGCGAGTCCAGGATGGCCACACGGTCGCCCATCAGCTCGCAGTGGGCGATCATCGCGAGCTGCACTGCCTGCAATCCTTCGAGGTCCATGACCTGGGCCTGATACGCGGCCATCAGGTCGGGCACAGCGAGCATCGTCACCGTGTCGACCGCCTCGAGGCCGCCGAAGCCGGTCCTGTCCGAGGAGTTGCCAACATACGCCTCGGGGGTTACGCGCACGGGGGCCGTCCCGCCGCCGCCGACGAGCGCCGTTTGCGCCTGCGACACCGGCTCCATCGCGGTGGCGCCGGGAATCTCCTCCATCTGGATGAGCTTCGACTGCGCCTTGACGACGGTTACGACGTTGCGCCGGCCCTTCTTGGTCGTGACGTTGTCGTAGACCTCTTCTTCCTTCCCGAAGCGCTTGACGATCAGCTTGAAGGTGTCGTCACCGGGCTCGGTGGCGTCGGCAACTTCGACGGTGATGTCGTTACCGGCCGGACCAGCCTCGAGAGCGGTGATCCGGTAGGGCAGCGCCTTGTCGCGGCCGAGGGGCAGCTCCGCCTTTGCTTTCGGCCCCGCCCCGTTCGCGCCGATCCTCACCACGAAGCACGTGCCGCCGCCATTCAGGAAATAGCCGTAGACCGCATGCGCCAGAAACGAGCCCTCCATGAAGTCGCCAAAGGTCTGCGCGAACTGGCTCCAGTTCGTGACCTGTGTCGGCTGGTTGAACGGGCCCCGCTGCGCGAGGCCTACGAAGGCTGCGACCGACGTGCCGACACCTTCGATCGGTCGTGACCCGGCCTCAACCTCTTCGACGTAGACACCAGGAGAAAGGTATTGCGGCATTACGCATCGCCCTCCGAGTTTTTTTCAGGCAGAACGAGGTGAGGCTCTCACTGGGGATGGCTGTGGACAAGGGACGGGCGGACCGACGAATGGGCGGCGCGGTTGCGCAAAAGGGCAGCCACCTCAGCCCCAATGACTGCCCGCCGATCGCTTGTTGTGGATGGGCGCGGCTCGGACTCTCTGAGGTGATGATCCAGGACCTGGATGAGTCCCTGCGCGCCCTCGTCCGCCGCGACGCACTGAACGGCTCTGGCGTGGACGTGTCGTTCGAGGCGCCGACCAAGGACTGGTCGGCCAGGCGCAACACGCCGACGGTGGATCTCTACCTTTATGACATCCGCGAAGACCTCGTACGGCGAGAGGTCATGTGGGAGCCTGAGCGGGGCGCGGACGGCAGAGTCACGGGCCGCCGCCCGCCGCCGCGGCGATTCAAGTTCTCGTACCTCGTCACGGCGTGGACCCAACGCCCGGAAGACGAGCACCGCCTGCTGTCCAGCCTGCTGTCGTGCTTTCTCGCCAACGAGTTCGTGCCGCCCGACCTCCTCGCCGGAGCACTCGCGGGCACCGAGATCCCGGTGCTGCTCACCATCGCGCTGCCTCCGCCGGCCGACCGGTCGCTTTCCGACGTGTGGACAGCGCTGGGCGGCGAGCTTAAGCCGTCACTTGACCTCGTCGCGATTGCGCCGGTGATCGACACCCGCGACCAGGTCGCCGGACCGCCGGTTCTGGAGCAGCCGAGGCTCAGCGTCGGCGGTGAGACCGCGCCGGGTCGCAGGGCCCGACAGGGCGCCGAGAAGCCAGCCCCAGTCCCGCCGCCAGAGGAGCAGGTCGTCGCAGGCGCAGGTAAGCAACCCGGGCGCGTGCTGCGGTTGCGAGGTTCGGCCCGGCGGTGAGCGCGCCGCCGGCTTGGGTCGCCGGCTCGAGCCGAGAGGCATCGCTCGCGCACCTGCTGGGGCGCCTCGAGGTGGTCACCTCTCGCGTGCGAGCCGCGACAGAATGGCGGCGGGCGAACGATTCGGACCCGCTTGACAGGTTCAAAGGCCTTCACATCTCAGCCGCGCATGTCGCGCAGTTGCTGGGGCCGCCGACGCCGCTGCCGCCTGATATCAATGCCGCCGCCATCCTGAAACGCGTCGAGCGAGAGGCGGATGAGGCCGAGAGCCAGGGTTGCGATTTGCGGCTGCGCCGCCTGGCGCGGACGTTTGGTCTTGACGAGCTCGATATCGAGCTCCTCTTGATCGCGGTTGCGCCCGACCTCGACGAGCGCTTCGAGCGGCTGTACGGCTACCTGCACGATGACGTATCGCGTCGCCGCGCCAGCATCGGACTATGGCTCGAGCTGTGTGGTCTCGAGCCTGCGGGCGGCGTGGCATGGACGCGGCTCGCCCCCAACGGCAGGTTGACGTCCGCCCGCCTCGTGGCGGTGGAAGACCCCGACCGCCCGTTCCTCACGCGCTCGCTGCGCGTGTCTGACCGCGTGACCGCGTTCGTGCTCGGCAATGACGAGCCCGATTCCCAGGTCGCGACGCTGGCCTACGAATGCGAAGGCGTGCGCGCGGACGGAGTGGATGCGCTCGAGCGTTGGCTCCGCGGCATGCCGAGCCTGGCCTACGCCCGGGAGCGGCCGGGCGCCTCGGCCGCGCCGGTGGCCGTGGCGGCCGCCGAAGCCGCGGGCCGGACGGCCATGACGATCGACCTTCGCCGCGTGCGCACCGAAGACGACCCAGCGACGCTCGCGGCGCTGGTGACGCGCGAAGCGCTGCTCACGGGGGCAGTTGTGGTGGCCGGACCGCTCGAGGCGCTCCTCGCCCGCGGAGTCAACGCCGTGCAGGCCTTCGCCGAGTCGCCGGCGACGTCGGTGCTCTGCGGCGCGGGCAACTGGGACCCCGCATGGTCACGTGGAGTGCCGTTCCTGTGCGAAGCCCATCCGCCCGTGTCCGAACGTGGGCCGCTGTGGGCGGCGGCCATCGACGCTGCGGGGGAAAGCGGCCTCGACGCCGCTGCGGCGACGGCCCAGTTCCGCCTGTCGCCGGAGCAGATCAAGCGCGCGTCCGTAGCGGCACGGCTCCAGGCCGAGGCGGCAGGTCGCCCGCTCGAGCTCGAGGATCTCCGGGCGGGGGCGCGCGCTCAGAACGCGGCCGGTCTCGAGCGCCTGGCCAGGAGGATCGAACCGGCCGTCGACTTTGACGACCTGGTGCTGGCCTCCGATGTGCTGGAGCAGCTGCGAGAGCTCACTGTCCGCGCCCGCCAGCGCGAGCGCGTGCTGGGCGAATGGCGCATGGCCGGCGCAGCGTCGCGGCGGCGCGGCCTGACGGCTCTGTTCGCTGGCGCGTCGGGCACGGGCAAGACGATGGCCGCCGAGGTCGTAGCGGGCGAGATGGGCCTGGACCTCTACGTCGTCGACCTCGCGAGTGTGGTCGACAAGTACGTCGGTGAGACGGAGAAGAACCTCGACAGGATCTTCGTCGAGGCTGAGAGCGTCAACGGCGTGCTGCTGTTCGACGAGGCGGACGCGCTGTTCGGCAAGCGCTCTGAGGTCGCCGACGCGCACGACCGCTACGCGAACGTCGAGATCGCTTACCTGCTGCAGCGCATGGAGATGTTCGAGGGCATCGCGATCCTGGCGACCAACCTCAGATCCAATCTGGACGAGGCCTTCGCGCGCAGGCTGGACACGCTCATCGACTTCCCCGAGCCCGAGGAGGGTGACAGGTTGAAGCTCTGGGATCGATGCCTGGGCACGGCCGCGCCGCGCGCGGATGACATCGATCTCGCTTTTCTAGCCCGCGCGTTCAAGCTCTCGGGCGGCAACATCCGCAACATCGCCGTGGCCGCCGGCTACTACGCTGCCGAGGCCCAGCGTCCGATCACCATGCGCGATCTCGTACGGGCGACCCAGCGCGAGTACCGCAAGCTCGGCCACATGGTGGTCGAATCGGAGTTTGGCGAGTACTACCCGGTGCTCGCCGGCCATTGACAGCCCGCCGGACCGTCGCGAGTATGTGAACCGATGATCGTTTGCACGAAGTGCGGGACTGAAAATCCGGAAGGCACCCAGTTCTGCCGCAAGTGCGGCGGATATCTGGACTGGAGTGGCGTCAAGGTAGCTGTGCAGGCCGGTTCGGCGGTCATCGCGACGCTCAAGAGTCCCGAGGTGACCGTCGAGGCAGGCGGCCAGGCGACGTGCGAGGTCGAGGTCAACAACGACGGCAGGCTTGTCGACGAGTACCGGCTGCAGGTCTCGGGCGCGGATCCGGCGTGGTGCTCCGTCGAGCCTGCGTCGATCCGGCTCATGCCCAGGACCAGCGGCGTGGCCCGGGTGCTGTTTCGGCCGCCGCGAGCGTCCAGCCCGGCGGCGGGCACCGGACCGTTCGTCGTGATCGCGACCTCGAGCGCCGACCCATCAGTGAGGTCGCAGGCGGCAGGCAGCCTGACCATCCGTCCGTTTGCGGACGTGTCGGCGACGATCACGCCCCAGAACACGCAGAGCTTCGATGTCGCCGATCACACGGTCAGCGTCGAAAATCGCGGCAACGCCGCGATTCGCGTCACGGTGAGCGCGCAAGACCCCGACAACCGCCTCACTTGCGAGCCCGCGCCGCCGGAAATGACCGTGGGCGGTGGAGCCATCGCCCGCTCGCAGCTCTCCGTGCGCACGACCAATCCCAAGGAGCCGCGCCATGGGCAGCGCATCGCCTTCCAGGTGTCGGTCCGACCGCCGGACGGCGCGCCGATCCGGCTCGACGCGTCGACCGTTCTTCTGCAGCGGCCGGCGAGCTGGTGGTCGCGGCTGCGAATTCCGATAGCGGCGGCCCTCCTGCTTGTTCTCGCCACCGGCGTCGTCGCGTATGCCGGGCCACCGTACCCGCACTGGCCGCCACTGCCCAGGTCATCGCCGACTCCGCCTTTGGCGCCGAGGCTTTCGATCAGCCCACCATCGGTCAGCTTCGGCACCGTGCAGGTCGGAGCCGGCAGCGCCGCTGTGGCGGTCGTAATCGCCAATAGCGGCACCGCGAAGACGACCGTGACACCGGCGCTGAGCGACACGAAGAACTACTCGATGCAGAGCCTGTGCAGTAGTGAGCCGGTCGGGCCGAACCAGCAGTGCCAGGTGCAGATCGCTTTTAGCCCGAAGTCAGAAGGCTCTTTTCCGGCGACGGTGTCGTTCACCGTCAGCACCGGCGCAGCGCCAAAGCCGGTGACGCTCAGCGGTCAGGGGCAGGGCCATGCGGTGCTGTCCTGCTTGCCGCCGAGCGTGACGTTCAACATCATCGTGCGCCTGGGACTAACGCCTCAAACCTCGACCGCGACGCAGACTCTGACGTGCACGAACACAGGTAGCGGGGCGTTGACGATCAACTCAGTGGTGCTTCAGGACAGCTCCGGAAAATTCAAGATTCAGCCCGCGTGCAACGGCACGCTCGCACCAGGAAAGACCTGCTCCGTTGCTGTGACCTTCGCGACGTCGACATCGGGAGTGACTTTCCACGCTTCGATTCTTTTCAACGATTCGCTCGGCCAGCAGATCGTTCCCGTGTCCGGCTACCGGGGGAGCATCGTGATCATCTGTCCGACTTGCGTGAAGGTGGCCGTCACGCCGCCGGCGCTCTAGCCGCAGGCGTTATTTGTCGCAGTCGCTGGTATCGATCGACTTCGTGAAAGGATCGATGGCATCGCTTAGGGCCTGAGCGTTCGCCTGCCGCTTTTGCTCGTCAGCGTCATGCAGCGCCTGCACCTGCGACGTCGCATCGCTCTCGCCGCAGGCGTTGATTTTGACGGGGATGTTCTTGGTTCCGTTGTAGGTCTTGAACCGGCGAACGTGCTCGTTTTCGTGGGCGCGAAGCGTGGTGTTGATGAACCGGCGAACCTTGGCCTCCTCGCAGTCGTTGAGGCCGTCGGGCACGTCTGGCATGGTGACCGTCACATCGACGTGGTAGGTGACGACGAGCGTTCCCGTGACGCGCATACATTCGCCCTCGGGGCAGTCAGTGCAGGACTTGCTCGGCTTGGTCTTCTGGTTGACCATCTTGCCGGTGCCGCCGTCGAAGGTGGCATCTGTCTCGCCGTGTACAGAGAAGGCGCCCCCATCAGCAGTGGCTTGGGTCGCGTTTCCGTGAAGGGAATCGGTCCGCACGATGACCGCGCCGAGCGCACTGTCTACGGCCGCGTTACCAGCTGTGCGCTGAAGATCGATCACGTGCTCGATTCGGTTGGCGGCATTCATCGGCATATCGAGCGCGCGCGACAAGTGCC
>WNGB01008555.1_pt1 | contig 14519 bp, 16 predicted proteins | sample 5400681 | NCBI WGS metagenome assembly WNGB01 (sample SAMN13153367, study PRJNA577476) | soil metagenome | isolation source: 115 cm soil or saprolite under grassland replicate 2 | place: USA:California | collected 2016-06-15 | reverse complement strand
TTGCCCGTCGTGCCGCGGGCGGGGATGGAAGTACAGCGGGCCCCGGCGCTGGGTCGCGAGCCAGCACGAGGCGCACGGGGCGGATCAGGCGATCACCTGCGCGATCGACACCCACGTCCAGGCCGAGCAAGCCAGCGACGATGACGGCTCGGCGGGCGTGCTCGCCCCGGTGGGCTAATGGCCCGTTAATGGCCCGCAAGATCAAAGATGGGGTGAGAGTGATCATGCCGAGGGCTCGGGACACCGGCCCTGACCTGCACGAACCTAGCTGGAGCGGGTGACGAGAATCGAACTCGCACTCTCAGCTTGGGAATGAACGCAAGGCTGGCTCTCACCTGCTCATCCGCAGGTGGACGGTCTTGGGTCTTGTCCGTGAGTACTCGCGAAGCATAGCTACTTACCGGACCATCGGGCACGCAGCGGGCACGCCCTTGGCCCGGCAGGAGTTCGGTGAGGGATTACCTCGCTGGGTGCTTCCCGGGCCGCCGCCGCATCCGCAGAGCGCCCAGGAGTAGGGCACCGAGGAACACGACGATGCCGATGATCAGCAAGTACAGCAGGCCCTTGGCGACGACCCCCACGATGCCGAGCACGACCGCCACGATCACCAGGAGCAGGAAGAATGCGAGCATCTGACTCTCCGCTCAGTCGTTACTGCTCAGCGGCGGGCTAGCTGCCGTTCACCGCTGCTGCCCGGCTGGTATGTCAGGCCGTAGTGCTTGAAGATGGCCTCTTCCTCAGCGGCTGGCAGTTCACCGTCGGTGCTGATCGAGGGGGCACCTTTCACTTGCCTCTTGTCGTAGGTGACCTTGAGGTAGCCAGGGCCTACGGTCGCCTGGGCAAGCGGGACGAACACGAGCCGGTGCCGGGTCGGCATCCCCACCTTCACGGTGGCGAACGATGCCAGGTCTGTGCTCGTGTCGACGTAGACGGCCTCCAGCTCCCCGATCTTGTGACCCCTGGGGTCAACAACGTCGTGGCCGCGCCACTCCCGGATGTCGGCCGCCTCGAACACGACTGCCTTCCTCCCCGCAGCATCGCATTCGCCCATTGCCCCAGCTCATATGGGTGTCCAGCCGTCAAAGGGGGCTGGTCTGGAATGATGCCGTACACAACAAGGATAACCCTGCCGGGGTGCACCGTCACCCTGCGGTGATACTGCTCGGCTCCTCCCCCGTCCTCCCGATAGGTGCCGGTTCTTGCCGGGGAAGATCAACGGGCTGATCCGCCGGAATCCATGCCGGATCAAAGGTGCCGGGACAAGAACGATCACCGGAGCGGCCAGTGCTGACCACGCGCCAGGTGTTCGACACGCCTTCGACCGTCGATACCGCGCCCTGGTGCTGCTCGCCGTCTTCTGCAGCCTGCGCTGGGGTGAACTGACCGCCCTGCGACGCCGCCATATTGACCTCGCATCGGGCACGGTCTGCGTTCAGGAATCCGTAGTGGAACTAACAGACGGATCACTCGTCACCGGCCCGCCAAAGTCAATGCTGGCCGCCGGGTCGTGTCCATACCTGCTGCCCTGATGCCGGACATCCTGTCGCACCTAGAGGACTTCACGGCCTTCGGCGAGGACGCCCTTATCTTCACCGGACCCAAGAACGCGCAGCTACGACGCAGCAACTTCAGCCAGGCCTGGCGAGACGCCACGGAGACAGCGAACCTGACCGGCTTCCACTTCCATGATCTGCGCCATACAGGTAACACTCTGGCCAGTTGTGCGGCCGGGGCCAGCCTGCGCGAGCTGATGGAACGCATGGGTCACAGCACCACCCGCGCCGCACTCATCTACCAGCACCGCACCTCCGAGCGAGACAGGCTCATCGCCGACGCTATGGGCAAGCTGGCCAAGGCAGAGCTACGGCAACGCGGGAGGCCATCGGGCACGCAACGGGCACGGAAAGGCAAGCGTGCATCCTGATGCCGACGGCACGGACTACTGATCATGCCCTTGAGCTGGGCGGAAGCTGTGGAGCGGGTGACGAGAATCGAACTCGCACTATCAGCTTGGGAAGCTGACGTTCTACCATTGAACTACACCCGCAACGACCGCCAGGGCCCCGTCCGGGCCTGCTGACGCCGCCCCGACATAGTACCGGAAGCGCTGGCCGCCAGGGTGCGCTCAGCCGGTAGGTTGCCAGGGTGCTCCTCTCCGACCGTGATATCCGGGCCGAGGTCGATTCCGGCCGGGTCCGGCTCGACCCGTACGCGCCCGAGCTGATCCAGCCGTCCAGCATCGATGTGCGCCTGGACCGCTACTTCCGGGTCTTCGAGAACCACCGCTACCCGCACATCGATCCCGCGGTGGAGCAACCCGACCTGACCCGGCTGGTGGAGACGGAGGGCAAGGATCCCTTCGTGCTGCATCCCGGGGAGTTCGTGCTCGCGTCCACCTTCGAGGTGGTGACGCTGCCCGATGACGTGGCCGGGCGGCTGGAGGGCAAGAGCTCGCTCGGTCGGCTGGGGCTGCTGACCCACTCCACGGCAGGCTGGATCGACCCCGGCTTCTCCGGCCACGTGACCCTGGAGCTGTCCAACGTGGCCACGCTCCCGATCAAGCTGTGGCCCGGGATGAAGATCGGCCAGCTGTGCCTGTTCCGCACGAGCTCACCGGCGGAGCACCCGTACGGTTCCAGCGTCTACGGGTCGCGCTACCAGGACCAGCGCGGCCCCACGCCGTCCCGCTCCTACCTCAACTTCTACCGCACCGACGTCTGAGCAGGCGATCTCACGCACCCTGCCGCACGGATGCCGAACTGGAAAGCAGGCTCTGGCCGGGCCGACGCGCCACGGTGCCCGGCTACCTGTGGTGGTGGCGCTATGAAGTCGGCATCGCTCTGGGCCTGCCGGCCACGCTCGTTCTGCTGGTCCGGGCCCTGGGCGTCGTACCCACCGCTGTTGGCGCCGTCGCCACGATTGGCGTGTGCTGCTCGTGGCCGCCCGCCCGCCGCGCCGTGATCACGGCGGCTTGGCGGATCGTCACCCCGCACCGGCTTCGGTCGGGATTCGTGCAGGCGCGCATCCACTCACGTCATGGGCGGCTGCCGACGGTGCTGCGCACCAGCCGGCAGACGTTCGGTGAACGGGTGCGCCTCTGGTGTCCCGCCGGGATCGTGGTGGCGGATCTTCGCTCAGCTCGCGATGTCCTCGCCGCCGCCTGCTGGGCCGCCGACGTCCGGGTGACAGTGGACAGGCGCTACACCCATCTGGTCACGCTTGATGTGATCAGGCACGCCAGAAACCCGGAAGGTCCGCCCGATCCGGACAGCCGTTCTTTCCCTAACGAAAACCGTCCCAGGCGGCCCTTGCCCAGAACCGGCTCACCCGGGCGGCTGGAAGAGCCGACCGACTACGGCTGACGGTCCGGCCGACCGGATACCTCAGGCGGCCCCGCGAAGCTCTGGCGGGCTGCCCGCAGCGCCTCACGCAGCGCGTCGCATTCCGCCTCCAGTTCCCTGATCCGCTGCTCCAGCTGCAGGACCCGGCGGATCGACGGGAGGGTCATTCCCTCGTCGGCGAGCCGCACCACGTACTGGACCACGGTGATCTCGTTGCGGGAGTACCGGCGCTGCCCGCCGCTGGACCGCGACGGCTGCACCACGCCCTTCTCGTCGAGCCGCCTCAGGAAGGCCTGCTGGATCTCGAGCATGGTGGAGACCTGCCCGACGGTGAACAGCGGCAGGTTCTCGTCTTCGAACGGCAGCGACGGCATGACTGTCTCCATACTGACCGCGGGCCCGGACAGCTGGCTGTCCGGGCCCGGCGATGTGAATCCTACGGCCTGCGCCGCCGGCCGCGCGGCCATCGGCCAGCGCGTCCGGCCAGCGCGTCCGGCCAGCGCGTCATGAGGTGCTCGGTCAGGCGGTGAGGCCCTTCGGCGCCCCGGCCTGGATCTCGACCTTGCGCGGCTTCGCCGTCTCGGCGAGCGGAACCCGCACGGTCAGCACGCCGTGGGAGTACCCGGCCTCGACCTTCGCGGAGTCGATCGCGTCACCGAGCCGGATCCGGCGGGAGAACGTACCGGTCACGCGCTCACGCACGTACGGCTTCTCGCCCTCGGCCAGCTCCTCGTCCCGGCTGGCGCTGACGCTGAGGACACCGCGGTCCACGGTCACGTCGAGGCTGGCGGGGTCGATCCCCGGCAGGTCGAAGCGCAGCACGAGGCCGCCCTCGGTGCGGGTGGCGTCCATCGGCATGCCCGCGGCAGTGCCCGCGCGGAACGGGGACCAGGCGGGACCGAAGGCCCGCTCGACCATCCGGTCGAAGTCCCGGGTAAAGGGGTCAAATGTGGTCAGCAACATGAAGTTCGCCTCCAGATGAAACCTTGGCTCATCGTTAGTTCCAGGTTACTACAACTTTGGATTGAAGGAAACCTCTAACTATAGTTACATATTCTTGAGTGGCTGACCCCGGGGTCCGCTGCCGTCATGTGCTTGACCTGGGAATCACCCTCCCGGCGACCCGTAATCGCTACTATCCGTGATTACTGATTACTGAGCGCATCCGAACGCGTGGCCAGCGGATGGCCACGCGAGGGGCAGACCCGGGGGAACGCAGCACCATGGACACCATCGACGACGTCGCAGGCCTGGTCAGCATCGGCCAGCTGGCCAAGGCCGCGGGCGTGAGCAGCCGGACCATCCGCTACTACGAGGAGCTCGGGATCCTGCCCGAGCCGCGCCGGACCAGCGGCGGCACCCGCAAGTACCCGCGCGAGTACTGCGGTTACATCGAGACCGCGCTGGCCCTCAAGGATCTGGGCTTCCGGCTGGAAGAGGTCAAGCCGCTGGCCCGGCTGGCCCTGGGCCGGACGATCGCGCCCGGGCAGCGGGCCAGGGCCGCCCAGCTGGTGGAGGACCGGATCCAGGCGCTGGACCGGCAGGTGGCGGTGTTGCGCAAGCTCCGCGAGTGCGTGGATCAGCCCGGCGGGACGGCCAGCCTGGATCCGCTCGATCTGCGTACCGGATCGGTGGCCTGGCCGGCCTTATGCTCGTTACCAGTGGCCGACCCGGCAGCCCCCCGGCCGGTCACGGGAACGCGATCCCCGGAGGCCGGCATGAAGGACGTGACGTCAAGCGGGATCATCCTGCTGGTGTTCATCGCCGCCCTGATTACGTTCTTCCTGACCCGGGCGCGCCGGCGGCTGGGGATGGGCAACGCGACCGGCCGGACCTGGGTCATCATCATGGCCGTGGTGATCCTGGCCGTCCTCGCCCTGTGGGCGTACCAGACGCAGGGCCGGTGAGGGGTCAGCCGACCAGGTCGCGCCGCAGCGGCATCTCGAACCAGACCGCCTTGCCGTCCCGGGTCGGCCGGGATCCCCAGCGGGTGGCCAGCTGATCGACGAGGTAGAGCCCGCGCCCGCCCTCGTCGGTTTCGCCCGCGCTGCGGATCCGCGGCAGCCGCAGGTCGTTGTCGAACACCTCGACCCACACCGCCTCACCGCCGCGGCGCAGCCGGAGGGTGAACGTCTTGCCCTCCGCGGCCGCGCCCTCGTCGCTGAACGGGACGGGCGCCCAGCTGGTGACCAGCCTGGGCGGCCGCGGGGCCCCGGCGCCGGCCACTTCCAGGGTCAGGGCCTGGCGGGGAGCACGCGATGCGGCCGTGTGCAGCACCACGTTGGTCACCACCTCGGACACCAGCAGGCAGGTCAGCTCGACCTGCTCGCTGTCCATCCCCCAGGACCGGAACGTGGCCTCGGCCAGCCTGCGCGCCTCGGAGACCTTGATCGGCTCGGCCGGGAAGGTGCAGTCCCAGGAGGCCAGGTCCACCGGTGACGTGCGGATCGCGACGATGGCCATGTCATCGTCGATGTCTCCCGGCACCGCTTCCTGCGCCGCCTGCGCGATCATCTCGACGTCGCAGTGCGCCACCCGGCGCACCGCCTGGTGCAGCATCAGCCGGGCGTCGTCTTCGGAGTAGGTGCCCAGGCCGTCGGGACGGTGCCGCCGGTCGGTGAGACCGTCGGTGTAGAGCACCAGCCCGGACCCGGCCGGGAGATAACGGGTCTCCTCCCGGTAGGTCGGCAGCGCGGGCAAGCCCTTGCCGCGCACCCCGAGCAGCACTCCCTTGTGCTCCATTTCCAGCTCGCCGACCTCGCCGTCCACGATGAGCAGCGGCGCGTCGTGCCCCGCGTTGGCGAACGACAGCGTGCGCGACCACGCGTCATAGACCAGGTAGGTGCAGCTGACCATCGGCGGGTCCGACGCGCCGGGGTCGCCCTTGGCGGGGCTGAGCGTGCGGCACCACTCATCGAGCTTGCGCAGGATCTCCGCGGGCGGCTTGTCATCCTGGGCGAACGCGCGCAGCGCGGCGCGGAGCTGGCCCATGACGGCGGCCGCGCGGGCGCCGCGGCCCTCGACGTCACCGATGACGATGCCCACCCGGCCCGCGGACAGCGGGATGATGTCGTACCAGTCCCCGCCGACCTGCGTCTGGATGCCCTGGCCGTGCGTCACCAGCGGCTTGGCGGGCACGTACCGGCAGGCCACCTCCAGCCCGTCCAGCTGGGGCAGCTGCTGCGGCAGCAGGCTGGTCTGGAACGCCAGGGCCGTCCGCCGCTCCTCCTCGAACAGCAGCGCGTTGTCGATGGCCACGGCCACCCGGCTGGCCACCGCGCTGAGGAAGTCACGGTCGTCTGCGTCGTAGTACTGCTCGTGGCGCTTGGTCAGCCCGGACAGCGCCAGGCTGAACACGCCGAGCAGCTCGCCCCGGGCGATCAGCGGGGCGGCCACCACCGAGCGCAGGCCGATGTCCTCGGCCGCCTCCAGGCTGGGGCGGCTGGGCGCCCGCGGCGGCTGCACCTCGTCGAGGTTCTCGACGAGGACCGCTTCCAGGCGGGTCATGGCCTGCTGGCAGAAATGGCCCTCGGGGTACCTGATCGGGTCCCCGACCCGGGCCCAGCTGCCTGGTGGCGGGGTCCATCCGGCCGCGTTCATCTGCGCCCGGCGGATCAGCTTGTCGCCCTGGAACAGGTCGATGATGCAGTGGTCCGCGAACTGCGGCACCAGGGTCTCGGCCACATGCCGCAGGGTCGTCGTGAACTCGAGCGATCCGGCCAGCTGCTCGCCGATGCGCTCGAGCAGCGCGACCCGGTCCCGTTCCCGGCGATTGCTGCGCCGGCTGGCCTCCCGCGCCAGGATCACGATTCCGTCGATCGAGCCGGACGGGTGGCGCAGCGGCATCGCCTGGGCGCGGACGAACACGCGGGAGCCGTCCGCCCTCAGGACCGCGAACGTCCCGTCCCCGCCCCGGCCGCGGAGTACCTGCTTGGCCAGTTCGGCCGCCTTCCCGGCGTCGCCGCCGGTGAACGCGAGCGACAGCACCGGGCGGCCGAGCAGCTTGCCACCGTCGGGGAATCCGAACAACGCCGTCGCGAAGGGGTTGGCGTAGAGGAGGTTGCCCTGCCGGTCGGTGACCACCACGGCGGCGGAGATCTGGGCCAGGATGGTCTGCGCCGGCAGGTAGGCGTCGTATCCGGCGTCGGTTGCCCAGTCAGTCACCAGGGGCACCGTCAGCGCCTGGCGACAAAGACATGGGCGGCCACCAGGCGGGGCAACTCCGCCGTGACACTGCCGACCCTGTCCTCACTGGTCACCCGCACACCCTCGTCACTCGCCGCGAGCGTGACCTCGCGTCCGGGTTGTATCCCGATCCGCTTGAGTTTAAGCATCAGGGAGGGGTCACTTTGGACTTGTTCGCTGATCCGCAGGACCGTTACCGGGGCAGCGACCTTCGCCGCAACCGCCGTCATGGCTTCGGCCCGTTCTTCCCCGGCCACCAGCGCCCGCTGCCGTGCGGCCGGCGGCACGCCGAGCTCGTCCAGCCCGGGGATGATGTTGCCGTGCGGGCAGGAGACCGGGTAGTCAAGCAGCTCCACCAGCCTGCGCTCGACGTTTTCCGAGATCACGTGCTCCCAGCGGCAGGCCTCGACGTGCACGTCTTCCCACGGAAGCCCGATGACCCCGACCAGCAGGCACTCGGCCAGGCGGTGCTTGCGCATCACCCGCATGGCCAGGGTCGCGCCCGCGGGAGTCAGCGAAAGCTGACGGTCACCCTCCACCTTGACCAGCCCGTCCCGCTCCATTCGCGCCACGGTCTGGCTGACCGTCGGCCCGCTCTGCGACAGCCGCTCGGCGATGCGCGCCCGCAGCGGGACGATGCCCTCCTCCTCCAGCTCGAAGATCGTGCGGAGGTACATCTCGGTGGTGTCGATGAGCCCATGCACCGTGTCCAGGCCTCCCTCCTCACCTGATGCTATGCCGGCTGGGCGCAGCCGCGACCCGGCTGGCGGGTGAAGGCATACTGGCCCCGGGTCAGGCGGGCGAGGGAGCCTAGGGCGCCAGCCGCTCCAGCACCCAGTCCCCGCCCGCACGGCGGTAGCGGAGCCGGTCGTGCAGGCGGCTCGGCCGCCCCGCCCAGAACTCCATCACCTCCGGCAGCACGCGGTAACCGCCCCAGAACTCCGGCATGGGCACGGTCGTCCCCTCCGGCCAGCGCTCCGCCAGTTCCTGGTACCGCGCTTCCAGTTCCACGCGGGACGGCAGCACGGACGACTGCCGGCTGGCCCAGGCGCCGACCTGCGAGCCATGCGGGCGGGAGTGGAAATACGGTTCACTCTCGGTGGTGGACAGGGCCTCCACCCGGCCCTCGATGATCACCTGCCGCTGGAGGGGATGCCAGGGGAAGACCAGGCAGGCGTAGGGGTTCGCGGCCAGGTGCTGCCCCTTGGCCGAGGTCCTGTTGGTATAGAAAACGAAGCCCTGCGGGCTGTAGTCCTTCAGCAGTACCGTACGGCCCCGTGGCCGCCCAGCCGGGGAGACGCTGGCCAGCACCATGGCGGTCGGCTCCGGCAGGCCCGCGCTGACCACGTCGCCCATCCAGCGGGAAAACAGCACCACAGGGTCGGCCGGGGCCTCGGCCTCATCCAGGGGATGACGGGACGGTTCCACGGGAATGATCCTCACACACCAGCCGCTCCCGGCGGGGGCATCCAGCCACCGTGCCCAGCGTCACGGTGAGCCGATCTACCCGGTTATTGTGCGAGCAGGGTTGAATTGACCCGGCTGGCACCTACGGTCAGCCCCGGGGTGGCACAACCGTCCCGGTACGCGCCCCACGCAGCTCACGAGGACACACAAGGACCACGGAGGACCAGCACATGTCCGATTTCGTGCCTGGTCTCGAAGGCGTCGTAGCCTTCGAGACAACGATCGCCGAGCCGGACCGGGAGGGCGGGTCACTCCGCTACCGGGGCGTGGACATCGAGGAACTCGTTGGCCGCGTCTCGTTCGGCCACGTCTGGGGCCTGCTGGTGGACAACAAGTTCGCCCCGGGCCTGCCCCCGGCCGAGCCCTACCCGATCCCGGTGCACTCGGGCGATATCCGGGTGGACGTGCAGAGCGCCCTGGCCATGCTGGCCCCCGCCTGGGGCATGCGCCAGCTCCTCGACATCGACGACGACCAGGCCCGCGAGGATCTGGCCCGCGCCTCGGTGATGGCGCTGTCCTTCGTGGCCCAGTCGGCGCGCGGCCCCGGGCTGCCGCCCGTCCCGCAGGAGCGGGTGGATGAGGCGCGCAGCATCGTCGAGCGGTTCATGATCCGCTGGCGGGGCGACCCCGACCCTCGGCACGTCAGGGCCGTCGACGCCTACTGGACCTCGGCCGCCGAGCACGGCATGAACGCGTCGACGTTCACCGCCCGGGTGATCGCCTCGACCGGCGCCGACGTGGCGGCCGCCCTGTCCGGGGCGGTCGGCGCGATGTCCGGCCCGCTGCACGGCGGCGCGCCCGCGCGCGTGCTGTCCATGATCGAGGAAGTCGAGCGGACCGGCGACGCGGTGAAGTTCGTCAAGGCCTCCCTGGACCGCGGGGACCGGCTGATGGGATTCGGGCACCGGGTGTACCGGGCCGAGGACCCGCGGGCGCGGGTGCTGCGGCGGACGGCCAGGGAGCTCGGGGCCCCGCGCGCCGAGGTGGCCGAGGCCCTGGAGGACGCGGCCCTGGCCGAGTTGCACGCCCGCCGGCCGGACCGGGTGCTGGCCACCAACGTGGAGTTCTGGGCGGCCATCATGCTGGACTTCGCGGAAGTCCCGCCGCACATGTTCACGTCCATGTTCACCTGCGCGCGGACCGCGGGCTGGGCGGCCCACATCCTGGAGCAGAAGCAGACGGGCCGGCTGGTCCGGCCCAGCGCCCGCTACGTGGGCCCGCCGTCCCGCCCGGTCACCGACATCCCCGGCGCCGACCAGGTGCTCGGCAAGGTCTGACGGCCGCGGGGCGGCCCCGGGTTCACGCGCGCCCGGGCCGCTCCCCGGGCGTGGATAGGCTGGCAGCGTGACCGACATCGCGATTCCCGCGGGCCTGAAGCCGGCCGACGGCCGGTTCGGCTGCGGGCCCTCCAAGATCCGTCCTGAGCAGCTCACGGCGCTGGCCGCGTCGTCCGCCACCTACCTCGGCACCTCGCACCGCCAGGCCCCGGTCCGCTCGCTGGTCCAGCGGGCCCGGGAGGGCCTGGCCGAGCTGTTCGCGGTGCCCGACGGTTATCAGGTCGTGCTCGGCAACGGCGGCACCACGGCGTTCTGGGAGATCGCCGCGTTCGGGCTGATCCGGCAGAAGTCACAGCACCTGACGTTCGGGGAGTTCTCTGCGAAGTTCGGCAAGGTCGCCCAGGCGGCCCCGTGGCTGGACGACCCGACCGTGATCGCCTCGCCGCCCGGCACCCATCCGGTGCCGCGCGGCGAGACCGGGGTGGACACCTACGGGCTGACCCACAACGAGACCTCCACCGGCGTGGCCATGCCCGTCCGCCGGGTGCCGGGCAGCGACCCCGGGGCCCTGGTCATCGTGGATGCGACGAGCGGCGCCGGCGGCCTCCCCGTCGACGCCGGCGAGTGTGACGTGTACTACTTCGCGCCGCAGAAGTGCTTCGGCTCCGACGGCGGGCTGTGGCTGGCCCTGATGTCCCCCGCGGCCCTGGACCGGGCCGCGGAGATCGCGGCCAGCGGACGCTACATTCCCGAGTTCTTCTCCCTGCCGGTGGCCATCGACAACTCCGCCAAGCAGCAGACCTACAACACCCCGTCGGTGGCCACCCTGCTGCTGCTGGCCGACCAGGTGGAATGGATGCTCGGCCAGGGGGGGCTGGGCTGGGCCGTGGAACGGACCGCCGATTCCTCCTCCCGGCTGTACACCTGGGCCGAGAAGGCGCCGTACGCCACCCCGTTCGTGACCGACCCGGCGCAGCGGTCCCAGGTGGTGGGCACGATCGACTTCACCGGCAGCGTCGACGCCGCGGCCGTTGCGGCGGCGCTGCGGGCCAACGGGATCGTGGACACCGAGCCGTACCGCAAGCTCGGCCGCAACCAGCTGCGGATCGGCATGTTCCCGGCCGTGGACCCGGCCGACGTGGAGGCGCTGACCGCCTGCATCGACTACGTGATCGGGCGGCTGTAGTTCTGCCGCGTGCCCTGCGGGACACGCTCCAGGCCGCGGCGGCGCCGATCAGCGCAGGGCCGCGCCGATCAGTGCGCCCGCCACAAGGATGGCGAGCACCAGGGGCAGCAGCCAGCGGGTCGTGCGGTTCACACCTGGCAGCCTATGCCGCGCGCAGCGGCCAGCTGCCCAGGGTCTCGTACCGCGGCTGGTCGTGCGGGCGGCCGCCAGGCAGGTGGCTGCGGATCAGGTAGATCTCTCCCGCGGTCCACGGCGTGCCGGTGTAACCGGACAGGCTCCCGACCAGCAACCGGGCGTCCACCGGCTCCCGGCACCGGGCCAGGGTCAGGTGCGGCTGGAAGCGCCGGCCCTCCTCCGCCGGAGGTGCGCCGGCCCGTCTCGCCCCGGCCGCCACCGAGGCGGCCAGGGCGGCCAGCGCCCGCGGGTCGCTCTGCACCCCGGTCCACAGCACCCGGGCGCGGGCCGCCCCCGGGAAGGCGCCGGCGCCGCCCAGGGAGACCGGGAGGCAGGGATGACGGGCCGCGGCGCGCTCCAGGCGCGGCATCAGGCGCGGGCTGGCCGTCTCGTTCACCTCCCCGAGGAACGCGAGCGTGACGTGCCATGCGTCGCGGCCGGTCCAGCGCAGCGCCGGCCACGACAGCCGCAACGGCGCCACCGCGTCGTCCAGCTCGTCGGCTGCATGCACCGGCACGCCGACCGCGACGAACAGCCTCATAACCCATTCGTAGCACCAGCCACCGGGCCCGGCCCGCGCCCAGCGCCACAAAGCCCCGGGCGCGGCGCCCAAAGCCAGCACGCAAGCGCGTCAGGCGACCATGCGGGCCAGCGCGCCCGGACGCAGGTAGTCCCGGGCCCCGATCCCGCGCCGGCGGGCCAGCAGCAGGCCGATGACGCCGGCCGCGGCCGCCGAGATGACCCCGCCGGCCAGCAGGCTCATCCGCGGGCCGAATTGCTCCGCGACCCAGCCGACCATCGGCGAGCCCAGCGGCGCGCCGCCCAGGAACACCAGCATGTACAGCCCCATCACCCGGCCGCGCATGTCCGGCGCCGAGCCGAGCTGGACCGTGGAGTTGGCCGCGGTGCTCAGGGTCAGCAGGATCAGGCCCGTCGGCACCAGCATGGCCAGGAACAGCCAGAACGAGGGCATCAGCGCGGTGAGCACTTCCAGCAGGCCGAACGCGAACGCCGCGGTCACCAGCAGCCGCAGCCCGGGCCTGCCGCGCCGCGCGGCGAGCAGGGCCCCGGCCAGCGCGCCGACCGCGAACACCGCGGAGGCCACGCCGAACGCCGTGGCCCCGGTGTGGAACACCTGCCGCGACATGAGCGCGTTGGTCACCTGGAAATTCATCCCGAACGTGGCCACGAAGAAGATCAGCACCATGGGCATCAGCAGCTGGGGCCGGGCCCGCACGTAGGCGAAGCCCTCCCGGAGCTGGCCCCGGTGCCGGGGCACCGGCTTCACCGGGTGCAGCTCACCGGGGCGCATGAGCTTGAGGCTGGTGAGCACCGCACCATAGGAGGCCGCGTTGAGGAAGAAGGCGGCCGGGGTGCCCACCGCCCCGATCACCAGGCCTGCGGCGGCGGGCCCGGCGATGCGGGCCAGGTTGAAGATCGCGCTGTTGAGCGCGATCGCGTTGGGCATGTCGGCCTGCCCGACCATCTCGGTCACGAACGCCTGCCGGGTGGGGTTGTCCACCACGGTGGCCAGCCCGAGCCCGAAGGCCAGCGCGTAGACCTGCCAGATCCGCACCGTCCCGGTGAGCGCGAGCACCCCCAGGATCAGCGCGAGCAGCCCCATCGCGGTCTGGGTCACCATCAGGATGCGCCGCTTGGGATAGCGGTCCGCGACCGCGCCACCCCAGGGGCTGGCCAGCATGGGCAGGAACTGCAGCCCGGTGGCGATGCCCAGCGCGGTGCCGCTGCCGTGGGTCAGCTGGAGCACCAGCCAGTCCTGGGCCACCCGCTGCATCCAGGTGCCGCTGTTGGAGACGACCTGTCCGACCGCGAACAGCCGGTAGTTACGGGTGCCCAGGGACCGGAACGTCCGCAGCCGCGAGCGCGGCCCGGTCAGGACTGGCTGAGCTTCTCCAGAATCGGCGCGGCCGCGCGCAGCGTCGCCCGCTCCTGCGGAGTCAGCTCGTTCAGCCGCATGGCCAGCCAGGCGTCCCGGCGCCGGCGTGCCTTCGCGACCAGTTCCCGGCCCGCTGGGGTCACGGTCAGGACCACCTGCCGCCGGTCGGAGGCATGTGCTGCCCGCGTGACGAGCTGCCATTCTTCCAGCGCGGCGATGACCCGTGTCATCGACGGTGGCTGCACCCGCTCGTGCCCGGCCAGCTCGCCCGGGCTCATCGCGCCGTGCTTCTCCAGCGTGGCCAAGGCGGCGAACTGCGTGTCCGAGAGCACGGGCTCCGCCTGGCCGGGCGCGGTCCGTTCGACCCGCAGCCGCCTGGCCAGGCGGCTCACGGAGATCCGTAGCGCTGTGGCCAGGCCCGCGTCGGACCTGGTCCCCGAGGTTGTCATTATCTTTAGCCTGAGTCATTACTTTTGCTAACGGTATGTGGGCCTGCGGCATTCCGTCAAACCGTTAGCAGGGCGAACGGGTGGCACCCCAAGCGGGGCGTGGACCAAGTACACCACGCGCAAGCCCGTTAGCCTGGGGTAGGTGAGCAGGAAACTTCGCCCCGCGCCGCCGCCGCTGGAGGCCAACGACCAGCTCGTGACCGCGGTCATCACCGCGGCCTGGGCAATCGGGCTGATCAGCGTCCTGGTGCTGCGCGACGACCTGCCCCCCGGCGAGCGCTGGTGGGTCTGGACGTGCGCCGTGGGGCTGTGCCTGGGCCTGTTCGGCCTCTGGTACGTGCCCCGGCTGAAGCGGGCCCGGTCGCGGCAGGCGGAGCGCCGTTCCCGGGCTGGGGGCTGAGGACCCTAGTAGTACTTTGTTAAGTATGGAAACTTATCTTCCGCAGTTACGTGGTTCCTCATACTCTCGTGCCGGGATGACCCCTGAGCAGATCGCGGAGGTCCGGCCCCGGCTGCTGGCCTTCGCGGGGGAGATGCTCGGCG
>WNGB01009083.1_pt1 | contig 14520 bp, 13 predicted proteins | sample 5400681 | NCBI WGS metagenome assembly WNGB01 (sample SAMN13153367, study PRJNA577476) | soil metagenome | isolation source: 115 cm soil or saprolite under grassland replicate 2 | place: USA:California | collected 2016-06-15 | reverse complement strand
GTTGGGCGCCGTGGGACTCGACTGGACGATCACCCAGCTCGGCGACTTCAACGGCGATGGCAAGACCGACATCCTGTGGCGGAACACCACCTCCGGTGCCCTGGTCATCTGGTTCATGAATGGGGGCACGGTCCTGAGCAATGTCGGGCTGGGCATCGTGGGTCTGGACTGGACGATCGCCGATGTCGGCGACTTCAATGGCGACGCCAAGGCGGACATCCTGTGGCGGAACACGACCTTCGGCGGTGTGGCCCTGTGGCTCATGGACGGGGGCACGGTCCTGAGCAATATCGGCCTGGGAGTGGTCGCGACGAGTTGGGCCATCGCGGAGGTCGGTGACTTCAACGGCGATGGCAAGAGCGACATCCTGTGGCGAAACACCAGCTCGGGCGACGCGGTGATCTGGTTCATGAACGGCGGCACGGTGACAGGCAGCGGCGGGCTGGGAAGCGTGCCCTCGAGCTGGCAGCCGCAATAGCCCTGCTGTGTCGAAATCGAGACGTTGTCGTGAGATAAGAGCATCCCGAACGGGTTGAGCAGGAAGTGGTCGGTCTCCGGAATACGGGCCGAGAAGTGCGTGTTGTTGAGGTCCGTCCAGCCGTAGAGGACGGCCAGGCGATACGCCGCGGCGAGGTCCACCCGCGTCTGCCATTCGTCCGGAGTCATCCCCGTGTCCTCCCTTTCTAGTCGATCTTCACGAGCGCCGCGTCCACCTCGCGGAGAAAGCGCGGCTCCACATACGTGCGGGCCTTGGGTGCGCCGCGCAGGAACCCGATCGAGTGCAGGAACTCCGTCTGCGCGTCCATCGAGTCGAGCAGGGTCTGGTCGATCTGGAGCTGGTAACGGTTGCGCGCCATGATCTTCTTGAGGTCGGCCTTGGGGATGTTCAGCGGCTCGGTGAGGACGTCGAGGACCGCCTCGGCGTTGGCCGGATTGTCCAGGAACTGCTGGGCCTGCTTGAGCCCGCGCAAGAGCGCGATGGTGGTGTTCGGGTTCTGCTTGACGAAGCTCTCGAGCGTGAAGAGCACGCACGACATCGAGAAGATCCGCTTCGGCCCCTCCGCGCCGGGGATGTACGACTGGGTCCCGGTGTGGAAGATCTTGCCGCCGAGCTGCTCGCCCCGCGTCAGGTACGGCTCCCACACGGTGTAGGCGTCGATGTCGCCCTTGGCGAAGGCGGTCAGGAGATCGGGCGGCAGCATGTTGGCCATCGTGATCTTGGCCTGATCGACGCCGTAGGCCCGGCTGAACTTGCCGAAGAGATCGAGCGCCGGGCCCGCCTTGACGATCCCCATCTTCTTGCCCTCGAGATCCTTGGGCGTCCGGATGCCGGCCTGGGGCCGCACGACGATGCCTTGCGCGCCCGAGACGTCGCCGATCTGGGCGATCACGCGCATCGGAAAGTTGGTGGCGGCGAGCGAGATGGCGTTCGGCGCGCCGGCCGAGGCCATCACGATGCTGCCCGCGGCCATGCCCGGCGGGATCTCGGAGCCCGCCGTGAAGTACTTGATCTGGACGTCGACGCCCTGCTCGCGGAAGAAGCCCTTGGCCTGGCCGATCACGAGCTGGGAGGCGAGCTGCGCGTCGCGCGCGGTATGAACGTCGAGGGTCTTGCGCTCGGGCGCGGCCCCCGTGGCGAGCCCGGACGTGAGCGCGATGACCGCCAGCAGTCCGCTCGGCACCCCGGCCCACAGCCATGTCCGTCGATCGTGTCGCCGGTCTCTCATGATCCCTCCGATAAGAGTTCCTGGATTTGTGCCTTGAGCGCGACGAAATCGGGCGCCACGTCCGATCGGGGCCGGGCGAGCGGCACCGCCAGCACCGCCTTGATGCGGCCCGGGCGCGGCGACATCACCACGACGCGGTCGGCCAGCAGCAGCGATTCCTCGATGGCGTGAGTCACGAACACGACCGTCTTGCCCGTCGCCGCCCAGATCTTGGTGACCTCGTCCTGCATCGTGCGGCGCGTCTGCGCGTCCAGCGCGCCGAAGGGCTCGTCCATCAGGAGAACCTTGGGATCGCCGGCCAGCGCCCGCGCGATGGCGACCCGCTGCTTCATCCCGCCCGAGAGCTCCTTGGGAAAGGCCGCGCGGAATGCCCGCAGGCCGATCAGGTCGAGGTACTGGTCGGCGATCCGCTCGCGCTCGCGCCGCGGCACGCCGGCCATCTTCAGACCGAACTCCACGTTCTGCCCGACCCGGAACCACGGGAAGAGGGCGTGGTCCTGGAAGACGACGCCGCGGTCCCGTCCCGGGGCGCTCACCTCGGCGCCGTCGAGGGTCACCCGGCCCTCGGTGGGCCGGACGAACCCGGCGACGATGTTGAGCAGGGTGGACTTGCCGCAGCCGCTCGGTCCGAGGAGACACACGAACTCTCCGTCCTCCACGGCGAGGTCGAAGCGGTCGATCGCGACGATCGGCTGGCGGCCGTCCTCGGGCTGGAAGACCTTCCGCGCTCCGGTGATCTCGAGCTTGTGCCCCATGGCCGGCGGCCTACGCCCGGGCCTGAACGATCGTGCTCCGCCACCGGAGCAGGAACTCTTCCAGGCGACGGAGGACGACGTTGAAGGTGAACCCGAGGACCCCGATCACCGCGGCGCCGACGAACATCCGGTCCACGAGGAAGAAGTTCCGCGATTCCTGGATGCGGTAGCCGAGACCGCTGTCGGCGGCGATCAGCTCCGCGGCGACCAGCACGAAGAAGCCGAGCGCGAAGCCCAGCCGGAGCCCGACGATGATGCCGGGCAAGGCCGAGCGCGCGACCACGTTTGTGAAGATCTGCCAGCGATTCGCCCCCAGGGACAGCGCGGCCCGCAGATGCAGCGGGTCGGTGGAGCGCACGCCCTCGGTCGTGTTGAGGAAGATGGGAAAGAACGTGGAGAACGCGATCAGCAGGACCTTCGACACCTCGCCGATTCCCAGCCAGATGATGAACAGCGGCAGGAGCGCCAGGGGCGGGACCGGCCGGAACAGCTCGATGATCGGATCGACCCAATCCTCGAGCCGCCGGAAGTAGCCGGTGGCGCACCCGAGCGGAATCGCGAGGATCGCGCCGATCGCGAATCCCTGGAAGATCCGCGCCAGGCTGGCGGCGATGTCGCGCCAGAGGATGCCCTGCACGGCCTCCTCCCATGCGGCCCGGACGATGTCGAGCGGTGCGGGGAAGAGGATCGGGTTCAGGTACTGGTAGCGCCGGTTCACGAGGCTCGCCGCCTGCCAGGCGACGACGAAGAGGGCGACCGAGGTCGACCGGGCCATCCGGGTTCGCCACGGCCGGCTCATGGCCGGGGAGCGTGCATCGGCAGCGCCGTCGGATGGTCGATGTCGCTACGGCCGGAAGACGGCAAACACTTTGTCGGAGTTGGAGATCCACGACTCCAGGAAGACCGACTCGTCGGGCTTGCGCCCCAGCTCCGCCATCGCGCCGGCCAGGCAGAACCAGTTCAGGAGCTCGTGATGGCCGCGGTCCTCCGCCTGCTCGATGGTGGTCGTGCGCCACGCCGCCCACTCGCCGTCGCGGAGCGCCTCGTAGTACCGTTTGTCCGATTCCACGTCCGGGAACATCAGCGAGTGCTTGGCGACCAGGAACGAATGGCTCCAGCTGGAGGAGGCGATCACGGCCACACGCCAGGGGCTCTGCCGGAGCGCGCGCGCCACCGCCGCGCCGACCTGGAAGCAGCGCCACGGCTGAGGACCCGGCGGATCGAGCTCGACCCGGTCGGCCAGCGCCGCCGCCTGCGATGGCGTCATCGGCCGCCCGTGCGCGCCGATCAGCCAGCGTCCGTAGGCGTTCACGGTGAAGGGGACCACGGGGTACGGGAATCCCTTGCGGTCGATGTCGAGATAGAGAACCGAGTTCACGAACGCATGACCGAGCGGCTGGTGCAGCGGCTTGTAGGCGTAGGCGACGTCGATCCCGTCGCTCAGCAGGCTGGACACCAGGGACTTGGCGCCCGGCCGGTGGCCGGTGATCGTGAACGTCTTGTCCTCGGGCTCGTCCCACCAGTTCTCACCACGCTGGTGCCCCTTCCAGGGCTGGACGTCGACCGAGTCGTAGGCCAGCACGGAGAAGGCAGGCACGCAGTCCTCCTGGTAATTCTCGTACTGGTCGTCGCCCCACAGCAGGACCCAGTCGGGCCGGAACGCGTCGAGCTCGGCCCGGGCCTTCCGGAAGTAATGGATCATGTCGTTGCGATGCTTCTCGGAATGGCTGGCGCCCTCGTCCGTGCTCCACTGCGCCTGCATCGTGGGGTGCCAGCCCTCCGGCGACCGCAGAGGCTCGGGGAGGAGCGGATCGGCCAGCAGCAGCTTGATCCGTCGGTTCAGGTTGCCCTTGTACGACAGCCCGGGGTAGTGCGTGATGCCGAGCCCGAGGATCTCTCCCATGAGGGCCTCCTCACGAAGCGTTCTGCTCGCGACTATAGCCCTACGGCACGCGCAGGACCAGCTTGCCGAAGAAGTCGCGTCCGGTCATGACCTCGTGCGCCTTGGCGGCGTCGGCCAGATCGAACACCCGTCCCACCACGCCGCGCAGACCGCCGTGATGCGCCATGTGCATCATCGCGGCGAAGCTGCGCCGGCTGCGGGCCCCGCTGCCCATGAGCGTCAGGGGACGGCCCTGCAGGAGGGAGAGATTGAACGGGATCTGGCTCCCCGAGGTCGTGCCGGTGATGACGAGCCGACCGCCGGGCTTGAGGCTCGCCAGACTCTCGTCCCACACCGTCGCCCCGACGCAGTCGAAGACGACGTCGACCCCGCGGCCGCCGGTGAGCTCCTTGACCCGCTGGCTGAACTTCGGCGTGGTGGTGTAGTTGATCGTCTCGTTCGCGCCCAGCTCCCTGGCCTTCGCGAGCTTCCAGTCGCTGCCCGCGGTCGCGATGACGCGTGCGCCGATGCCCTTGGCGATCAGGAGCCCGAAGCTCCCCACGCCGCTGCCCACGGCCTGGATCAGGACGTCCTCCCACGGCTGCAGCCGCACCCGCTCGATGAGGCAGTGCCAGGCGGTGTGGCCCGCGAGCGGCAGCGTCGCCGCCTCCGGGTAATCCATGCCGTCCGGGATGCGCTGCAGGTTGGCCGCGGGGACCTGGCAATACTGCGCGTGACCGCCGTCGAGCTCTCCGCCCAGTCGCTTCTGTCGCTCGCAGAACTCATCCTGTCCGAGCACGCACGGCCCGCAGGCGCCGCACTTGACCCGATTCTCCACCACGACGCGGTCGCCCTCCTGCCACCCCGTGACGCCCGGGCCGACGCGCGCGACCTCGCCGGCGATGTCCAGTCCGAGGATGCGGGGCAGGCCGCCCGTCGACGAGCGGCCGGCGCGGATGCCGAGATCCGCGTGGTTCACCGCGGAGGCGCGGACGCGGACGACGACCTCACCCGTCCCGGCCTCGGGGTCGGGACGGTCGCCGAAGATCAGCTTCTCGGGGCCTCCGGTCTCGGTGATGTAGATGGCTTTCATGTCAGTCGCTCTGCGATCTCGATCATTTCACCGCTCGTCTCGCCGCGAGGCACGCGGCTCACCTCGCACTGCCACTCTTGAAGAACTCGTCGAGCTCCTGGTACAGGAGGTCCGGCGCCTCCTCCATCGGATAGTGCGCGCACGGCAGCACGCGGTACTTGCGGATGTCGGCGCAGTAATGGGGCCACGCCTCCCGGGCGTCGAACTCGCGCTGGGTGTGGCTCTTCTCGGCCCACACGATCAGCGCCGGGCACTCGATTTTGCGGCCGGCCTCGAAGTCGGCGGTGTCCATCGGGAAGTCGACGGCGAGGGTCGCGCGGTAGTCCGAGCACACGCCATGGATCTGCTCGGGCGTGCAGCACCGCAGGTATTCCTTCATCGTCTCGTCGCTGATCTTGCCTTCCCCCTGCTTGGCGAACTTCTTGCGCATGTAGTACTCCTCGTTGCCGCGCAGGAGCCGCTCGGGGAAGTCGTAGGGCTGTGCCAGGAAGAACCAGTGGTAGGAATGGGCGGCGTATGTCCACCGCATGCGCGTGAGCTGCCAGTGCGTGGGGATGATGTCGATGCTGACGAACTTGCGCACCCGGTCGGGATGATCGAGCGCCATGCGGAACGCGGTGCGCGCCCCGCGGTCGTGGCCCGCGACGTAGAACCGCTCGAAGCCGAGGTGTCGCATCACCTCGACCTGGTCCTGGGCCATGCGCCGGAACGAGTAGTTGCTGTGGTCCGGCTTGCCGCGCGGCTTGCCGCTGTCGCCGTAGCCCCGCAGATCGGCGCACACCACCGTGAAGTCCCGGGCGAGCCGGGGCGCGATGAGATACCACGTCACGTGGGTGAGGGGGTTGCCGTGCAGCAGCAGCACCGGTGGCCCCGTGCCCCCGTAACGCAGGTTGATCGTGCACTCGGGATCACTGGTCTGGACCTGGATGTGCTCGAATCCCTCGAACATCGTTCCGCCTCCCCCCGGTCTGCGCCGAGCCCGTGCGCTATACTCGGACGCGTTCGCCGGTGGCTTCGAGAAGTCTCCTATAGTTCAAAGGAGTCGTTCATGCCCAACGATCCCGGTCTCAGTGCCGACACCTGCATCTTCATGGAAGCCGTCTCCGGCGACGGGGGCGCCCACAACGGCAACGGCACGTGGTGGCTCAGCCCCGACGTGAGCCTCACCGGCCCAACCTCCGGCCCGGACAAGGCGGACCCGGGGCAACACAACGCCATCCAGATCACCACCCGTCGAAAGGCCGCTGACTCCAACTGCGTCTTTCCGTTCTCCGAGAGCCTGCTGGTGGAGGTCTGGGCCGGCAATCCGGCGCTCGTCATGACGCCGAACAATCCCGCCAGCACCGCGCTGGTCGGGAAGATCGGCTCTCCGGTGCCGGCGGAAGGCGGCACTGGCGGGCAGCCGTTCGACTGGGTCCCGCCCGCGGGGCTGCCCGCGTCCGACCCTCGGAGCTCCGGCCACAAGTGTCTCATCGCGCGATCCTACCCGGATTCGCTCACGCCGAGCTCGACGAGCTTCTTCGCGCCCGATGACCCACACGTCGCCCAGCATAATATCTGTATCGTGCCCTGCGGCGGCCCCGGAGCCGCGCGGCGTCCCGGTCCGTGCCGCTTCATGGTGGCCACGCTCAATCCGAACCGACAGCAGCCGGATACCGTCACGCTACGGGCGATCGCGGACCTCAAGCCGGACAAGTTCGTCCGCGCCCTGGTCCTGAGGCGGCTCAAGGCCGTCCCGGGCTTCCGCCGACTCGCGACGACGCCGCCCGCGGGCTTCAAGCTCGAGTCCTCCGCGTGGCGCGGGGCCGAGGTCAGTGACCGGACGCGCCCTCGCGGCAAGCAGCCACCGACCTACGAAGCGAAGGTCAAGCTGGCGCGAGGGCGCTTCGTCACCTTTGCCTTCATCGCCGATCTCTCCAAGGGGAAGCTGGGCGACGCCTACATCTTTCATCTCACGCAGCGGGGATCGGACCGCCGGCCTCAGGGCGGCCTGACGATCGTGATGCTCGCCGTGTAAGTGCGTTAAGATCGCTCATTGCCCCTGATCAGGAGGAAGCGACGTGACCTTCCGCGCTCGATCGATTCCCGTGCTCGTCGCGACGTGTCTGCTGGCATGGCCGCTCGCCGCGGCGGCCGGCGTCTCGATCGCCGAGAAGACGACCACGACCAACGGGCCCACCCAGACCCACCAGATCCAGATCGAGAAGGACTGGATGCGCGTGGAGCACGATACGCCGTCCGGCGAGAAGGGCGCCTTCCTGTTCGATGGCGTCAAGCAGGTGGTGTGGATCGTCAACTACGACAAGAAGACCTATACCGAGATGACCAAGGCCGATCTCGACCGCATGGGTCAACAGATGACGGACGCCATGGCCAAGATGCAAGAGGCCATGAAGAACCTGCCGCCGGAGCAGCGCGCGCAGATGGAGCAGATGATGAAAGGTCGCGGGATGCCGGACACCCCCGCCGCGAAGGTGACGTATCGCAAGGTGGGTACGGATACGGTCGGCCGCTGGACGTGCGACAAGTACGAGGGCTACCGGAACGGTCAGAAGACCTCCGAGCTGTGCACGGTCGATCCCAAGGTCCTCGGGCTCGTCGAGGCAGACTTCGAGGTGGCGCGAAAGCTCGGAGAGTTCTTCCGGCAGCTCATGCCCCAGAACGCCGACAGCGTCTTCAGCGTCGGCAAGGCCAACGACCAGGGGTTCAGCGGCGTGCCGGTCAAGCGCGCGTTCTTCGTGGGGCAGCGGCAGACCGTGTCCGAGCTGACCGACGTCGGCCGCCAGACGTTCCCGGCGTCGACGTTCGAGGTGCCGGAGGGATTCCGGAAGCAGCCCCTCGGCGCGCGGCCGCAGTGATGCGCGCCGATCTTCGTCCGGGCGGCAAGCTTCCCGATCTGACCCTCGACGATCATCGCGGGGAGCCGACGACACTGTCGAAGCTGGCCGCCGGATTTCCGCTCGTCCTCAGCTTCTACCGCGGTTACTGGTGACCGAAGTGCCAGTGCCAGGTCCGGCACTTGACCGAGATGCAGGACGAGCTGGGCGTGAACTACTGCCATCTGGCCGTCGTCAGCACGGATCCGCCGGAGGTCACGGCCGCGTTCCGCGCCGGCCTGGGCGCGACGTTCACCTTCCTCAGCGATCACGACCGCCGCGCCATCACCGAGCTCGACATCGTGGAGATCACGGCGCCGGGGTTCAAGCATGGCCACGTGGCGGTGCCGTACACGTTCTCGCTGCTGCCCGATCTGACCATCCACCGTGTCTACAACGGCTGGTGGTATGTCGGCCGGCCGACCGTCGAGGAGCTTCGCCAGGACCTCCGCGCCATGATGCAGCTCTGCCGCTCCGATTTCAGCTACGAGCCTCCCCCGCGCCCGTCCGATCGGTGACGCCGGGCCCCTCCCGGGCCAGGTCAGCGGTGATCTTCCGGTTCCGGCGGCGGCGGGGTATCATCGCGCCTCCGCTCGAACGTCCGGCGTGCCCGGACGCATGACGGGAGGGGCAATGGGTTCGAATTGGCGATCCCGGCTACGGTTCTTCCTGCCGGTCGGCGGCGTCCTGCCGGACGACGTGTGGCGCGGCCGCCATCGATTTCTGCTGGGGCTGACCTGGATCCACGCGGTCGTGATCGCGTTGATCGGGCCGGTGGTCGGCTACACCTGGGAGCTCAGCTTCGGGGCACTGCTCCACGACGGCACGGTGCTCCACACGGTCGGCGAGGCGTTGATCGTCGCCGGCTTCGCGGTCCTCGCGAGCTGGAGCAAGCTCGGCCGCACGGTCCGAGCCACATCGGTCGCCTTTGGACTGATGAGCTCGTCGGCCATCCTCGTGCATCTCTCGGGGGGCTACATCGAGCTGCACTTCCACTTCTTCGTGATGCTCACGTTCCTGGCCCTGTATCAGGACTGGACCCCGTACCTGCTGGCCATCCTGTATGTCGCCGTCCACCACGGCGTCATCGGCGTGCTGTGGCCCGGGGAGGTCTACAACCATCCCGCGGCCATCGGCGCGCCCTGGACCTGGGCCGGGATCCACGCCTTCTTCGTGCTCTGGGCCTCCGTGGGAAGCGTCGTCGCCTGGCGCTTCAACGAGGTCGCCTCCGCCCGGACCAAGCTGATCCTGGATTCCTCGGGCGAGGGCATCTACGGTCTGGACCCGGACGGGAAGGTGACGTTCATGAATCCATCGGCCGTGAGGATGCTCGGGCTGGACCCGGCGCACGTCGTCGGCGAGTCCGTGCGCCAGATCGTGCGCCACACGAGCGCCGACGGGCGCGTCTTTCCGGCCGAGACGTCTCCGATCCTCGCCCCCCTCAGGGACGGCACGGTGCAGCGGTCGATGGGCGAGGTGTTCTGGCGGCAGGACGGCACCAGCTTCCCCGTGGACTATACGAGCACGTCGATCATCGAGCGCGGTCGAGTGATCGGCGTGGTCGTGAACTTCAACGACGTGACCGAGCGCACCCGCGCGGATCTCGAGCTTCGCCGGCTCAACGAAGAACTCGAGCAGCGGGTCCGTCGACGGACCGCTCAGCTGGAGGCGGCCAACAAGGATCTGGAGTCGTTCAGCTACTCCGTCTCGCACGACCTACGCGCGCCGCTTCGGGCGATCGATGGCTTCAGTCAGGTGCTGCTGGAGGAGTACGCCGACAAGCTGGGGGGGCTGGGTACGGATTATCTCCAGCGGGTGCGTGCCGCCAGTCGCCAGATGGCGCAGCTCATCGACGACCTGCTGAACCTCTCCCGTGTGACCCGCAGCGAGATGCGCCTGGAGACGGTCAACCTGAGCGCGCTGGCGCGGGCGATTGCGGCGGAGCTTCGCCGGCCACAACCGGAGCGGCCGGTGGAGTTCGTCATCGCGGACGGGGTGGTGGTCCACGGGGATCCGGGTCTGCTCCGGGTCGCCCTGGCAAACCTGCTCGGCAACGCGTGGAAGTTCACGGGGAAGCATCCTCGAGCACGGATCGAGTTCGGCGTGACGTCGCCCAACGGCCAGCCCATCCATTTCGTCCGTGACGACGGGGCCGGCTTCGACATGGCGTACGCCGACAAGCTGTTCGGCGCCTTCCAGCGCCTGCACACGGCTCTCGAGTTCGAAGGCACCGGGATCGGGCTGGCGACCGTGCAACGCGTCATCCAGCGTCACGGCGGGCGGGTGTGGGGCGAGGGGGCGGTGGAGCACGGGGCAACCTTCTACTTCGCGCTGGACGGGGACGGAGGGCCGCATGGCCAATAAGAGCGTTCTTCTCGTGGAAGACAACCCCGATGACGTGACCCTGATGCTGCGCGCGCTCCGGCGAGCCAACGTCGTGAACGAAGACGAAGTGGCCGTGGCCCGTGACGGGGTCGAGGCGCTCGAGTACCTGTCGGGGACCGGAGCCCACGCCGACCGTGACGCGGACCTGCTGCCGGTGGTGGTCCTCCTGGATCTGAAGCTGCCCAAGGTGAATGGCCTGGAAGTGCTGCGACACGTGCGGGCCGACACCAGGACACGGCTCATTCCGGTGGTCATCGTGACCTCGTCCGACGAGGACAGCGACGTGATCGAGGGCTACCGCCTGGGGGCCAACAGCTACGTCCGCAAACCCGAGGACTTCGACCAGTTCGCCGATGCCGTGCGGCAAATGGGCATGTACTGGCTCTTCTTGAATCGGATGCCGCCGAGGCAAGACGCGTAGATGAGCGCACCGCTGCGCGTCTTGATCGTCGAGGACTCGGAGGACGACTCGCAGCTGCTGCTGCACGAGCTGCGGCGTGGGGGCTACGAGCCGACCTGGCAGCGGGTCGAGCAGGCCGCCGCAATGAGAGCCGCGCTCGCCGGGTCGCCGTGGGATCTCGTCATCGCCGATTACCGCATGCCGGACTTCAGCGCGTTCGACGCCCTCCAGGTGCTCCACGACAGCGGGCTCGACCTGCCGTTCATCATCGTGTCGGGCGCCATCGGCGAGGACACGGCCGTCCGGGCCATGAAGGCGGGCGCCCACGACTACATCATGAAAGACAGCCTGGCGCGGCTGATCCCGGTGATCACCCGGGAGCTGCGCGAGGCGGTGGGGCGGCGGGAGCGCAAGAACCTCGAGGCGCAAATCCTCCAGTCGCGGAAGCTGGAGGCCGTCGGCCGGTTGGCGAGCGGCGTCGCCCACGACTTCAACAACCTGTTGACCGTCATCGTCGGCCGGAGCGAGTTCGTGCGGCAGCGCCTCACGCGTCATGACCTGCCGTACCAGGACGTCGACCTCATCATTGCCACGGCGAAGCGCGCCGCCTCGCTCACCCGCCAGCTGCTGGCCTTCAGCCGCAAACAGATGCTCCAGCCGCGCGTGCTGGATCTCAATGCCGTCGTGACGGAGATCGAGCCGATGCTGTCACGTCTGATCGGCGAGCATATCCACCTGCGTCTCGCGCTCGCGTCGGAGCTCGGCGCCGTGCGCGCCGACCGTGGACAGTTCGAGCAGGTCATCGTGAACCTGGCCATCAATGCCCGCGACGCCATGCCCACCGGCGGCCAGCTCGTCATCGAAACGGGCAACGTGCATCTGGACGAAGCGGACAGCCGCCGGACCGAGGGCGTCCAGCCGGGTCCGCACGTGATGCTCGTGGTGAGCGACAGCGGGGTGGGCATGAGCGCGGAGACGAAGACACATCTCTTCGAGCCCTTCTTCACGACCAAGGGACCGGACGGAGGGACGGGGCTCGGCCTGGCCACCGTCTACGGAGTCGTCAGGCAGAGCGGGGGGGCCATCTCGGTCTCCAGCGATCTCGGCCAGGGCGCGTCGTTCAGGATGTACCTGCCCAGGGTCGAGGAGGCGGTCGAGCCGATCGAGCGCGCCAGGCTGCTCACGGGATCCCCGCACGGCTCGGAGACCGTCATGCTGGTCGAGGACGAAGAACAGGTCCGGGCCGTGGCCCGGGAGTTTCTCCAGGCCCACGGCTACACGGTCCTGGAGGCGCGGCACGGCGACGAGGCCCTCGCGATCAGCGCCCGGCATCGGGGCTCGATCGATCTGCTGGTGACCGACCTGGTGATGCCTCGGATGGGTGGCCGCGAGCTGGTCCGGCGCCTGGCCTCCGCGCGGCCGAGGACGAAGGTCCTCTACGTCTCGGGGTATTCCGACGACACCATCGTCAGCGCCGACTCCCTGGACGCCCCGTTTCTCGAGAAGCCCTTCGCCTCCGACGCCCTGGCCCGCAAGGTGCGCGAGGTCCTCGACGCGCGTTAGAAAAGATTCTTTCCCTCATTTGGGCTTGAGCTTCAGGTCCTCGTAGGGCGCGGAGTACGGGTGACCGGGGATCAGGGTGAGGCCTGATTCCGCGACGCGCGGCCCGTACCCGTTGAGGAAGGCCAGCTCCCAGATGGGCGCCACCATCGCCCGCTCGTGGATCATCTGCTGGATGCGGTGCAGGATCGCTTCTCGCTTCTTGATGTCCGTCTCGCCCGCCTGTTCGCGAACGAGTCCCTCGATGTCGGGATACGTGCCGTAGGTGAAGGCGCCGCCCGCGGCCACGAACGCGTCGATGCGGGTGGCGGCGTTGCCGGCGGCGCCGCTGGCGGTCTGGATGATGTTCTTGAGCTTCTTGTCGCGGTTCTGCGCGATGAACGCGGCACGCTCCAGCGGACGGAGCTGGACGCGGATCCCGACCGCCTTCAGGTAATTGACCACGGCCTCGCCGAGATTGGCGTACGAGGCATCACAGTAGTAGTCCCCGGCGTCGAAGCCGCTCGGATAGCCCGCCTCGGTCAGCAGTCGTCGGGAGGTCGCGGGATCGTAGGGAAGGACCGGGGCCTGCCAGGAGGCGTCGAAGGTGTGGGGGATGATGCCCCCGGTGATCTTCGAGAAGCCCAGGGTCTCGGCCTGGTTGATCGCCTGCCGGTCGATGGCGTGGTTCGCGGCGAGCCGCACTCGCTTGTCGGTCCACGGTGACCTGGGGGTGGTCCACTGCTCGGGGAACACGAGCCAGAACGTCCCGGGCGGGTAGTTGGGCGCGAGCGTCAGTCCCGGCGTCCGACGCAGCTCCTCGGCGAGCGGGCCGCGGATCGAGTAGGCGATGTCGACCTCGCCGCGCTTGAGCATCGCCAGCCGGGTCACTTCTTCGGGCACCGCCTTGAAGACCAGACGCTTCACGTTCGGCGTCTTTCGCCAGTACTGCTCGTTGGCCTCGAGCACCAGCTCCACGCCCGGCGTGAAGGAGACGAACTTGTACGGGCCGGCACCGACGGGCGCTTTCTTGAAGCCGTCATCACCGACCTTCTCGACGTATTTCTTCGGCACGATCCACCCGGCGCCGGTGGCGGGCGTTCCGTAGAACGTCAGGAAATCGGGCCAGGGCTGCTTGAAGCGGAAGCGGACCCGGTGCGGATCGATCACGTCGATGGACGCGATCCGGGCCTTGAAGGGGCCCGAGCCCGCTCCGCGATACCGGTCCATCGAGAACTTGACGTCCTCCGCGGTCACCGGGTCGCCGTTGTGGAACTTCACCCCGCGGCGCAGGACGAACTCGTAAGCGAGGCTGTCCGGGGAGGTGGTCCAGGATTCCGCCAGGCTCGGGGCCAGCGGGTTCCCGGGCATCGACTTCACGAGCGCGTCGTGCATCGCGTAGAGGAACTTGAACGGCGTGATGATCCCCGCCGTCTCGGCCGGGTCGAACCACGCCGGCGCGAGCGAGACGTGGAAGGCCCATGTGAGCTGGCCCTCCGACGCCGCCACGGCCGGGGATGGCGCGGGGAGCGGACCGAGCGCGATTGCCATGAGAGCCACGACCTGAAACGCGGTGACCGGGGTCGATCGGTTCATGTCGGATTCCCTCCTGCTACTCGATGGTCGAGCGACGCCGAGAGGAACGACGAGCGAACCGGGAAAGTGATCCGGATTATCGGCGAAACCAGCCCGTTGTCAAACGGGCCGTGGCGTTCGTAGTGTCTCAGTTCGAAACTGTGGCGACCCAATCGCCGCCGATCCACCGGGCGGGTGGGGCGGGTGGGGCCTTGGGAAACCCGATCGGACTGTCTGGCCCACCGCCCGCCTGTCGGTTGCCGGTACGCCTGTCACGACGTACGACGA
>WNGB01022760.1_pt1 | contig 14521 bp, 17 predicted proteins | sample 5400681 | NCBI WGS metagenome assembly WNGB01 (sample SAMN13153367, study PRJNA577476) | soil metagenome | isolation source: 115 cm soil or saprolite under grassland replicate 2 | place: USA:California | collected 2016-06-15 | reverse complement strand
AACTACAAACACGGGGCGAAGAAGATCACCACCCGGTTGCCGGTGATCGAGGTCATCGTCTACAGCGACGATTTGTTCGCGCCGGAGCTGGAAATTTTGCTCGAGGCTCAGGATGCGAAGGGAGAGGTCGTCGGCGAACCACGCCCCGGCGGCGAGGTGAACGCGGCTACGGGGACAGTAAACTTGAAAGCCAATCAGGAGAAACCCGCGCAAGTCGTGTTGCGAATGCACGAGGATTTTCGAGGCAAGTTTACAGTCAAGGCGCTCAATCCTAAGACGCTGGCCGCTTACAGCAGTCTGAGCCTTGAGACCGATTACATGGAGTAGACTATGGACGCATTGGATCAAAAGCTCAACGAAGTCTTCGACGGCAAGGTGGTGCGCAAAGACCTGCTCCACCGCATCAAGAAGGGGACGAACGTCCCGACCTTCGTGCTGGAATTTCTGCTGGCCAAGTATTGCGCCAGCAACGAGCAGGCCGAGATCGAAGCAGGCATGGAGGCGGTGCTCGCCACGCTGCAGGAAAACTATGTGCGCCCGGACGAATCCAACGCCGCCCAATCGAAAGTCGCGACCAAGGGCAAGCACCGCTTCATAGACAAAGTGCACGTCCGTTACGTAGAGAAGGAGAAGCGACACTGGGCGGCTCTGGAGAATTTCAACTCACAGCGCATCGCTATCGGCCACAAGTTTTATAAGGACACCGACCGTTTGCTGGAAGGCGGCATCTGGGCCGAGGTCACCGTCGTCCACAATGAAGTCGAGGACGATGATTACGCCTTCTACATTGAAGACCTGCGGCCCATCCAGCTCAGTCGCTTCGATTTTGACCATTACGTCGGCGGGCGCAGCGCATTTACGCGCGACGAGTGGTTGAACGTGATAATGCGATCGGTCGGATTGGAGCCGGGCAAGTTTTCCCATCGGGTCAAACTTCACTTCATTGCGCGGCTGGCTCCACTGGTCGAATCAAACTTCAATTTCATCGAGCTGGGGCCGCGCGGGACCGGCAAATCCTATTTCTTCAGCGAATTTTCTCCATACTCGACATTGGTCAGTGGCGGGCAGGCGACCAAGGCGACGCTGTTTTACAACAATGCGCGCGGCAAGGTCGGTTTGGTCGGCTTCTGGGACACGGTCGCGTTCGACGAGGTGGCCGGCATCAAGGTGCGGGACCCGGATACAATTCAAATCATGAAGGATTACATGGCCAACGGGCGTTTCTCGCGCGGAGTTGAAGTCATCGCGGACGCCAGCCTTGCGTTTGTGGGCAATATTGATCTTTCAATCGATCAGATCGTCAATTCGACCGTCTATGACCTGTTCCAGCCGTTGCCGCGCGAATTCGATCTGGCCGTGATGGATCGCTTCGCCTGCTACCTGCCCGGATGGGAGATGCCCAAGAACAGCAGCGAGTTTTTGACGAATAACTTTGGGCTTATCACGGACTATCTGGCGGAAGCTTTTCACTATCAGTTTGCGCATTCCAACCGCTACGAGGAAGTGACCAGGCGGATTCGCCTGGGTAAATCCGTCGAAGGCCGCGACGAGAAAGCGATCAAAAAGACGGTCTGCGCGTTGCTGAAGATATTGCATCCGGAAGGCAGTCCCACGGATGAAGAGTTCGAGGAGTATGTTGCCTACGCCGTCGAATGCCGCCGTCGCGTCAAAGAGCAGATGAACAAGCGCAAGCCCGACGACGAATTCGCCATGATCAATCTGTCATATCTCAGGACTGACGGCGAAGAGGTCATCGTTTACTGCCCGGAGTCGAAGGGTGCGCCGGCCACGCAATCGCCGGAGCGCAAGTACCGGAGAAGAGAGTATAGCGCGCAAGATGTTGGAGCGGAGATAAAGCCGGGCGCGGGAGCAGCCGGCCCTGACATCGCGCCGGCCAATGACGCCGTTATCAAGGAGGAGCGCACGGCGTCAGAAGTTGCGGAGCCGCCGTTGAAGGAGCAGCATTTCACCATCACATACGGCGCCACGGGATACAGCTACGAGTCCATCATCGGCCCGTATTTGCGGGGGGTGAAGACTGTCACGGTCGAAGACACCTACATTCGCCTGACTCATCAGATTCAAAACTTCACCCGCCTATGCGAGCTTTTCCTCAAGGCCGGCACGATCAAGCAGATCAACCTGATAACCAAATTCGAGGCGGACACGGACGTGGCGTTCGTCGTAGGGAGACTGGAAGAGTTGAAACAAAGCCTTCTGGAAATGGATGTGACGCTGGATGTTCAGCTCAACCCGAACCTGCACGACCGTGAGATTCGGCTCGATAATGGCTGGGTGATCAAAATCGGGCGGGGACTGGATTTTTACCAGAAACCCAACAACTATTTCGAAATCGGCAACTTCGACCTCATCATGCGCAAATGCATGGAAACGAAGGTGGACATATACAAAATTCAACCACCTGCCGCTTCAGACACTGCGCCATTTTAAGTTCGGTCATGGGGCGGAAGACGCCAAGGGATTATTATGGGATATCACATCGATGTTAAATAGTTATGGCGCTGCAAGGTTGAGGCGTCTTGTATCTCTGTGAGACCACCCGGAGAAGTACCAATGGAGGAAAGGCAGAGGCCTCAATTTTTCCATTTCCTTTGGGTGCCAAATACCCTCTACTATTGTAACTTATGGATACAAAGTGGAAGCCTTTTGAAAAACTAGCCCAGGCTATACGTATGGTCGAGCAAAGAGGCGCTAAGGTATTGTGGGGGCAAGCCATCAACGGGGTTCCCTTCGATGCAGCCGTCCTTCGTTCATATGGCGACTGTAATATTTTGATCGTAGTGGACTGTGTGAACTCTTCAGCATCCATCTCAAAAGCGCAGATGGATCATTTTGTCGGAAAGTCACAACATGCCAACGCTCATATCGCCATTTTCGTATCTCAAACCGAATTCTCTGAAGAAAGCCTGAGCGTTGCCGGCGAACATTCTATATGGCTTTTATCATCGAAAACAATGGAGGAATCCTCGTTGGATGTCCTCGCTGAAATCTTCCAGGTGGTGCTCAATATTTATCAATTCAGATTTCGGGTAGAGGCAGGGAATTTCGAAGTGCAGTTGCCGGAAGAGACTGGGTTACTGAAATTAGGCATGCAAGAGACCAAGTTTGAAGGCCCTGGTATTGATACCACTCCTGAAAAGCTGGTCGAAGGAGCGCGAGTCCAAGTATCCCGTTTAGCAACCGGAAAGCCTCAGATATTCAGAATTCCTTTCCCAAAAGGCACTGCCGCCGTGCATCCGAACGTGCGCACGTCCAAGATGCCTGTCACAGAGTTTTCTTTTACATATCGATTGATACCAGTATGCGATTGGGCCAAAGCTGAATTTGAAAATAGCCCTTATCTTGCGGATCCGACCCTGAAGGAAGAGCTTGCTAAAAGAAACCCATCATCTGACCCTTCAAAGATAGAGGGAGGCTTTGACACTCAACTGCGGGCCGGAAAATTTTACTACAACCCAAAACTTCATTTCTCTTACTACTGTGAGCGGGTAAACAACAATAGAGCGACAATGGTCCTTATAGAATCTCAGCAGAGCGGAATGCTCGTTCAAGCTAGGGGGGACTTTTTGACTGAAGATTCTAAGCGCTATGTTGAGATTACCGAGCAGGGGGAAATTCAACGCCTTAAAAGGGTATATGAGATATTCTCCGCATCTGACAAAAATCTGGATGGCCGCTTTGATGTGTTTGCGAGAAATCTAGAAGGGGCTGAATCTATCGACGATCTTATTCTTACGTACTCTCAGAAAGAAAAACTAAAAGGAAAAGATATTGCCGATTACTTTTTCAACAACAGAGAGATCATTTGCGAACGTAAATCTCTTCAAGCTGATTCTTCTTCAAAGATTGAAAAGGTCCTCGAACCTTATATGAATACCCCAGATTCGCCGATTTTCTATGGGGAACATAGCCTTGAGCAGATACTGGCATATTTGCCTGATAAAGACAAAATCAATGCAGAAATCGTTGATGCAGTAACGGATTCGATCGAGAGGGCCTTTGAAAAAGCCCATAGACAGATCCGGGAAACCAAAGAAATCTTCGACCTGCCAAATGCAAACGGCCTTCTGATTATTCTCAACGATCTTATCGATGTGTTGACACCTGACGTCATCGTTTATAGGGTAAGAAAATGTATGAACAAACGGACTGCCTCTCAGCAAATAAGATTTCCTCACGTTACTGCTGTTTTGATCGTTCATACGGCTCATTACATGCAAGTAAATCCTCAATACCAAGGTTTGCCGATCCTTGCTGTGCCAAGCGGCCGAACCGGCTCAAACGAGGTTATGGAGTTTCTTGATGATCTTATCCCAAAGTGGTCGACATTCGAGGGCCATCCCCTTTTCAACTTTGATAGAGAAACCCTTACCGGAATGAAGTTTAAGAGGTCTAAAGACGAGAGACCCGCAAGAAGGAGAAGAAAATGATGCCCCTATAATTCCTGTCCTTCCATTGTTCGGGCGGCTAGGAAGAAGGTTTCGACACGGGAGGCAATTCCCATCAGACAGCAGCAATTTCAATCATCCGGAAGGGCATGCGCTGACCTTCAGCTTTTGTTTTCAAACGCAGCTTAAAGGAGTTCGCCTCGCTCAGGTCAAAAGTGAACCTTCGGCGCGCTGGCGCTTATGGTCCCGCCGGCGCGCCGAAGGCTCACGTATATGTAGGAAACCAGATGCGCCGCATTGACGCAAGGACACAACTCTTCGATGCCGAATGCCGCATACGTCATTTACATTCGGCGACGCCATATCTCTTCAACCAATTGGTCAAAGTCTGATAGCTGGGCAATCCTACAAGTTTGGCCGCTTCGGTCTTGTTGCCGTTTGCTTCAGCCAAAGATCTGTCCAGGTAATGACGCGCCACCTGCGCGAGCAAATCCTGCAAGTCAAAGCCGTTTCCGAGTGGCCGAGTCAAGACGTTGTCTCGCTCCTGGGCGATTGCCGGAAGGATCGCCGAGCGAACGTCCTCCTCCTTGATTCTATCTCCTGAAGAGAGAATGGCAACCCGAAGCAGTGTGTTCTGCAACTCCCTAACATTCCCCGGCCAGTGATGGTTCAACAAAAGATTCCTTGCGCCAGGAGAAAGTTTTTTTTGTTTCAGTCCTAATTCTATTTCGGACTGCTTATTGAGCGTATCCAAGAGGCTATCAATTAATAGTCCGAGGTCGCCTTCCCGGTCTCGTAATGGCGGCAGGCGGAGGACGAAGACGGCCAGACGGTAGAAGAGGTCTTCGCGAAAGTTTCCCAGAGCGACTTCCCGAATCAGGCTGCGATTGGTTGCGCTGATGACGCGCACGTCTATTTTTTGCGGCTTGCCGGAAGATCCTAGCGGGGTGACTTCGCGCTCCTGAATCACGCGCAGAAGTTTGACCTGGGCGGCGCGCGGAAGTTCTCCGATCTCATCCAGGAAGATCGTGCCTCCATGAGCGTTGACGAAATGTCCGGTTCTTTTCTGATAAGCGCCCGTGAAAGCGCCTTTCTCATGCCCGAACAACTCGGACTCAACCAGTTCCGCCGGGATAGCGCCGCAATTGACGGCGATGAACGGCTTGTCATGCCTGGGACTGGATTGATGAATGGCTTTGGCAAGAAGCTCTTTGCCGGTCCCCGATTCCCCTTCGATTAACACCGGCACATTACGCACGGCGACGCTCCGCGCCTTCGCCAGCTCCCGTTTCATCGGCTCGCTGCGATGAATGATGTCTGTGAATCCAGCGGATTCCGGCGCGGCGCCGGACGACAGCCTCTCAAGCTCCTCGTCTGGCCGGCGCAACAAGTCGGGGATGAACTCGGCGGAAATGTCGAACGGAATGGAGACCGTTCGAACTCCCCCTTCCTTCGATGACTCGATCAGTTCCGCCGAGTAACGCGTCTTGGAGAGAATGATCCAGACGGCGGCCATAGCTGGAGTGCCCGGACTGAGATGGAAAGTCAGCCTGACCTCGGCGCCCGATTTCGTTCGAGCCTGTTCAACCGTTTGCACGGCCGCTTTATAGATTTCGCCAAAATCGGTCGGCGAGGTCAGGGAGGCGTAATGGCCCGCCGCCGCATTGAGGTCCGTTCTACCAATCCAGGCCAGTAAGATTTTCATGCCCTCAATCTACAAACAGATTTGTGTCTGCACAAGGATGTTTATTCATAAGCGCCGTTCAAAAAGAAAAAAACACGAAAAGAGAGGCAAATACGCCCTCTTCGGGAATGGCACGCAGCTTGATATTGCTCATTTCGCTCCGACACGCATAGAGCCGAATCGGAGCAGTCGGTAGTGGGACAGACCTATGGCCTTTGAGAAACAAATGCGGCGGCCGTCTTCTCGGGCGCCGCAGCGACCTTGTGAGCCTGGCGCGGATTTTCAAAGCCGGACAATGAACACACGCCTGCCCTCAGCCATCAGTCGCCGCAGCGACGGTTGGGATCGGTCCGCAAACTCAACCGTCGCTGATGCGACTAAAACGTATAGGAGGAACACCGTGAGGAAAAGAATCTTTCTGGACATCGAGACTCTGCCGCCAGTCGAATCCTTTCGAGAAAAGCTGGCGCGGGAGATATACACGGAGCAGGGGCCAGGCGAACTTGGGCCCAGTGAGGCAGAAATTGATGTGGAGGTCGAGAAACGATTCCGAGACCTCGCTTTACGGGGCGAGTGGGGGCGTCTGTTATGCGTCGGACTTGTGATAGAAGAGGACGGCGTCGTCAGGCATTGCGGCGCGCTAGGGCGTTGCCGCGAGACCCGGCGATTCCACATGGATGAAGCGCGCACCCTGAGGTCATTCTGGCGTCTGGTCGCTGGATTTCGCGAGGGGCAGGACCTGTTCATCGGTCATAACCTGCTCGATTTCGATCTGCCCTTTCTTTACAAGCGGTCCTGTATTCATGGGGTGAGGCCCAGCGTAAATCTGTCGTTCCGGCGTTATCAGTCACAACCAGTATTCGACACGATGTGGGAATGGACGAAATGGCGTCAGCGAATTTCGCTTCATGAGCTGACTCAGGCTCTGGGTATACCGTCCCCAAAAGAATCCGGCGTGGATGGTTTGGGGATCTACGATCTCTATCAACAAGGGCGACATGAAGAGATCGCGCAATATTGCTTGCAAGATGTGAAGTGCGCGCGCGAAGTGTTTTATCGCCTGCAATACGAAACGTCGTCGCCACTGATTTCATATGAAAGCCAGATGGTTGAAAGCCCAATGGTTGAGGCGGCTTCAGCGCCGCCTCCTCCAGTCCTGGCCGCCGTCTGATGAATGAAAACGCCATAGTGATAGCGATGAATGTCTCAGGACGTCATCCTCAGTATGGATTACTAACCCCATAATCAAGGGGCAATGAATCACCTTCATCCCCTATAGAAAGGACTCTCCATGAAACATTGTTTGTTTATCCTCCTCGCGTTCCTCACCCTCGCCGTCAATCAGGTCTGCGCCCAAGACGAAACTAAAAAAGTTCCTGAAGGCGCAAAGTTGTACATCGCGCCTATGGAAGGCGATCTCCATCCGTTCATCGCCGCGGAGATTGTGAAAAAGAAACTGCCCGTTGTCGTCGTGACGGAGGAAAAGGATGCAGACTTTATCCTTACCGGGGCTTCGATTAAAGGCGATGACAAGTGGTATCACACCGTCTTTGGAGGGAAGGACAAGAACGAAGGAAGTGTGCAATTGATCAGCGTGAAGGACAAGACGACGGTCTGGGCCGGAGAAGCTGGAGACCGGTCACTCTGGTGGGGCAGCCTAAAACGGGGCGGTCAGCGTAGGGTCGCGGATCGCATCGTCAACAAAATGAAGAAAGATCTCTTCAAATGATCGAGGAGGGCGCAAGCTTCACAGCATGCGCCCTATCCTTTACTGCAATTCGATCGGCAGTGCGAGGTAGAAATGAAAAACCATCCAAACACACATGTATCCAAATCGCATTCGCTGCCCAGACGCGGTAACCTGGGCAGCCGGCGAACACTGGAGCATTTCACCGGCTGCCTCCTGGGCGGCGCGGTGGGCGATGCGCTGGGCGCGCCGGTCGTGTTCCACGGCATCCACTTGATCCGCAACAAATACGGATCGGCGGGGATCACAGACTACGCCGCCGCTTATGGCCGGCGCGGGGCCATCACCGACGACACGCAGATGACGCTATTCACTGCGGAAGGGCTGTTGCGCGCCATAGCGATGCGGCGACATAAAGGCATTTGCAATCATGCGTCCGTAATTCATCGCGCTTATATCCGCTGGCTGCGCACGCAAGGCGAGCGGAGCCGGGCGCATTTTTCGCAAGACGAGATGGGCGGCTGGTTGATCGGAGTGAAGGGGTTGCACAGTCGCCGCGCGCCGGGCAATACCTGTCTGTCGGCGCTGCGCGGCGAGGAGATGGGCGTGATGCAGCGTCCGTTGAACGACAGCAAAGGCTGCGGCGGCGTGATGCGCGTGGCGCCGGTTGGCCTGGTGGCCGAAGACGAAGAGCAGGCCTTCAGCCTCGGCTGCGAAGCAGCGGCCATCACGCACGGCCACCCTTCTGGCTATTACTCCGCCGGTTGTTTCGCGGCGATCATTCACCATTTGATGTCGGGGCGCTCATTGCCTGAAGCCATCGAACTGGCGCTGCGGATTTTAGTGAGGTCGGAAAACGACGAGCATGAGGAGTGCGCGGAGGCTGTGCGTCAAGCCGTGGCGATGTGGCGTGGCGGCGGCCTGAAAACATCGCCTGAAGTAATCGAACGATTGGGCGGCGGCTGGGTGGGAGAAGAGGCTCTGGCCATTTCGCTCTACTGCGCGCTGTCGGCGCAGGACGACTTCGCTCGCGGAGTGCTGCTGGCGGTCAACCATAGCGGCGACAGCGACAGCACCGGAGCGATCACTGGCAACCTGCTTGGTTTGATGCTGGGCGTTATGGCGATCCCTGAAAAATGGCTGTCCGAATTAGAACTGCGCACGGAGATCGAGGCTGTGGCCGGCGATCTGTTCAAGCAATTCGAGGATACGGATGCCTGGCGCCATCATTACCCGGGGTAGAAAGGAGCATACGTGACACCCAGATTCAACCTCAACCACCAAGAAATAGCCTCACTCGTTACCACTTTTGTAGCTGATGGCAGATGGAATGACATTGGCCTTAATGAAACGAAAGGAGAACAGTACCTCCTTGACTTTATAGCGTCTTTGCTACAAAAGGATGATCCAGAGAGAATTACAAAGACAATCTATCTGGGGATGCAAAACACCCTCATGGCGATCAGGAAGGATGACTTTTTGACTATGCAGGAGGAGCCCCCATTCAGCCCATTCAGCCGACACAATTTTGACAAGTTGCTCAGGGCTTGGATTGCAAATGGCAAATCGGGATATGCAAAAGAGTTTGGGCAAATATTTAACCCCGCTGGTGAATATCAAAAGCCGAAACAGGAGATAACAACTTATAGTGGCGGCCCCGGATACTCGCGGGAAAATGCAGTGATCATCCATGCGAATGACAAAGAGCTTGGGGTTAACACTGAGTATTGGTACTTGTATTACACCTATGGCCGAAACTGGCGGCCTGGGACTCAACGGCTCACTACACCCGATAGTGAGGGCAGAAGGTTTGATGTGATAGACATCAATTTTCCAACCGGAGAAACTAGGACGATCCACTTTGACATCACAGAGTTTTTCGGACGACGTGGATGATCTGTCGTACTCGCCGCAGAACGCGACGCCGCCCGCGCCATCTCTCACAACTCTCCGGGCGGATGAACAACTACGTCTTCGTAAGCGTAAAGGCCGACGCTCCGGATCGGCATGGAGGCGTCGTGTCATGGGAACCCCTTCGGGAGCGGTTAACCCGCAACCCCATGAGTTGAATCCGTTTTCGGCGGCGATGCGATCGGCGCTTGCCAACGGACGCCGCGCGCGCGCAATATTTGCAAGGGCCCGTTTTCGGGCGGCAATTAGCCTGATGCTCAAAGCCGAAAGAGATCCACAATCCAAAAATCAGAAGGGTGTTTCCATGGCGCAAACAATCGAGATAAACAATGGTCGCGGGAGCGTGATCGGCTCGGTCATCTTTGACGAGAATCCCGTTCGCCTCCAAGTCTTTCATAGGGCGAATGGGTTCTATTTACAGCTTCCGATCACAATCTCTCTCAACCTAGTTAGCAGGAGGCATCCGATCCCTATGGTAAGTGATTTTAGAGGGACCATATTCGCCGGTCCGCCTAACCGGCAGATAGAGGTCGGTCGCATGCTCTGGAATTCTTCGTTTTCAGGCGGCTACGGGGATGAGCAGCAGCCCGGAGGATCCTCCAGCACAGGCGCTCACATGACTTGGCTCGGCTCTTTCGCAGATCACGCCTTTTACGAGAAACTGCGCGACGGCGGCAGCGTTCAGTTTGTCATTCAATTCGAAGGAGAGCTCTGCTATCTGTATTCAAAGCCAGAGTCATATCACATGCTGCGTACTGAGCCGCACCGATTTCGCCCCAATACTGGTGTCGTCACGCTCACCTATCCGAAAGAGATTTGGGTGACCATGCTCAGGGAATTGGGCGTCGCTGAAAACGTGCTGGTGGAGGTTCCTTTGCCTGGGCATCGCTCTCCCGACTGGGATGGAGTGTGGGAAGGTTTACGCAACGCCAGGGACGCTTTCGAGCAAGGCGGCTCGACCGGTTGGAAAAACTGCATAATGGGAGTTCGGCTGGCGCTCGAAAGGTGGCAAAAGATTGAGAAGGAAGACATGGGACCTGGATGGCACGCGCCGACGCTGCAAGAGAGGGAAGCTCGAACGAAGAAGCAACGGTTCGACAATTTGCGCTGGCACTTATACCAGGCCGCCCACCGCGGCGCGCATACCGGGGCGGACGAGTGGTCGCGCGACGACGCTGTTTTGCTGCTCTCGACGCTCTCCGCGCTGCTGGCCGAAAGGAAGCCGTAGCCTGGCGCGCAGGCCTGAAACTGACAGCTCATAGGAGGTAATCCTGCTCTATGGATGAGGTCCCGAAGTTCTTGCAGGCAAAATACGATAACGTCGAGTTCATTGATCATAGCGCGCACGGGAGGGTCTACAAATGCACACGCGCCGAAACTGTGACGGCGGTGAAAATCCTTGACGCGCTCGATTCAGAGTTGCAAAAGAGATTCAGGAGCGAAGTTGACATCCTTCAACGCATCGACCACAAGAATGTATTAAAGGTTCTCGGCGCTGGGGAAACCGACGGATATTACTGGTATGAATCTGACTTTGCTAGTGAGGGTCACTTCGGCCAGATAGCCGGCTATTTGTTCTACTCTGACCTGGACCGGGTCAAATACTTCAGTCAAATCTGTTCAGGTGTGCAAGCATTGCATGATTTGAATCCACCTATTATTCACCGTGATCTCAAACCGTCAAACATTCTCGCCTTTCTCGATCCTGAGCAGCGCACGGTATTAAAGATCGCCGATTTTGGTTTAGCCGCGCTTGCGGGTAACGCGTCAGGTCTCACGGCAAGCGGCGCTGTCCTGGGCACGGCGCATTACATCGCCCCTGAGAGAATGAGGAATCCGCGGATAAAATCACCCCAGTCCGACATATATTCTCTGGGGATAACGTTCCTCGAAGCCTGCACAGGACGTTGGTTGCCGAGTAAGGAGAATCTGGAGCTTGTGCCCGCTACATTCAGACATATCGTCGAAAAGATGGTTCGAGAACATCCAGATGACCGCCATCAAACAGTCGCCGAAGTTCTTGAAGCACTTAATAGCCTCCCTTTTGACCGCCTCTTTTATGGCAGAGAGCTTGGTGACAATGAGCGGGGCGTAGCCGCATATCACATTAACATAGGCCGTGAATTGGAAAACGCGATTAATCAGCTCTTGAAGAGTAGCGCAGATAATGTTCTTGATCGGCTGGCGGCGTTGGAACGCGCACTAGATCGTCTTGTCGACGCTCACGATCACGAAGCGGCCATACTAGTGTGTATAGATCGCAACATCGCGGCGCTGATCGAAAAAGCCAAACCGGGTGCGTTATTTCGTATTGTCGAGAGGTTTAGCAATGCGACCAGGCTCACAAAGGATCAAGATTGGCACCACCCAGATCTTTACTCATGGCCTCACTTTTTTGCCGAGACCTTTGACGCCTCGTCTTATTTCAACACCAAATCTCTGTGTCTGGAAGGTTTAGCATACCTTCTTGATCGTTTCGGCGGCCCGGAGGTACAGCAGTGTCTTTACCGCACGATCAAAAATATCGAAGATCCGAATGACATGGAAGAACTCGCTAAATGCTTGCGTCAAGTTGGACGTGAGGACATTGCGAGCCTACTTGATGGCGCGCCTGACCAACGCGATCTCGACCTGGACTCGCTTATAGTCGCGCTTCGCGGCGCGGATTAGGCGACCTTTGAGGCGTCGGGGTTTGTTTCCGCCCCCCTGACGGCGCGCCCCGCGCCGCTGCGCGTCCTCAGCCATTAGGGTATATCCACGCAGTGCGGATAAGTATATGCCGAATTCCGGCTGGTTCAATATCCGCCTCCTCGATCCCGGATCGTTGAGTTTGGCCTACAATTCGTACTCTCTCCTTGCCCATTTCTTTTTCTCTCAAAAACAAGGCGGTCGGCATTGTGCGCACAACCCGGCGCTTCGCACGCAGTCGGTTTGGATCAAAGTGTTTCAACCAGCGCGAGGAGGAAGGATGCCGGTCATTACTGTCGATCAAATAAACAAAATCATCGAGAGGTGTTTCAAGACTCAAGAGCTGGACAAGCCTGTTATCGACCACGTCCTCATGCTCGTCAACAGGCACGTCGAAGCCTGCAAGCGATACGGCACACCTCCAGTGATAGCCAGGACAGTTATCGAGGCGGTCGAAGACTATCGCCTGAAGGAAGCGACGGGCTTCTCGGTGATCGACAGAGCGCCGGATGAAACCGCACTCCCGATGACGAGATTTCTTCAATACCTCTCCCCTCGCGAAAGCCGCTCGCAGAAGCGGGAGGAATGAGGCTTTAAGGAGGGTTGTCGCTGTGGTTGAACACGAAATTGTCCAAAATGGCGATGGGTTTAGTGTGCGCATTTACGATGCCCCGGCCGGCGGCTGGCGTATTCTATTCGAGCAGAAGGGAGGCGCAATCGGGACGTACATAACATATGACGATGCAATGGCGGGCGTGAGGGTTTATGACCGCTCGGATAAGACTGTCTTGTTCGAAGCGGAACTCGATGTTTATCGCCATGCCGCACGCACGGGGTTTGCGCTCGGCGGTTATGGCTTACCTTCGCTGATTCGTTTCGGCGATGCTGATCATTGCGCCTACGCCGCCTTCATTCTGGCAGAAGAGTTCATCAGAAAGTCAGCCCTGAAAATAATCGGCTACAGAGGAGAAGAGCCTGTTTACAGCGCAGGGTGGGACTTACCCGGTAAGCGGCTTACATAAACACTGGGAGTAAGAAGCAAAATGATGCAGGAGTATCTTACCGACGGAAAGATCGATCACTATATCCAGAGAATACTCGGCCAGCGCTCCAACCCGAATTACGACATCTATCCCTGGCTGAGACGCCAACTCGCGCAGGGGCTTGTCGTGGTCAAGGTCGATAACCAGCGCGGCATCGTCCTGTATGGAAATCGGCATCTCGGAAAGCCTTACGCGTGGGTGCTCTTCGATGACGGCGCCACAAAGTCAGTCAGATTGTCGAAGGATAATTTGATGTTTGGCGCCTTTCGTCAGATTTATTATCCCGGCAAAATCAGGCAGTCGCCCGTGTTGGTAGACCTGGCCTGTCCGGACTCCTGCTTCGCGTGGGGCTATGACGCCTACGGCAATCGAAGGACTGTTTACGAGCCACGCACTATTAAGGATGTGGTCGAGCACATCATCCAGAATGGAATGACTGACCTCGCCCGGCAGATCGTCCGGACCGACTGCTGGCCAGAGATCGCCAGAGAGATCAAGCGGAAGATCAATCCTTATTTCTGGCAGAGCGACGCATCGAGCGGAGCGAAGGTTTTCGAAGGGGCCGGGATAAATAAAGATGACCGTTATCTCGATCCGTAGAGATTGACGCGCTTCTCCGGTCAGAAAATAGCGCGGCTGTCAGCGACGCGCCATGCCGACATCGACTTCAAACGTCTTTGGCCGTACCATTATTCAAATGAGAAGGTCTGCTTTCATCTGGCCTCGCTCGTCGCCAGGCGGATGCGGCGTGAAAGGACGCTCGCGACGACTCGCATCGCCTCGTGGGACGCCCGGGTCAAAGGTATTGACGACGCCGCGGTTCGCAATCTTTCGATCACATCCATCAGCGTCCAGCGATGGCTCGACCGCCTCAACCCACGGTTTCGGCAGATCGCGATGGCGCGCCTATCTGAAATGGAGGTTAATCTGGAAACAGCGGCAGGCGGTTAGCGGCGGCGCCTCGCTCATCGGACAAATCATCATCGTAGATGACGCCGACCTCCTTAGCGGCGACTTTGAGCCGGGCGGCATACTCCTGACGATCATATTGAACCAGGCCATTGCGGTTGGATGTGCTGACTCGTTCGGCTTTGTTCTT
>WNGB01016707.1_pt1 | contig 14521 bp, 13 predicted proteins | sample 5400681 | NCBI WGS metagenome assembly WNGB01 (sample SAMN13153367, study PRJNA577476) | soil metagenome | isolation source: 115 cm soil or saprolite under grassland replicate 2 | place: USA:California | collected 2016-06-15 | reverse complement strand
GGCGAGATCGTGCTCCGCGGGCGGGCGATCGAGAAGATGCTCGCGCCGGCATTCGAGGCGACGAGCATAATCGATGCTTTCAAATACGGCCGCGGGCTCGATCTGACCGGCTACGAGGACGGCACGGAGAACCCGCGCGGGGGAAAAGCCGTCGAGGCCGCGATTTCAGGCGACAAGAGAACCGGCATCGAAGGTTCCTCGTTCGTGGCCGTGCAGCAGTGGGTTCACGACCTCGAAAGTTTTTCGGCGAAGCCGCGCAAGGACCAGGACGACACGATCGGCCGGCGCAAGAGCGACAACAAGGAGATCGGCGCTGCGCCCCCCTCCGCGCACGTGAAGCGGACCGCCCAGGAAAGCTTCACTCCGGAAGCCTTCGTCCTGCGCCACTCGATGCCGTGGGCGGACGCGACGCGCGCGGGATTGGTGTTCGTCGCGTTCGGCAAATCGATCGACGCGTTCGAGGCGCTGCTCAAGCGCATGGTCGGCGTGGAGGACGGAACGGTGGATGCCCTGTTCACCTTCACGCGCCCGGTGACCGGCAGCTATTTCTGGTGTCCGCCCGTCAAAGGGAGACAGCTCGATTTACGCGCCATCGGGCTATAGCCGAAATCTGTTTGTAACGGGTTCCGGTGTGCCGTCGACGCCGCTTACTTGAGAGTCGTCACACTTGAGGATAAAGTGACAGTTCATAGCGCCTTTCTCGATCGACGGTTCAAGCCATGAAGCTCAATTACCATCCCGAGACCGATTCGCTGTATATCGACCTCTCCGAGCGGCCGAGCGTCGAGAGCCGGGAGATCTCCGAGGGTGTGGTGTTGGATTACGACGCCAAGGGAAATCTTGTCGGCGTCGACATCGATAACGCCAGCTCCAAAGTTGAGCTCAAAGAGCTCCTCCTCAGCAAGCTCCCCGCCAGAGTTCAAACCGTTCCCGCTTAACCCGGCGCCGCACACGGACGCGTGCCGGACTCGCGTGAGGTCGACGCCATGCTCTGGACGCCAGACAGAACCTATAACGAACTACCCTTTGAGGAGGAGAGAGAGCTTGAGGACGCGATCCTCAAAGTGTCTGCGGCGTTATTTGGGGAACGACGAATATATTTGGACGCCAAGCGCAAGATCGGCGAGAAGGGTCGCACCCGAAACATCCCTGACGGCTATCTTCTTGACCTGTCCAGCGGTCGGGATCCAAAGCTGTACATTGTTGAGAACGAGCTCGCGAAACATGATCCGCTTCGGCACATTGCAGTGCAAGTGTTGGAGTTCTCTCTATCGTTTGAAGGCGCACCACACGTCGTAAAAGACATCGTAAAGGAGGCAGTACGTGGTCGGCCGGAGGCACTCGCCAAATGCCAAGCGTACGCTGAGCAGCATGGCTATGAGAACGTAGATTACCTTCTTGAGCGGATGGTCTTTGGTCCAAACCGCTTCAACGCCTTGATCATCATTGACGAGGTAGACGACGACTTGGAAACCGTGCTGATAAGCCGCTTCAAGTTTCCCGTTGAGATTCTTACGCTAGAACGTTACGCGGGTCCAAACAGAGAACAAGTGTTCAAGTTTGAGCCTTTCTTGGCTGACGTCGCCCCCGAGGCTTCGATGCCCACGCTGGCGACATCTTCCGGCGCCACGCTGGATCCTTCCGATATTGACACGATCGTAGTGCCTGCTCGTGAGGAGGGATTTGACGAGACCTTCTTACGCGAAAACCGGTGGTACAAGATACGAATCCACAGCAGCATGATCCCAAAAATCAAGAATATTGCTGCGTACCGCATTACTCCAGAGCAAGCCATTACGCATATAGCGCCTGTTTCGTCCATCAAGCAATGGCGAGATACAAGCAAATATGTCGTTAACTTTGCCGAGCCCGCGCGAAAGATTGAGCCTATTCGCCGAGTTCAGGGCGGCAAGATTAGGGCGCTTCAGAGTCCGCGATATACTTCACTTGCGCGCCTTGAAAAAGCAAAGAACTTAGATGAGGCCTTCTGATGCCTACCCCCGTATCCGCACCGACGCGCGCAAGGGCCGCGCGCGGTAATGCGGATTGTTGAGCCGCTCAGATTTCTCCCGGCCTCGCTGCTTCAGAGGTAGCCGCGAGTCTGATCGCGCAGAGCCCACACCATGCCCGACGCCAATATGCAATGGGCCTTCCTTTTTGCGCAAGGACTTGTTAAAGCGCCCCCCGCTCTTCCTGCGTCGCTTGAGCCAATCGCGAAGAGGGCTGAAGTGGTGAACCACATTGATGGCCCGCTGGTTGTCAATTTGTTTTGTTTAGACCTTCAACTCTCTCAGCAGATCTTGGGTGTTACTTTGATTAGCCGAACAGCGGAACGAATCCGTGATCTTGCTTTAAGGACCGCCGAGTGTATCGATGATGTGCAGGATCCATTGCTAAGGATAAACATCGCGCTACGACTCTGGTCCGGCTGCCTGATGGGAGCAAAAACGATTGCCGATCAGACCAACGACGGTCTTGTAACACCGCAACACCGACAGAGTAGTGTTGAGAAAATCATCGCGCCACTTTCCGAAAGTGATGCAGTCTTCGGGAAAGGGGTGGAAGCCGCGCCTGCCTTCAAGAGGCTGCGAAACCAACATTACTTTCTCACGGGCGTTCCAGCCGGAAGCCTCCTGAGAAACGATGCGCAGATCGGCATTAGCCCGCTCGCTCACGAGTGACCAGCCATCGAGGATCGTTTCCGGTAATCCAGATGTTCCCGCCTCTACTGACAAGGGCCGCAGCCCAATCAGGGGGCCGCGGCAGGTTAGCTGGGTCGTTTTATGCGCTCGGATCCATAGCGAACGGTCCCGGGGCGGCAACGATACCATTGTGGTCTGCATAATTCCGAGTCGCCATAGTTCGTGCCAGTACCTTCCTTCACAGAAACCGGAGATCTACCGCAAGGTGTGCATCATGCTTCGCTTCGGGAGGTCCTGGAGCGGTTTGCTCAATCCACGTTCCAACGAAAGATCGTTGGAATGCGCTTGGCGCGGGTTCACGAGCTGGCCGCTGCGACCGGTCACGTGAAGCGGTTTATCGTCTTTGGCTCATTCGTGACCGCGAAACCCGACCCAAACGACGTAGATGTGTTCTTGATCATGCACGACACGTTCGACCTTACCCAGGTGACGGGGGAGGCACGACTCATTTTCGACCATGCTGCCGCACAGGCGCACTTCGGAGCGAGTATCTTCTGGCTGCGCCAACTCGCCGCCCTCCCCAACGAGGAGGAGTCAATTCTGAGCTGGCAGCTCAAGCGCGATGGGACGCGAAGGGGTATTGTGCAAGTTACGGAGGTATAGTCATGATTGCGAATGATCAAGAGCTCAAGGTGACTCTGGACCGTATCGCCGACTTTCAGGCTCAAGTGGCACACCTACGCAACACCGAGTCGAATCCGGTGAACTACCGGGCCGCGGTGTCTGGGTTTCTCGCTGAGATTGACCGCATGCAGCTTGAAGTGCGCGAGTATCTGAGCCTCCACCCGCGAGAGCTGACGACGACCGTCTAGCGACCGCTTGCATGCGGACGCGTGCAACGGGCAGCGCGCGGGCATTTAATCGTTCCCCACCACCGTCGCCGCAGCAATTCCGCTGCGCACGGCGGCCTCCAGCGTCCCCGGGTATTCGCTTGCCACGTAATCTCCTGCGAGCATCAGATCGGGAACTGCGGTAACCGCTTCGGGCCGCGCGAGTGCAGGTGTGCAAGAAAATGTCGCGCGCCGTTCCGTGATCACCTGTGTCCACTGCGGCGCGGGAAGCTCCCCGAGCGCCGCTTTCAGCTCGGTTTCGATTCGCGATACGAGCGCTTCCTTCGGCAGCTCTTCGTGCGCTCCCGAGGCGCTGATCACCGCCGCGAGCAGGCCCTTCGGCCCTCCAAGCCGGCCGCGGTCGAACACCCACTGCACGATGCCTCCGTTGAAGCCGAGCATGGGTGCGGGCAGGGATACCGATTCGGAATACTTCAGGTAGCAGGTGACGATGGGTTCGTAGCTGAACGCGCTGATGCGGGAAAGCGCCTCGGCAAGCTCGGGCAACTGCACCAGCAGCGGTCCCGCCTGGTGCGGGCCGCAGGCAATCACCACGCGGGAAAACATCTGAGCGTCGTTGAGCCGAAATCCGCCCGGGGCCTGCGCGACGCGGCGCACCGGCACGCCGAGCTCGATCGCGCCGCCTCGCGCCTTCACGTATTCCGCGGCGGGTTCCGGGAAGAGGCGTCCGAGGTGGGTGCGCGCGATCAGGAGATCGCTCGCCGCGCGCGCGCCCGTAAGTCCGTCGCGCAGCACGTTGACGAAAACCTGCGCGGAGGCGCGCTCGACCGGCGCGTTGAGCGCCGAGACGCACAGGGGTTCCCAGACGTGGGTGCGCAGCGCGCCCGTCTGCCGATGCTCGTCGAGCAGTCGCGCGACGCTCCGGTCGGGCTCGATGCGAAAGTTGCAGGCCCATAGCGACGCCATGAAGCGCAGTGCGCTGAAGCTTTGAGCGAGATCCAACCCCTTTGCGCCGAGCACCGCAAAGAGCAAGTTGAGCGGGTAGGGGAGTCGCGGCGCGCGCAGGTGAAAGCCGTCGGCAAAGCGCAACTCGAGGGGCAGGCGAAGCAGGAGCCTGTCCAGGTCGGCGCCGACCAACCGCATCATCCGCAGCGTCTCGCGATAGGCGCCGATCAGGATGTGCTGGCCGTTGTCGAGGTCGACGCCGTCGACGCTCACGCGCCGGGCGCGGCCGCCGAGGCTGCGCGAGGCCTCGAAAACGGTGACGGGGACGCCGCGCTCGGCGAGCGTCACGGCCGCGGCGAGGCCTGACCAGCCGGCGCCGACGACGGCGACGCGGTTCAAGCGGTGACCCAGGTGCGCCACGCGATCCAGAGCTTGCGGACCGGGGTGAGCGCGGTGCGCTGCTTGCGATCTCGTCGAGCAGCGCCCGGTAGATCGCCGCCATCACGAGGCCCGGTCGCTGCGCATGCCGGTCTTCGGGCGGCAGGAGCGCGAGCGCCTCGTCGTAGCAGCGCGCGGCGCGCTCGGCCTGGAACTTCATCAGCCGGGCGAAGTTCTCGGTGTAGCGCCCGTTCAGGATGTCCGCGGCGGCGACCTCGAACTGCCTGAGCTCGTCCACCGGGAGATAGATGCGGCTCTTGCGCGCGTCTTCGCCCACGTCGCGGATGATGTTGGTGAGCTGGAACGCGAGGCCGAGCCGCTCGGCGTAGTCGAGCGTCCTTGGATTGCCGTAGCCGAAGATCGCCGCCGCGAGCGCGCCGACCACGCCCGCCACGCGATGGCAGTAGAGCTGCAGCGCCGCGAAATCCAGATAGCGGCTCTGATTCAGGTCCATCTCCATGCCGTCCATGATCTCGTTCAGCCGCGCCTGGGTGATCCCGAACGGCGCGATCGCGCTCGCGAGCGCGCGGGTCACCGGGTGCTGCGGGTTGCCGGCGAAGAGCTGCGCGACCTCCCCGCGCCACCACGCCAGCGCCGCCCGCGCCGCCGACGGCTCGCTCGGCTCGTCCACGGCGTCGTCGACTTCGCGGCAAAAGGCATAGAGGGCCGTGATCGCGTGCCTGCGCTCCGGCGGCAGGAACAGGAACGAATAGTAGAAACTCGAGCCGCTTTGCGCTGCTTTTTGTTGACAGTATTCGTCCGGAGTCATCGCATCACCAGCGCGCGCGCGAGCAGCAGCGGCCAGTCCAGGGCGCGCAGCACCGGGCGGTGCCGGAACACGTCGCCGCGCGAGCGCTCGAGCTTTTCCAGGATTCGCAACCCTCCCAGCACGACGGAGCGGATTTCCAGGCCGATGCCGCCCGGCAGGCGCACCGCGAGCGGGGCCCCCGAGAGCATCATGCTTCTCGCGCGCTCGATCTGAAAACGCATCAGGCTCCACCATCCTCCCGAGACGTCGCGCGCTCCGATCTGGGCCTCGCTCACTCCGAATCGCGCCATATCGTCCAGCGGCAGGTAGATGCGGTTCTTGCGGAAATCGATCTCCACATCCTGCCAGAAGTTGATGAGCTGCAGCGCCGAGCAGATCGCATCCGACCGCGCGAAGTTGTCGTCCTTCGCTTCACCGTAAAGGTGCAGCATCAGCCGCCCGACAGGATCCGCCGAGCGCCGGCAATAGTCCATCACTTCGCCGAAGTTCGCGTAGCGCAGCTTGGTGACGTCCTGGGAGAAGGCGTCGAGGAGATCGTGGAAAGGTCGAAGGGGCAGGCGGTGGCTCCCGATCACTTCGGCAAGCTCACGAAAAAGTGGCGACGAGGGAGATTGACCTGCCTCCAGCCGGCGCAGCTCCGCCCTGTACGCCTCCAGGCGGGCGAGGCGCTCAGGCGGCGCAAGATCGCCTTCGTCGGCGAAATCATCCGCGCTGCGCGCGAATCGGTAGATGACCGACACGGAATGTCGCAGCGGCGCCGGGAGCAGCAGCGAAGCGACCGGGAAGTTTTCGTAATGGCCGACCGGCATTGCCCTATTTTTCAAGGGGTTTCAGGCTCTTAGGCTGACAGTATAAAGGGGTTGCGGTAGAATGGCGCGCACGTTGCACGGTTCGGTTCGGAGCAGGGACCGCGAGCGCCGCAGTGCCGCGCCGCGAAGGTGGCGGAATGGGTAGACGCACTGGATTTAGGTTCCAGCGCCGAAAGGCATGGGGGTTCGAGTCCCTTCCTTCGCACCAGGAACAGGTTTTCGGGAATGCAGACGAGCATTGAGACCTTGAGCAAGCTGGAACGCAGGCTGAACATGGCGGTTCCGGCCGAGCAGATCGATCGCGAGGTCGAGCAGCGCTTGCGCAAGCTCTCGCGCACGGTGCGCATCGACGGATTTCGTCCGGGCAAGGTTCCGCTCAAGATCGTCGCGCAGCGCTACGGGCCGCAGGTGCGCTCGGAAGTGATCGGCGATGCGGTGCAGAAGGCGTTCTCCGAGGTGGTGAAGGACCAGAAGCTCAAGGTCGCCGGATATCCGCGCATCGAGCGCAAGGAAGCCGGGGACGAAAGAGAGCTCGCTTTCAGCGCGACTTTCGAGATCTACCCCGAAGTCAAGCTGGGCGACGTGACCGGAGCGAAGATCGAGCGCCCCACGCACCCGGTCGAGGACGCCGACGTGGACCGCACCATCGAAATTCTTCGCAAGCAGCGCGTGAGCTGGGAGGCCGTGGCGCGCGCCTCGCAAACGGGCGACCGCGTCACCGTGGACTTCACCGGACGCATCGACGGCAACGAATTTCCCGGAGGCAAGGGCAGCGGGATGGCCGTCGTGATCGGCGAGGGCCGCGTGCTGACCGAGTTCGAGTCCGGTCTCACCGGCGCGGGCGCCGGAGAGCAGAAGACTTTTCCGCTGACTTTCCCCGCCGATTATCCGGGCAAGGAAGTCGCGGGCAAGACCGCAAGATTCGAGGTGGACGTGAAGAAGGTCGAGGCGCCGAAGCTTCCCGCGGTCGACGCCGAATTCGCCAGGTCGCTCGGCGTGGCCGACGGCGACATCGCGAAGATGCGCGAGGAGGTCGAGGCGAACGTCGAGCGCGAAGTCAAGAAGAGGATCGAAAGCGAGCTCAAGCAGAAGGTCATGCAGGCGCTCATCGATGCGGCGACGCTCGAGCTGCCGAGATCGCTCGTCGAAATCGAGCTGCAGCGCATCGTGCAGCAGGCGCGCGCGGACCTGGAGGCCCGGGGCGTCAAGCTGGAGAAGCTGCCCTTGAATCCCGAGGCGCTCGAGGGGCAGGCGCGGCGGCGCGTGACCTTGGGGCTCATCCTGGGCGAGCTGGTGAGGACGCACGATCTGGGCGCCAAGCCCGAGCAGGTGCGCGCCCTCGTCACCGAGCACGCACAGACTTATGAGCAGCCCTTCGAAGTGGTAAGATGGGTCTACTCGGAGCCGCGGCGTTTGGGCGAATTCGAGGGTTTGGCGGTCGAATCCAACGTGATCAACTGGGTCCTCGATCGCGCCAAGGTGGAGGACAAGGCGATCAGCTTCGATGAACTGATGGGAGCGGGGAAATGAGCGGCGTAGTCTGGAAATCCGGGACGCCGCGGGTCGAGGCGTCCGGTCGGGACCCGCAGGACCTGGGCCTGATTCCCATGGTGATCGAGCAGAGCGGGCGCGGCGAGCGCGCCTACGATATCTATTCGCGCCTGCTCAAGGAACGGGTCGTGTTCCTCGTCGGCCCGGTCAACGAGATCTCGGCGAATCTCATCGTCGCGCAGCTGCTCTTCCTCGAGTCGGAGAACCCCGACAAGGACATCTTCTTCTACATCAACTCCCCCGGCGGCTCGGTGTCGGCGGGGCTCGCGATCTACGACACCATGCAGTTCATCAAGCCCGACGTGTCGACGCTTTGCGTCGGGCAGGCGGCCAGCATGGGCGCGCTGCTTCTCGCCGCGGGCGACAAGGACAAGCGCTTCTGCCTGCCCAATTCGCGCGTCCTGATCCACCAGCCCATGGGCGGGTTCCAGGGGCAGGCCTCCGACATCGAGATCCACGCCAAGGAGATCCTCTACCTGCGCAAGCAATTGAACGAGATCATGGCGAAGCACACCGGCCAGAGCGTCGAGCGCATCTCGCGGGACACGGACCGGGATAATTTCCTATCGGCGGACGAGGCGGTGAAGTACGGTATCGTGGACCGGGTGCTCACCTCGCGGGCCGAGGCGGCTGCGGCGGCCTGAACGCGGAGGATCACATGACCGACAAGATCGGCGGCGAAAAACTCCTCTACTGCTCCTTCTGCGGCAAGAGCCAGCACGAGGTGAGAAAGCTTATCGCCGGACCCTCCGTATTTATCTGCGATGAGTGCATCGAGCTGTGCAACGACATCATCCGCGAGGAGAGCGCGGCGGACAAAGGCGGCAAGCCCGCCAAGTCCGACCTGCCGACCCCGCGCGAGATCTGCAACATCCTCGACGAGTACGTGATCGGGCAGGAGCTCGCGAAGAAGATCCTCTCGGTCGCCGTCTACAACCACTACAAGCGGCTCAAGCACCTTTCGAAGAACGACGAGGTCGAGCTCGCCAAGTCGAACATCCTGCTCGTCGGCCCGACCGGCTCGGGCAAGACGCTGCTCGCGCAGACGCTCGCGCGGCTGCTCAACGTCCCGTTCGTGATCGCGGACGCCACCACGCTCACCGAGGCGGGCTACGTCGGCGAGGACGTGGAGAACATCATCCAGAAGCTCTTGCAGAACTGCGACTATGACGTCGACAAGGCGAAGCGCGGCATCGTCTACATCGACGAGATCGACAAGATCTCGAGGAAGTCCGATAACCCTTCGATCACCAGGGACGTTTCGGGCGAGGGCGTGCAGCAGGCGCTCCTGAAACTCATCGAAGGGACGATCGCCTCGGTTCCGCCCCAGGGCGGACGCAAGCACCCCAACCAGGACTTCGTGCAGGTGGATACGACCAATATCCTGTTCGTGTGCGGCGGGGCGTTCGACGGCCTGGAGAAGATCATCCGCAGCCGCTCGGAGAAGAGCGGAATCGGCTTCGGCGCGGACGTCCGGAGCCTGAAGAACGCCAAGGACATCAGCGAGGTGCTGCGCACGGTCGAGCCCGAAGACCTTATCAAGTATGGGCTTATTCCCGAGTTCGTCGGGCGCTTGCCCGTCGTGGCGACGCTCGAGGAACTCGACGAGCATGCGCTGATCCAAATTCTTACCGAGCCGAAAAACGCCCTCATCAAGCAGTATCAGAAGCTGTTCGCCATGGAGGGCGTGGATCTGGAGATAAGGCAGCAGGCGCTGCAGGCGATCGCCAAAAGGGCCCTGGCGCGAAAGACCGGCGCGCGGGGCCTGCGCTCGATCATCGAACAGGTGCTGCTCGACATCATGTTCGATCTGCCGACCATGGAGAACGTGAGCAAGGTCGTCGTGGACGAGAACGCCATCGTCGGCGAGGGCAAGCCGCTCCTCATCTACACCGAGCCGCCGAAGGTGGCGGGCACCGCTTGAGCGGCGGCTCTGTCCTCGAGCCGCGCGCAGCTTGAATGGGGGCGCGCCGCCCCCAATGTAGCCGTTGATCCTTCTCCTTCCGGGAACGCCATGGCCAACGAGATCGCACCCACCGCACCCAACCAGTATCCGCTGCTGCCGCTGCGGGACGTGGTCGTGTTCCCGCACATGGTCATTCCGCTCTTCGTCGGGCGGCCGAAATCGATCAAGGCGATGGAGATCGCGATGGAGGCGGGCAAGAGCATCCTGCTCGTCGCGCAGAAGTCCGCCGCCAAGGACGAGCCGGTTGCCGAGGACTTGTACAAGATCGGCTGCATCTCCAATATCCTGCAGATGCTCAAGCTCCCCGACGGCACCGTGAAGGTGCTGGTGGAAGGAAGCCGGCGCGCGCGGATCCAGAGGATCGACGACGCGCGCAGCCACTACGTGGCCGAGGCGCTCGCCGTGCCGGCCGACGCGGGGGAAGTCACCGAGGTCGAGGCGATGCGCCGGGCGCTCATCGCCCAGTTCGACCAGTACGTGAAGCTCAACAAGAAGATTCCGCCGGAGATCCTGACCTCGCTCGCCGGAATCGAGGAGGCCGGGCGGCTCGCCGATACCATCGCCGCGCACCTGCCGCTCAAGCTCGAGCAGAAGCAGCAGGTCCTGGAGATGTTCGAGGTCAAGCCGCGCCTCGAGCACCTGCTGTCGCAACTGGAAACCGAGATCGACATTCTCCAGGTCGAGAAGCGCATCCGCGGCCGCGTCAAGCGGCAGATGGAAAAGAGCCAGCGCGAGTACTACCTCAACGAGCAGGTCAAGGCGATCCAGAAAGAGCTCGGCGAGGGCGAGGACGGGGCCGATCTCGAGGAAATTGAAAAGCGCATCAAGGCCGCGCGCATGCCCAAGGAAGCGCGCAAGAAATCCGAAGCCGAGCTGAAGAAGCTGCGCCTGATGTCGCCCATGTCGGCCGAGGCGACCGTGGTGCGCAATTACATCGATACGCTCGTCAACCTGCCTTGGAAGAAGCGCAGCAAGATCTCACGCGATATCACCGCGGCCGAGAAGATCCTCGACGCCGACCACTACGGTCTGGAGAAGGTCAAGGAGCGCATCGTCGAATATCTCGCGGTGCAAACCCGCGTGGACAAGGTCAAGGCGCCGATCCTGTGCCTGGTGGGCGCGCCCGGCGTGGGAAAGACCTCGCTCGGGCAATCGCTCGCCCGCGCGACCAACCGCAAGTTCGTGCGCATGTCGCTGGGCGGGGTGCGCGACGAGGCCGAGATCCGCGGCCACCGCCGCACCTATATCGGCTCGATGCCCGGCAAGATCCTGCAGAACATGACCCGCGTCGGCGTTCGCAATCCCCTGTTCCTGCTCGACGAAGTCGACAAGATGGGGATGGACTTCCGCGGCGACCCGTCATCGGCGCTTCTGGAAGTGCTCGACCCGGAGCAGAACCACACCTTTACGGACCACTACGTCGAGGTGGAGTACGACCTCTCGGAAGTGATGTTCGTGGCGACCGCGAACACGCTGAACATCCCGCCGGCCCTGCTCGACCGGATGGAGGTGATCCGCATTTCGGGCTATACCGAGGACGAGAAAGTCAACATCGCCTCGCGCTACCTCCTGCCGAAGCAGCTCAAGAACAACGGCCTGAAGAAAGAGGAAGTATTGGTGTCCGAGACGGCCCTCCGCGACATCATCCGCTACTTCACGCGCGAGGCGGGCGTGCGGGGCCTCGAGCGCGAAATCTCGAAGATCTGCCGCAAGGTCGTCAAGCTTCTCGTGACCAAGGAGAAAGAGAAGAAAATCCTCGTCACCCCCAAGAACCTGGACAAGTTCCTCGGCGTGCGCCGTTTCACCTACGGCATCGCCGAAAAGAAGAACCAGGTCGGGCAGGTCACGGGGCTTGCGTGGACCGAGGTGGGGGGCGAGCTCCTCACGATCGAAGCCGTCACCATGCCCGGAAAGGGCAAGACCATCACCACCGGGAAACTCGGCGAGGTGATGCAGGAGTCGATCCAGGCCGCGCTCTCGGTGGTGCGCAACCGCTCATCCAGGCTCGGAGTCGCCGAGGACTTCTATCAGAAGAACGACATTCACGTCCACCTCCCCGAGGGCGCGACGCCCAAGGACGGCCCCAGCGCCGGAATCGGCATCTGCACCGCGATGGTGTCGGTGCTGACCGGGATCCCGGTCCGGGCGGACCTCGCCATGACCGGCGAGATCACCCTGCGCGGCGAAGTGCTGGTCATAGGCGGCCTGAAGGAAAAGCTCCTCGCCGCGCACCGGGGCGGCATCAAGACCGTTCTCATCCCGGAGGAGAACGTGAAGGACCTGGCGGAAATCCCGGACAACATCAAGAATCGGCTGGAAATTCTCCCAGTGAAATGGATGGACCAGGTGCTCGAGCTCGCTCTCGAGCGGCAGCCGGAACCGCGCAAGCCCGCATCGGACACGCCGCCGATTCCTCCGGTCGGCGACGACAAGACTTCCTCCACGGTGCTCACTCACTAGATTGCTGCAACGCGGAGCGAGTCGCGCCGCGGCTGCCGCCCCGGAGGTTTTCTCCCCGATCGTTGCGCATCCCGTTTCCGCGGACGAAACGGGTCGGCGTTTCGCCGCCGTGAAAAATAATCGGTGACCGCAAAAAAAAAGACTCGAACTCTTGACACGGTGCTTTTGCGATTGCTATAAATTGCAAACAGGCTCGCGACGTTTGCGCCGGTCTCAAGATCCGATTTCAGCCGCGGAATAAGCAAAGCTCGGTTTTCTACATGACCGCCCGCCTCCGGGTGAGCGGACGCAAGACCGGTCTTTGCTGAGTCCACGGGCACGACTCGAGCGGGGAGGCGCGTCGGGCCGGAATCTCGTCACTATTCCTAGGGGGCCGAATGAACAAGCTGGAAATCATCGATCACATCTCCAAGTCCGCCGACATCTCCAAGGCCGCCGCGGGACGCTCGCTCGACGCCGCGGTTTCGGCGATCAAGACCGCCATGAAAAAGGGCAGCATGGTCACCCTGGTCGGGTTCGGGACGTTTTACGTCGGCAAGCGCGCGGCCCGCACCGGGCGCAATCCGCGCACCGGCGTCGAGATCAAGATCCAAGCCGCCAGAGTTCCCAAGTTCCGCGCTGGCAAGGCCCTGAAGGATGCAGTAAACTAGCAGCCCTTCCGGAACCGGACCGCGCTCGTCGGAAGGCGGTGGCGCCGGTTTCCTGCGAAGGGGTGCTTAGCTCAGCCGGTAGAGCGTCGCCCCTACAAGGCGAATGTCGGCGGTTCGATCCCGTCAGCACCCACCGATTGGTCGTAAAGCCGGACGCCGTTGGCGCCGGTTTACGTCGGCCAGTTCGAACGGACGCATAGCGCCGTTCAACTGGCCGGGCGGTAATACGACGGAGCGGTAGTTCAGTTGGTTAGAATACCGGCCTGTCACGCCGGGGGTCGCGGGTTCGAGTCCCGTCCGCTCCGCCAGACTTTCGGAAACCTGAGGTCATGTCGCCGTTCGATTGGGTCCACAACAACAAGCGCCTGATGCAGGTCGTGCTGGCGCTGGTCGCGCTGCCGTTCGCGTTCTGGGGCATCGATTCGTACCAGCGCGTGATGAGCCGCGCCGACGAGGTCGCCGAAGTCGGCGGGCAGAAAATCACCGAGCAGGAATTCTCCGAGGCGCTGCGGCAGCAGCAGGATCGCCTGCGCGGCATGCTCGGCCGGAATTTCGATCCGGCGATGTTCGATTCGCCCGCGATGCGCACCGAGCTGCTCGAAGGCATGATCTCGCAGCGCCTGCTGATGCAGCACGCGGCGCGCAATCATCTCGCCGTTCCCAACGAAATGCTGGTCGAGACGACGATGTCGATCCCCGCTTTTCAGGTGGACGGGAAATTTTCGCGGGAGCGCTACGACGCGGCGCTTCGGAACGAGAGAATGAGCGCGGAGATGTTCGACGCGGCCCTGCGCCGCGACCTGCTGGTGCAGCAGCTCACCAGCGCGCTCGCCGACTCGGGCCTCGCCTCGAAGACGGTCGCGAGCCAGTTTGCACGGCTGCGCGCGCAGCAACGCGAGATCGCCGAGCACCGGGTGGAGGCCGACACGCAGCTCGCGCAGGCCAAGATCGCGGCGGACGCCGTCCGCGGATTCTACGACGGCAACCCCACGGCGTTCCAGGTGCCGGAGGAGGTGCAGGTCGAATACGTCGTGCTGAGCACCGATGCGCTGATCGCTTCGGAGCAGGTAAGCCCCGAGGAAATCAAGGCGTATTACGAGTCGAACGTATCGAGGTACGGCGAGCCGGAGCAGCGGCGCGCGAGCCATATTCTGATCGCGGTCAAGAGCGGCGCGGGCGATGCGGAGAAGGCCAAGGCGCGGGAGCGCGCCGCGCGGATCCTCTCGCAAGCGCGCAAGTCGCCCGAGAGCTTCGCGGAACTGGCGAAGAAGAACTCCGACGATCCGGGCTCCGCCTCCAAGGGCGGGGACCTCGGGTTTTTCTCGCGCGGGATGATGGTGCGCCCGTTCGAGGACGCGGCGTTCCGGCTCAAGCCGAATCAGATCGGCGATCTCGTCGAGTCGGACTTCGGCTTCCACATCATCAGGATAACCGGCGTGA
>WNGB01023073.1_pt1 | contig 14522 bp, 8 predicted proteins | sample 5400681 | NCBI WGS metagenome assembly WNGB01 (sample SAMN13153367, study PRJNA577476) | soil metagenome | isolation source: 115 cm soil or saprolite under grassland replicate 2 | place: USA:California | collected 2016-06-15 | reverse complement strand
GGACCTCAAGCCCTCGAACGTGAAGGTCACCCCCTCGGGGATGGTCAAGGTGCTCGACTTCGGGCTCGCGAAGAGCCCCAGCGCCGAGTGGGCGGTGGCGGACATCTCGCGGGGCTCCACCGCGACCTTCGCGCTCGAGAGGCGCGATCCGGCGCTGAGCGGAGCCGGACTCGTGGGCACCCTTTACTACATGTGCCCCGAGGCGGTGCGGGGAGGGAGCGCGCACCGCCAGGGCGACGTGTGGTCGTTCGGCTGCGTCCTCTACGAGGCGCTCGCGGGTCGCAAGGCCTTCGAGGGACCCACGAGCTCCGACACCATCGCCGCCATCCTGGAGCGCGATCCCGACTGGCAGGCCCTGCCCCGGGCAACGCCCATCCGCATCCGCGATCTCCTCCGGCGCTGCCTCCGCAAGGACCGGCACCAGCGGCTCCACGACATCGCGGACGCCCGGATCGAGATCGAGGAAGCCCTCTCGGAGCTCGCGACCAGCGGCGAGGGCTGGGGAGGTTGGGGGCGCTTGGCTCGGGGCGTCGCCCAGCGTCCCCTGGCCAGGGGCGGTCTCGCCCTGGGCGCGGCGGTCGTCCTCGCCATGGTGACGGTCCTGGTCTCCCGCCCCGGCGAGCGGCCGCCTTCCCGGCTCCACATCAACCTTCCCGCGACGGCGCCCCTGGCCGTCGACCGGCAGCCGGCGGTGGCCGTCTCGCCCGACGGGGCCTCGGTCGTCTACGTCGCGCGGCGGGGAAGCCGGACCCAGCTTCATCTGCGGCGGATGGATCAGTTCGACGCCACGCCCCTGGCCGGCACGGAAGGAGGGGACAGCCCCATCTTCTCCCCCGACGGGGCATGGATCGCCTTCGCCGCCGAGGGCAAGCTGAAGAAGATCGCGATCTCGGGTGGGGAGGCGGTGACCCTCTGTGACGCCCCGGCCCCCCACGGGCTCGCCTGGGGGGCAGGGGACTCCATCTACTTTGCCCCTTCCGGGGTGAGCGGCATCCATCGCGTGTCCGCGGCGGGCGGCCTCCGACCGGAAGCCCTCACCACTCCCGACTCCCGCCACGGCGAGGCGGCCCACCGGTGGCCGGAAGTCCTTCCGGGAGGGCGGGCGATCCTCTACACGGTCTACCGAGCCGAGAGCGAGTCGCCGGCCGACGCCTCGGTCGCCGTGCTCCCCCTCGGAGCGGGAGCCCCGCGCATCCTCGCCGAAGGAGCCACCTTCCCGCGCTATGCGCCCACCGGCCATCTCATCTATGCGCGCTCGGGGATGCTCTTCGCGGTGCGCCTCGACCTCTCGCGGCTGGAGGTCACCGGGCCACCGGTCCCGGTCGCCGAGGACGTGAACCTCAACCCCCTGAGCGGCGCGGCCCAGTTCTCGTTCTCCACGGAGGGCGTGCTCGTCTACGCCCCCGGGGGGGCCCAGACGGTGGCGCGGTCGCTGATCCGGGTGGACCGCAAGGGGGCGGCCCGGCCCGTGACCGAGACCCGGCGCGCCTTCTTCGGACCGCGGCTGTCTCCCGATCGCCGCCGTCTCGCGCTCACGGTCGAGGACGACAAGGGGTTCAACGTCTGGGTCCAGGACCTCGAGCGGGACACCCTGACCCGACTGACCCTGGACGGGAGCCAGGAGCGGCTCGCGGTGTGGACGCCCGACGGACGTCGCCTGGTTCTCGGCTCTTCGCCGGCCCGGCGAACCCCGAGCCTGCTCTGGCGGGCGGCCGACGGGAGCGACGACGAAAAGGGCCTGACCGCCTCCGGCCGGCGTTCCATCGCCGGCTCCGTCTCTCCCGACGGAACGGTGATGGCCTTCACGGACCAGGATCCGATCCCCGGCGGCACCGGAAACGACATCTGGCTGCTCCCGCTGCCCCAGGGCGCGCCCCAGCCCTACCTCCGAAGCCCCTTCGACGAGGCGGGGCCCATGTTCTCGCCCGACGGGCGCTGGATCGCCTACACGTCGAACGAGACGGGCCGCGAGGAGGTCTACCTGCGGCCCTTCCCGGGGCCGGGAGGGAAGTGGCAGATCTCGACCGAGGGCGGGTCGGAAGCCGTCTGGAGCCCCGGTGGACGCGAGATCTTCTTCCGGAACGCCGACAAGATGATGGCGGTCCGCCTGGCCGCGACGGGGGACCGCATCCGGGCGGAGAAACCCGTCCTGCTCTTCGAGGCCCCCTACGATCATGGCTTCCCGTGGTACCCGAACTACGACGTGGCCGCGGACGGTCGGGAGTTCCTGATGATCCGGAGCGAGCCGCGTCCGGCTCCCACCCAGCTCAATGTCGTTCTCGGCTGGTTCAGCGCCCTGCGGCGCCAGCCGCCGCCGCCGAGCCGCTGAGCCCCCTCGGCCGAAAAGAGGACAACAGACTCGGCCTTCCCTCAGAGACCGGCTTTTGCCCGATTTGCAACTCTCTCCTGCTCAATCACATCGAGCCTCCACCCCGAGGCCCCCGGTGGCACGGGCCTTGTAGACTCTCCTGTCGAGCACTCGACGACCCGACAGAATGGATGAAATGGCCTCGGTGAGCGAACGCGACGAACGACCGCCCCTGCCTCAGGCCGCGCCGTCGCGGCGCATCGGCAAGTACGAGATCATCCGGCTCCTGGGCAAGGGAGCCATGGGAGCGGTCTACCACGCGCACGACCCGCTCCTCGAGCGCGACGTGGCCCTGAAGGTCATGCTCCCCCAGATCGCGGACGACCCCGAGCACAAGCAGCGCTTCGAGCGCGAGGCTCGGGCGGTGGCCCGCATGATGCACCCGAACGTGGTGACCGTCTTCGACCTCGGCTATCACACCGACGGGTCGCCCTACATCGTGATGGAGCTCCTCAAGGGCCGCGACCTGCTCCAGACCCTGCGCGACGGTCCTCCCTTGTCCCTCCCGGCCAGGATCTCCATCGTGCTTCAGGTGCTCGAGGGCCTCGGCCACGCCCACAAGGTCGGGATCGTCCACCGCGACATCAAGCCCGCCAACCTCTTCATCAACGAAGAGGGGACCACCAAGATCACGGATTTCGGGATCGCCCGCGTCACCGCGGCTTCCGTGACCGCGGCCGGGGTGGTGCTCGGCACCGCCGCCTACATGTCCCCGGAGCAGGTGAGCGGGGGCAAGGTCGACGGGCGGAGCGACCTCTTCAGCGTCGGCTGCATGCTCTCCGAGCTCGTCACCGGCCGCCGCCCCTTCGAGGGGAAGAACCCCATGGCGACGCTCTTCAAGATCGCCCACCAGGATCCCGTCCTCGAGGTGCCGGCGGGCGCCGAATACGAGGGCCTGCTCCCGGTCCTCGTGCGATCGCTGGCCAAGAGCGCGGCCGAGCGCTATGCCACCGCGGCGGATTTCGCGGCGGCGCTCCGGGATTTCCTGGGAAGGCGTTCGGCCACCGTCCCCGCGCCCCCTGCCCTCGCGTCTCCCGTGGTGGTGGGCGAGGCGCCCGACACGACCGCCCTGGGGGCCCCGTTGCCCCCGAGGGTTCCGGAGCCGGCCGCCCGGGCGGGAAATCCCGCGACGGAGGCGTACCCCCGCGCCGATCCCACTCCTCTCTTCCGGCTCCTGCGCGAGATCCACGTCGGGAGCAAATCCGGCCACCTCCATTTCACGCACGGCCAGGAGCGACGGAGCCTGCGCATCGTGGCGGGCCAGATCATCCACGGGAGCTCCGACGTCTCCGGGGAGCACCTGGGAGACGTGATCGTCCGGTATGGGCTCTTGAGCCAGGCCGACCTCGACCGGGCGATCGCTGTGGTCCTTCGCGACCGGAAGCGGTTGGGCGCCGTCCTGTCGCAGCTGGGCCTCCTGGAACGCGAGCGCATCGAGGAGGCGGTGGGACTGCACGTGCGCGAGCTCCTGTTCAATGTGCTCGACCGCCCGGGCTCGCATGCCTTCGAGGAGGCGGGGGGGGGCGTCGTGGAGGCCGACCTCGCCTCGAGGCTCTCCACCGCGGAGGTGATCTTCGAGGCCACGCGCCGGGTGCAGGACCCCGAGCTCGTGAGCCGGGCGCTCGGGGACGTGAACCGGGTCCTGGTCCTCTCGAGCAGCCCCCTCATGCAGTCCCAGAAGCTCACCCTCACCCCGACGGACGGGTTCATCCTTTCCCGGATCGACGGCACCCTGAGCGCCCGCGAGGTGATCAGCCTGATCCCGCTGCCGTCCGCGGACACGGAGCGGAGCCTCTTCGGGCTCCTCTGCACGGGAACCGTGGACTACGTGCCGAAATCGGTCCGCGCTCGCTCGCCTTTGCCCGCCCCCTCCGCCCGGGAAGGCTCGTAGGCCGCCCCCGTACTTTCACACCACGGCCGGCTCCTCGGGGCCGCCCGTCCACTTCGTCATGCCCTCGGCGCCGTCCTCGGTGATGCAGACGACGTCCTCGTGGCGGATGCCCAGCTCGCCGTAAAGGTAGACCCCCGGCTCGTCGGTGAAAGTCATGCCGGGCCGGAGGGGCAGGGTGTTGCCTCGGACCATGTACGGGTACTCGTGGCCGTCCAGGCCGATGCCGTGGCCCAGGCGGTGCGTGAACGCGCGGTAGTCCGGCCCGAAGCCGCCCTCCTCGATCACGCGCCGGGCCGCCGCGTCCACCGCCTCGCAGGAAGCGCCGGGCCGCGCCGCGCGGAACGCCGCCTCCTGCGCCCGGCGCACGAGGTCCCACACCTGACGCTGGCGGTCCGTGGGCTTCGCGCCGAAGACCATGGTCCGGCTGATGTCGCTCGCGTAGCCGTGCAGGGTGCCGCCGCCGTCGATCAGGACCACGTCTCCCGCGCGCAACGGGCGCGGCTTGCGGGTGCCGTGGGGGAAGGCGGCGCTCTCGCCGAAGAGGACGAGCGAGCCGCCGGCCACCCCGAGCCGCTGGTGGGCCTCGCGGGAGAGGGCCGTGGCCTGGGCCTGGGTCACCCCTTCCTCGAGGGAGGCGAAGACCGCGCGGTGGGCGCAAACCGTGATCTCGCAGGCCCGGCGCATGAGGGCGACCTCGTGGGCGTCCTTCACCATCCGGCAGCCCGCGGTGACGGACGTCCCGCTCCCGATCCGGGAGGCGGGCAGCGCCTCGCCGATGCCGGAGGCGAAGACGAAGGGCATGGACTCCTCGAGGCCGACCCGACCCGTTGCCTTGCGGTCGCGCAGGACCGAGGCCACGAGGGCGTACGGCGACTCGTGCTCCTCCCAGGCCCTCACGTCTGTTCCGACGCGCACCTGCTCGAGGGCCCGTTCCTTCTCGAACGCGGGGGTCACCCAGGCGGGCTCCCCGTCGCGGGTGAGCACCATGCCGAAGAAGCGCTCGGACAGGCCCCAGACCGCCCCCGTGAAGTACTCGAGGCTGCTGCCCGAGGCCACGACCAGCGCGTCGAGCCCGGTCTCGCCGAGGAGAGCCTGGGCGCGAGCAAGCCGCGCCTTGTGCTCGTCGAGGGCGATGGGCGAGGCCCCCTCGGTCATGGGCTTGAGGGCGGCGATAGGGGCGGGGAGAGCAGAGTGCGGAGCGGAACGAGGATCAGCGCTTCCCTCCCCCGACGTGGGGAGGGATAGGGTGGGGGGTCGATGACTGGATGGAAGAGCGGCGCCGAGCACGGTCGTGCCGGCGAGCTCGAGGATCGCGCGTCGGGAAAGGCACATCAGAGCCTCCAGGGTCGAACCGCCGGCATGGTACTCTGAGTCCCCGGATGACCCGACGCCCCCGCGGCCTGTCCGTCCTCCTTCTTCTGGCCGCGATCGGGCTCCCCGCCCCGAGGGCACGGGCGGCTTCCTTCCCGCCCCGCCTGCGCTTCCGGACCGTGTCCACCGAGCGGGTCACGGTCATCTACCACCAGGGCCTGGAGGCGATGGCGCGCCAGGCCGCCTCCCTCGCCACCGAGCTGCTGGAGGCCCACGAGGCTCGCTACGGCCATCGCATCGGGCGCCTCCAGATCGTGCTCTCGGACGTGGAGGACGAGCCGAACGGCTTCTCCACCCCGCTGCCCTACCCGCTCGTGTACATCCACGCGGCCGCTCCCGACGGGACCGACGAGTTCGGCAACCACGACGGCTGGCTGCGCCTCGTGATCGCCCACGAGCTGGCCCACAGCGTCCACCTCGACGAGGGCCGCGGCCTCATACGCGTCGGCCGCAAGATCATGGGCCGCGCGCCCTTCCTCTTCCCGAACCTGTTCACCCCGACCTGGATGATCGAGGGCCTCGCGACGTACGAGGAGACCGAGCGCACCGCCTTCGGCCGCGGCCGCAACCCCGACACGCGCATGGTGCTGCGCATGGCCGCCCTGGAGGAGCGCTTCCCCAAGGAGGACCAGGCGGTCTTCGCCCTCGACGCCTGGCCGGGCGGGCTGGCCCCGTATCTGTTCGGCGAGCCGTTCCTGCGCTTCCTGACCGCGCGCTCCGGCGAGCAGGCGCTGCCCGGCCTGGCCCGCAAGCAGTCGGGCCAGGTCCTCCCCTTCCTCGACGACCTGACCGCGCACAGCGTGACCGGGGCCACGTTCCACGCCCAGTGGAGCCTGTGGGCGGCCACCGTGCGCTCCGCGTCCGAGCAGGAGGCAGAGGCTCGCCGTGTCCAGGGGCTGACCGCCTCGCGGCCGCTGACCAGCCGCGGGGTCCGCCAGACGGCACCGCGCTTCTGCCCGGACGGGCAGTGGATCGCGTATTCGAGCCGGACCCTCACCCGCCTTCCCGCCATCCGCCTCGTGCGCCCCGACGGCTCCGAGGACCACCAGCTCGTCGACCGCAACGGCGGCTCCACGCTCTCCTGGACGCCCGACGGCAAGACGATCGTCTACGCCGAGGCCGCGAGGCGCGTCCGCAGGATCACCCGAGGCCTGCGCGCCCACGACCCGGACGTGTCGCCCGACGGCGCCCGCATCGTGTTCGTCCGCCGCATGGGCGACCGGAGCGAGCTGTTCACGATCGGCGTCGATGGCAAGGGCCTCACCGCCCTCACCGCGTCCGGGCCGGGAACCGAATGGAGCACGCCTCGCTGGCGGCCGCAGGGCGACCGGATCGCGGCCGCGCGCCTCGTCCCCGGGGGCTGGCTCGACGTCGTCCTCGTGGACCCGCCCACGGGAGCGGTCACCCTCCTGACCAACGATCGAGCCAAGGACGTCGAGCCGACGTGGACCCCGGATGGCAGCGCCGTGGTCTTCCGCTCCGACCGCGACGGGGTCTCCAACCTCTACGCGCTCCGGCTGGAGGAAGGCGCTTTCCTGCGCCTGACCAACGTCCTGGGGGGGGCTTTCACGCCCGCCGTCAACCCAAAGGGCGATGCCCTGGCCTTCGCCGACTACTCCTCGCGGGGATACGACGTGCACCTGGCCGACCTCGACCTGGCGGCGGCCGTCCCCGCGCCTCCCTTCGTCGATCCCTACCCGGCGTCGCCGCCGGCCCCCGCCCCCGTGGCCGTGCCCGACGAGCCCTACCGCCCGTGGCCGGGGATGCTGCCGCGCTTCTGGTCGCCCTACTGGCTGAGCCGGAGCCGTGAGGACTGGCTCGGGGTGGCGACCTCGGGCACGGACCCGCTCTTCCGCCACGTGTACGCCGTCGCCGTCTCGCGCGGCACGGAGAGCGACCGCTGGAACGCCCAGGCCTTCTACCAGTACGACCGCTTCTTTCCAACTTTCCTGGCCAGCGCCGAGGACAAGACCGAGATCGAGTCGTTCGGCCCGCAGCGGACACGCCGCATCGACCTCCGGGTGTCGGTGCCGGTGCGCCGCACCCTTCGCTCCTCGCAGGCGCTCTCCCTCACCTGGCGCCGCGAACGGGACGCCTTCCTGACGGATCCGGCGTCGCCGCGCCTGGACCTGGGCGGTCTCGAGGCAGCCTGGACCCTCTCCACCGCGCGTCAGTACCCGTTCTCGATCTCGCCAGTGGAGGGCGGCCGGCTGCGCGTCGCCTACTTGAGGGAAGACCCCGCCCTGGGCAGCGACGTGTCCCTCGGCAAGGTTACGGTCGACGGGCGGCTCTACACCCGGGTCTTCGGAGAGTCGGACGCGCTGGCCTTGCGCGCCGGGGGCGGCTTCACGAGCGGCCAGCCCGGCTTCGACCGGTCGTTCACGGTGGGGGGATTCCCCGACTCGACCCTCTTCGACCTCGTCCGGACCAACGTGGCGGTTCTGCGCGGCTACCCGGACGACGCCTTCACCGGCCGGAGCTTCGCCCAGGCGAACCTCGAGTACCGCATCCCGCTCTCCGGCCTGCAGCGGGGCTGGCGCTCCTTCCCGCTCTTCATCCGGCACCTGCACGGCACCCTGTTCTTCGACGCCGCCCACGCCTGGACGGGGCCGTTCCAGCTCCGGGACGTGAAGACGGCGGCGGGGGCGGGCCTGGGAATCGACTCCTACCTGAGCCACCGGCTGCCCCTGACGGGGATGGCGTGGCTGGCGCGCGGCTTCAACCAGGGCGGCGAGACGAAGGTGTACTTCCGGCTCGGTCTCGCCTTCTGATCCGGGCCGCCTACGGCCCTGCCGGGGGGGCGACGAAATAGCCGCTGCGGCTGCGCACCGTGCCTCGATGGCCCTTGACCTTCACCTTCAGGCGGTGCCAGCCTTCGCGCGGTCCGCCCGAGGGGCCGTAGCACAGGAGGTAGCGCGAGCGCATCTCGGCCAGGATCCGCAGGAACGTCCGGCCGAGCTGCGCGCTCGAGTCCGCGGGCCACAGGCGCCCACCCGTGGCCTCCGCCAGACGGGACAGCGCGCGCAGGGGGGAGGCTCCGGTGCCGCGAGGCTCGACGAGGACACCGCGCATCCCGGCCGGTGGCCTCTCCTCCGGCGGGGGGGCGATCGCGACCACGTAAACGAGGGCTTCGGATTCCTCGGCCACCCGGTGGACCTGATCCCGCGTCAGCCAGCTCACGTTGTCCTGGCCGTCGGTGAAGAGCACGACCACTGGCCGACCCCGCGAGACCGGCAGCTTCAAGCCTGCGTACAAGCCATCCCAGAGCGCGGTGACTCCCCTGGGCTCGAGATCGTCGCGGCGGCCCTCATCGCGTCGCCTGCTCGCGGAGGGCCAGGAGTCGCGCCTCGGCCTCGAGCGGCTGGCCCTGGGATAGCCCCACCAGGGGTCCTGGTCAAGCCGTCGGCCCGCGCGAGCGGTGGCCTTGTCCAGCGCCTGCCGCGAGGCTGCTCGCTCGCCGACTCCATGGAGCGCGTGGCTCAGCGCGACGTAGGCCGCCTGGCTGTGCGGCAACAGCCCGATGGCCGCCTGGTAGGCCGGGACCGCGTCCCGCGGCCGCGGAGCGGGCGGCCGCGCGGGGCGCCCGATGAGCCAGCCCACCGTCGCGGAACGTCTCGCGGAGGTACTAGCGAAGTTTCCGCCGCGAGGCCTGCGGGCGCTCCTGGCCGAGCTCGAGCGCGCCCAGCAGGGGAGGAAGACTCTGGAGGTTCCCGCCACGTTCGGCTTCTCCGCGGGCGAGCCGGCTGCCCTGCACGTCCTCGTGCGCGCCACCCGGGACGGGGAATAGCGCCCCTCGTCGTGCTGTGGCTTGGCTACAGGAGCAGCTCGGCGTACGCGGGCAGGAATCGATAGACCTCTGAGTAGGCCTTCAGGTCCTCCTCGTCGATCTCGAAATCCTTGAACACCTCGCTGGTCAGTCGCGGCATGATCGAGTCCAGGTGCAGCCGCTCCTTTCGAGTCAGTAGGGGCACGAGGATCTCGTAGGTTGAAGCGAATGCCCTGCGAGCATAGATCGTTTTGTAGAGAGCGCTACCCGCGAGCTTCCCCCTCTCGGCCGCGGTGGCGAACATGCCTCCACACGTTACCATCCTGTGTCCATCTGCGTACTCAAAATTAAACATCGCAGTGAATTCAAGATCCGCTCGACCGGTGAGCCCGTTGCGGATGGCGCCCTCAAGAGCATGACTGTTCACAAGCGGTAGCTTCGACTTCGCAAAATCCATGGTGGACCAACCCGGGTCCAGATACGCTCCAGCTTGCTTCATGAAGTAGGCTTGCCACGCCGCCGGCGTTCCGGTCTCGGCCGCAGGCGTTTCGCCCCCTTCTGCCGGATCCGGCTTTGGCGGCTCTACATCCACGGTGATCAGGAGGATTGATCCGGGAGAGAGATAAGTAGCTGCAAGGGCCACATCGCCAAGGAGACTGGCCGTCAATGGCATATCGTAGTCTAGCCAGACGAGGTGGCGGCGGTCCGCAGCGAGGTCAGGGATGTAGTCCCCTATCCGCCCCGCCTTAAGGGTTACCAGGCGGAACGGCCGGTTGAACTCGACGCGACGTCGGTATCCTTCCGAGTGCTCGACGCTCACCATGTCATGGATGCCGAGGAACTTGTGGAAGAGAATAAAGTCCACAAAGTACGTCGATCCCATACCGGTGTACTGATAGTCACGGATGGCGAACCCTTCGGATGCGAGTATCTGAAAGGCGTCGATCAGCATACGGCGTTCGACCTGCTTCTTTGGCCTGAGGTCGTATGGGACTCTCAGGAAGCTATCAGCCTGAGCCGGGTTCACTTCAAAGCTTCCTGCTTGAGGAAGTATTTCAGAGTGTATTGTCCGATCGCCGATGCTGACATGTCTGCTTTGCGAAGGTGCTGACGAATGAGGTCCAAATCGGCCTTTAGGGCAGGGTACTGGACGTTGACTGACTTCGTCGCCCTCGTTTGCTTGGGCGGTAGGACCGTGAAGCTCTGCTGGTTCGCACTAAGCATGTTGGCGATGGGCGCGGGCTTGACTGCAGTCGCGATGCGACGCTCCTCGAGGCTCTCTTCGGGCCCGGACCTATACATTTGATCTAGGAACGTGATTATCGGGCGAGCGACACCTCTCATCCTGTTGCGGGCGAACATATAGATCGCCGATTCGCGATTGAGACCCCGCTTGGTTGTTGTCCAGGGAAGCTTCAAGCCGTCCGACGAGCGGAAGAAGGCGAGACCGATGAATCCGCGATACTTGGGCTGGAACATCGGGAGTGCGCCGCCGCCCCAGCCTCCGACCTCATCTTTGTTCGCGGCCAGAACAATCCGCAGGTTGCACATCACGTACCAGCCGGCGGTCTCCTGCCTCCATTCCCCACTTGACCCACGAGTGGCGAGGCCGGCCAGAAGCTCGACATGAACGCCATCAAGCTCGAACAGGTCGCGTGCATAGCTGACCTCCGCCGAGGTACCGATCTCGATCTTGACCGGCTCAACGGGCCTCTCGTTGATCTTTATGCGAACGTAACGGTCCAGGAGCCAAGCATACGTCCTGGCAACGTGGGCATGGAGAAGTCCTGCAAACTCGCCATCCTGCAGGCGCAGCTTGGTCTCATCCCGGAGGGGATCAATGACGATCTTGGTTCCGGCGGATTTGGCGCTCTTGGCCGCGGGCGCAGACGTGATGGGAATGCGCCAGTCGTCGAAGGTATCGTCCTTCTTGGCCCATTCGACGATGTCCAGGTCCACCTGCCAACCCTCATCTGGTGTTGCGGATCGCATCGCCAGGTGTTGCCCGATCTTGAATATTGCCCGCTTGAGCCCAATGCCGTAAACGCCGAGTGTGCCGCTAGCCTCCCCGTTTCCATCCGCAGGTTTGCCGAAAATGAACGCCTGGTTCTTGGCCTCCTTAAGGGGTATGCCACCGCAGTTGTCCTCGATGGTAAAACGATTCTCAGAGAACGAGAGATCAATTCTAGGTAGAAGCGTATCGTGAGGCAGGGGCTGCGCTCCGATGGCTTCTAGTGCGTCCAGGGGCACGGCGTTCGGACGATGGCGCAGGAGTGCATCGATAGAGTTGTCAATCAAGTCCAGGATGCAGTCCTCGAGGCTGATGTCGCGCGTAAACATATCGAGGAAGAAGCGCTTCCGCGGATAGGCTCGAGCGTATGCGGTCATGCTGACTATGCTCCCTTCGGCGACAGAGCCACCACCCGACGAGTGATGAGGGTGCAGTTGGTCCGGAGGAGATCGCAGCACGCGAAGGTCATACCCGCTTGGACCGCCGCGATCACGCCAGCACCAGACCCGCCGAAAGGGTCCACATAGAGGCCGCCCTTCCGGCCACTGATGGCAAAGATGCGGCTGAACAGGGTGCGCGGCAGCTCATTGGCACGCCGAGTCTTGACCGTTCGGTGACGGACCGGACTGAGGTCATCCCATACATCGCTAAGGTTGAGGCCCTTGCTCTCGATGATGGAACGGTAGCCGCCATAGTCCTTTATGAGCTTGCCGCAGTGCCTGCAAACCTGCGGTCGGAGTAGGGGGCGCCGGAATTGAAGAGGGGTCCCCCGCGTGAACATCAGGAGGGCGTAGTGAGCTGGATAGAGTCTCATGCCGCGGGCGAAGCCGTTCTTCATGGACACGGCTATCCAGTGCCGAAATGTTAGGGTTGCATCCAGGCGCGAAGCGACACGCATGGCCCATATGGGCAAGTGGTAAACGTAGAGGGCGCCCCCCTCGGAAAGGATTCGCACGCTCTCGTCAACCACTGAGTTCAACCAGTCGCGGTATTGCGCTTCGGGTCGAGCATCTAGACCAGGGCGTCTGATGCTGTATTCCTTGCCAAGGTTGAATGGGGGATCGAGGAAGACCAGGTCAGCCGACCGGTCTGGAAGTTGTCGGAGGAATTGGAGTGCATCTCCGCAGGTGATCGCGCCCCGGGTCGGCCGGCGCCTGAAACGCGCCATCGGCTGCAGGCGAAGAGGGTACTCGGCTTTACGGGCGACGATCGGCATCCGCGGGAGCCTCTCCTAAGCTGACCATTTGGCAGGGCGTTATGGCTAGGGCATTGTACACAACGTGCCCCCCCTGGTCGCCCGGTCCCGGGAATCTAGCGCTTCCTCTTCAGGCCTAGTCGGCCGGCGGCGCTTCATCTCGGCCGACCGCTCCTCGGCCGTCATGGTCGACCACCTCGAGGCGGCCGTCCCTCGGCCTCGCGAACCGTCCCCAGGAAGAGCCATCCGAGGTACCGGATCCGGGGGTCGGCCTCGGGGGCGGCGACGACGCGCTCCAGCTCCGGACCGCTCTCTCGGGCCGGCCCAAGCGGTGCAAGACGTGGCCCAGCCGGAGGCGAGCCTCCAGCAGGTCCGGGTCGGCCGCGAGGGCGCGCCGATAGCAGCCCTCGGCTTGCTGCAGCTGATCCCGGCCCGCGGGCGACGCGACCTGGAGGTCCCGGGCTCCTTGCGCCTCCAGGAGCGAGCCCCGCGCGAGCAGCAATCGCGGGTCCTCCGGATAGTGCGTGAGGCCCAGGTCCAGGTGGCGCATGGCCAGGGGCCACTGCCCGCGCTGTTGGAGGTGCAGGGCCATCGCCAGGAGCCACGGACCCTCGAAGCGCCGGCGGCGCTCCGGATCCGGGATCAGGTCGAGGACCTGGCGGGCGGCGTCCAGAAGCGGCGCCGGCTGGGGCGGGACTTCCTCCCGGTCGGAAGCCGAGTTGCGCTCTTCGACGTCCCGGTCGGTGTAAAGCATGGCCGCCGCCTCGAAGGGGAACGTCTCGAGGTGGTTCAGCCGCTTGAGGTCGGCGATGTCCCGGCGCGGCCGCTCCCGCGGCCAGGTCTCGCGAACCACGTCTGGGTCGCCCCGGCAGTAGCGTTCGACCGCGTCCAGGAAGGCGGGCGACGGACCCTGGGCCTGGGCCGCCGCCGCGAGTCCGAGAAAGGCCGCGGTCAGCCTCGCCGCGGGCCGGCGACTCACCCCGCCACGATCTCCTTCCGGCCGGCATCGTAGACCTGGCGCCGGCCGGTCTCCCAGGCCTTGAAGCACAGGATGCTGGCGACCGAGTGGGCGTGGCCCACCTCGATGGGAGCGTTGGGCCGGGCGCGGGAGCGGACGCACTCGATCCAGTTCCGCACGTGGCCCTCTCCTCCGACCCGCTGGTCGAGCTGCCCCTCCACCGGGCCCCCCGGAGCGGAGCCCGACCCGCCGGCCGGAGCCCGGTCGCTTCCTGGCTTGGGAACCGTCACCGCGTGGGCCAGGGCTTCGGAGCCGCCTCCCTCGCCGCTCGCCGTCCAGGTCTGGGTGTCGAAGGTCCCCCGGGTGCCGAAGAAGATCGCCTCCGGGACCGCGTGATTGTTCCCCAGCCGGGTCGCGTATTTCAGGATGAACCCCTTCGGGTAGGCGAGGACGCATTCCAGGGTGTCGGCGTGCTCCCGTCCGTCCTTCCACACGTAGACCCCGCCGTGCGCGACGGCGGAGGACGGCAGGGGATCGTCCATGAACCAGACCGCCACGTCGATGAGGTGGGCTCCGAGCAGGCCCGGCGTCCCGACCGTGAAGTCCTTGTAGAGGTGCCAACGGCGGAAGCGGGCCGCGTTGAACGGCTCCTTGGGAAGGAACATGAGGTACTGGTCCCAGTCCACGTCCGCCGCCTGGACGTCGCTGTAGTCCCTCGCCCAGCGGGCCGCCGCGTCGTGCCAGGCGGTCTCGACCTCGCTGATCTTCCCCAGCACCCCCGTCTGGATGAACCGCGCTCCCTCCTGGTGGCGGCGGTCGCTCCGGCGCTGGACGCCCACCTGGACGACGGTCCCGTTCTCCTTCGCCAGCTTCACGGCCGCGTTCGCGTGCTCCAGCACGGTGGCCATCGGCTTCTCCACGAACGCGTCCTTCTTCAGCTTGATGGCCTCGATCAGGATCGG
>WNGB01009760.1_pt1 | contig 14522 bp, 15 predicted proteins | sample 5400681 | NCBI WGS metagenome assembly WNGB01 (sample SAMN13153367, study PRJNA577476) | soil metagenome | isolation source: 115 cm soil or saprolite under grassland replicate 2 | place: USA:California | collected 2016-06-15 | reverse complement strand
GCGGCAAGGCACCCGGGGAGGCATCAGGGCGCGCGCCAGGGTCGTGGGAACCGCCTCGGGTGTCAAACGCGCCCGCCAGCAGGCCAGGCGCCAGCCGACCAAGCCCCCGCGGAGGCGGTCACCCTGCTGCCGCCCACCTTGTCTCGGTCGCGCACGGGTTCCTCACCTTGGAGCGACTACGACGCCCAAACCGGCGGCGTCGGCCTGACCTTGTGGCAGCTGCTCGGCGAGCTGCAGGTTCTGCTTGCCTGTTGGGCCGGCGGCTGTCCGGTGTGCATGCGTCCCGCACCACGGTGGCTACGCCGAACGGGACGAGCACGCGCCCCGACCTAACAGAGCGCTCCTCGTGGTCCGGCTGCCAACGCAATCTGGCAGATCACAGCGCTTGCGCAGCGGAACCGGGAGCGGTAGCGTCCATGTGCGCTTAGGCAAGCCTAAATCCAGTTGCCTTGTCCAAGGAGCAGTCCCGGTGTCCACCACGCAGACGATCCTCCTCGGCGCGATCGCCGGGTTCACCATCTACCTCGGCCTGCCGTTGGGCCGGGTCCGGGTGGCGAGCCTGAGGACCAGGGCGTTCCTCAACGCCGCCTCGGCCGGGATCCTGGTGTTCCTGCTGGTCGAGATCCTCGCTCACGCCACCGAGCCGGTCGAGGAGGCGCTCAAGGAGGCCGCCGAGGGCCAGGCCGCCTGGAGCCAGTTCGCCGCGTTCGGTCTGGTCTACGCCACCGGCTTTGGCGTCGGCCTGCTGGCGCTGTTCTACGTGGGGCGGCTGCGGAGGCGGCCACCCCGGACCGAGCGGACCAGCATCGGCCCCGGCGCCATGGCCGTGGCCGAGGCCGAGGCCGAGCTGTCCCAGCCGACGGTCCAGTCGGCGGCGCTGCGCACCGGCATGGCGATCGCCGCTGGCATCGGCCTGCACAACTTCTCCGAGGGCCTGGCCATCGGCCAAGCCGCCCAGGCCGGAGAGGTGACGCTGGCGGCGCTGCTCATCGTCGGCTTCGCGCTCCACAACACCACCGAGGGCTTCGGCATCGTCGGCCCGCTGGCCGCCGCCAACGTGCGTGCCTCATGGGGCTGGCTCGGGCTGGCCGGTCTGATTGGAGGGGGGCCGACCTTCCTCGGCACTATCGTCGGCACCTCGTTCAGCTCCATGTACCTGTTCGTTGGCTGCCTGGCGCTGGCTGCGGGTGCCCTGCTGTACGTCATCGGGGAGATCCTGCCCGTCGGCCGCCGCCTCTCCTGGGAGGTCACCCTCTGGGGGCTGATGGCCGGCTTCTTCCTCGGTCTGGCGACTGAGCTGGTCCTTGCGGTGGCTGGCGGCTGACCAGAAGGGCCCCCCCGCGCCCTTCTGATACACCAGACCGGCCGAACCGAATAGCTCGCTGGCGGCCAGAGGAGCAACGTGTGTTGGTCCGACGCCGGGCCCACCTCCAACGCGCGCGTTCCACCACGACGCTGGACGAGACGCACGCGTGCCGACCGGACGGCACCCTGGACGCTACGGGCTGCAGACCCCACGTCCTAACCGCGATTCAACAAGTCAGAGCCCTGCTAGAACCTTCACCAATGGCCGCCTCGGCTGGTCAACGTGAGCCACTGGCGTTGTCAGCATTGATCGCCGAAACGCCGCTCCGCAACGACGCTCAGGACGATCCTCGCTTTGCCCTTGGGCGCATAGTGCTTCGCAAGCGCCCGGTATCTCGAAGCTCTAGCCAGTCGGCGCGCCTGTGGTCACGGCCATGGGGCTAACGAACGTCGAGCTATGGCTAAAGCCTGCCGCAGCCAGACCCATGGAATCCTCTCTCACAAGGCCCAAGGCCGCCGTCGGCCAGAGTGTCACTGTGGGGAGCCCTGAGGGGGACTTCCCGCGCACGCACGGAGGTAATCGACGGGGGTCCCGGTGCAGGGATCCCCGTCACGTGCAGGCTGTATCGGATTGCTACAGCGTGAAGGTCTGCTGCAGCACCACCACGCCGCCCTGCCGGACGGTGATCGTGGCGCTCGTGAACGTCAGGTCGGTGATCTCCGCCATCCAGTTGGCGCTCGGGCAGCCCGCCTGCTCGGGCGTGGGCTGGGCCGGCAGGCGGCGAGCAGACCGCAGACGGAGGCGGCGGCGCGACGCCGGCGCCTGCTGGCCTGGCTGTTCGACTGGGTGGTCGGCCCCGCCCTCGCCATCGGCGTGCTGCTCACCGCCTGGTTCAGCACCTCGCCATAGCGGCTCGTCGGCGCCCTGACGGTGCTGTTCGTCGTCTTGGCCGTGCTGCGGATGCGGTTGGTGGGCCCCGTCAGCAACGAGGCGGCGCTCATGTTCGGGGTGGCAGCGGCGGACGCCGAGCCGGGGAGGCTCCTCCGTCTGTGGGGCGGGCTGCTCGCCAGCGTCCTGCTGCTGGTGGGCAGCCGGGCCTACGCGGCCTCGCTGAGTCCCTTGCGAGGCCCGGCCGGGCTGGTCGGCCCCGCCGTGTCGTTGGCGTCGATCGGCATCCTCGTCTCGGTCCTCATGCTGCTCAACGAGTACGCCCGCAGGTGGCGCAGGCAGCGCCGCGGCCGGTCAGGCGAATAGGCCCTCGGCGGTCTGGGTCAGGCGGCGGACCCCGCGGACGTCGTCGTCGTAGTAGGGCATGACCGCGCGTACCTGCCCGTCGAACTCCTCGTGGATCTGCCGGAGGTAGCCCTCCTGCATCTGCATCCGGTTGCGGACGAACTCCGGCGCCGCCTGCGGGTCGTCGGTCTGGATCACGCCGTTGACCACCACGCCGCCGACGGGGATGCCGAAGTCGTCGAACCAGCCGATGAACCGGCGGATCACCGCGATCGGCAGCGCCTCCGGGAGGGTCACGAAGAAGAACGAGGTGCGCTGGGGGTCGGTGAGCAGGTCCTTGGCCTGGCCGATCCGCCCGCGGAACTCGAGGAGGTACTCCATGAGCGGGTCCGCCTCCTTCTTCTTGGTGAACGACAGCAGCTCCCGCAGCGACTGCGCCTCCTCACGGGACTTCACCATCTTGTTCACCCACATCCCGTACACCTTCGACATCCCGAGCAGCCGGCGGGCGTTGGCGGTGGGGGCGGTGTCGAACACGTACGCCTCGTACTCGTCCCGGAGCATGAGGTCGATCATGTTCTCGAACATCGCCGACTCCTCGAAGGCCGGGTTCATCGTGGCCGCCTCGACGAACTCGTCGGCACGGGTCGAGATCTCGGCGAACTTCAGGAACCACTGGATCTTCTCGCGGATCTCGCGCTTGGACCGCTGGATCGCCTCGGTGGTGTCGATCTCCTGGGCCCAGAGGTTGTCCACCCCGGAGACCGCCGTCGCCTTCCCGTAGACGTCCTGATCGAGCAGGCCCGAGAGGCTGTGGACCGGGTTGGTCGAGGCGAGCAGAGTCCGCTTGCCCTGGCTGGCCAGCCACACGGCCGTGGTGCCGGCCATCACGGTCTTGCCCACCCCGCCCTTGCCGCCGAAGAAGGTGTAGCGGATGTCGGGGTGGGCCTGGAAGAAGCCCCGCATCGACTCAGACATTGCCGTACATGATCCGGGCCAGCTTCTCGATCATCTCCAGGCCGGTGACGTCACGCTCCAGCTCGGGGACGCTGGCCAGGACCTCACCGCCGAACCACCGGTCGATCTCCCCGAGGTAGCGGTCCTGCATCTTGATGCGGTTCTTCAGGTAGGCGGGCACGCCGTCGCCAACCGCCAGGTCCTCCGGGAGGACGCGGTTCACGACGTAGCCGCCGATGGGAACGTCGAAGCGGGCGAACATCTCCGCGGCCTTGCGGGTGTCGATGAGGACCATCTCCTCTGGGACCAGCACGAAGAAGAAGGCGGTCTTCTCCCGGTCGGTGAGGATGCGGGAGGCCGCGTTGATCCGCTTCCGGATGTCCTGCAGCTCCGCCAGGATCAGGTCCTCCTGGAGCTCCTGGTCGCGGCGGATCCGCGCCGCCACCTCCTCGTACTCCCGCATCTCCTCCCGGAGGTGGGTGATCTTGCCGATCCACTCGTCGTACACCTTGGCCATCGACAGGTAGTAGAGGGCGTGGCCGAGGGGGACCAGGTCGTAGATGTAGTAGTCGTAGTCGCCCGCGACGACGATGTCGACGACCGAGTCGAAGATGGCGCTCTCCTCCATCGCCGGCTCGGCGCTGGCGGCCTCGATGTACTCCTCGATCTCGTCGGGCACCTTGTCGAGCGAGTACATGTCGAGGATCTTCTGGCGGATCTCGTCCTGGTAGTCCTTGACGCGGCGGTCGGCGTCGATCTCCTGCGCCCACAGGTTGTCGACGATCTCGACCGGCCCCTTGCCGAAGATGTCCCGCTGGAAGATGTCGGAGAGGCTCGCCTGGGGGTCCACGGAGAACACCAGCACCTTGTTCCCCCGCCGCGCCAGCCACCAGGCGGTGGCCGCCGAGAAGGTCGTCTTCCCGAGCCCGCCCTTGCCGCCGAACATGACGTAGCGCCGTTCGGGGTGACGCGCGAACACCTCGGCGAGGGAGGTGCGCGGCTCGGCGGCGCTCATCGGCTCAGAAGATCGCGTCGGTGACGTCTTTTTCTCGCAGCATTCGACGCTTCCACGTCGAGATCTGCGGGACCACGTACGGCGTCAGCCGGAGCGAGTAATAGGGGGGAAGGATGGGGACGCCGAGCATGTCGCCCATGGTGATCAGGATGAACAGGTGCTCCATGCTGGCGCGGGTGCGCATGGCCTGGCGCGTCATGTCGTGGGCGGCCATCCCATAGGTGATCTCGCGGAGCTTGCCCAGGAAGCCCTTTGCCCGCCTGGGCTCTTGACCCGCCTCGTCCGGCATCCGCCCTCCTCACATGCCGTGCAGCTCGTACTCGTGGGATTCGCCGAACATTCGCTCCCTCAGTACCCGACGCTTCCAGGAGGAAACCTCGGGGACCACGTACGGCAGCAGCCTGAGGGAGTAGTACGGCGGGAGCACCGGGACGCCGACCATGTCACCCACGGTGATGACCATGAACATCGCGCCGAGCGAGGATCGCATCTCCACGGCGTGGCGGCTGAACTCGTACCCGCCCATGCCGTGGAGGAACTCCCGGAGTCCCTGGAGGAGACGCCGGGGGCCCGTCGCACGTCCCGTCCCAAACTGCTCCATAGCGCCCTCACGCGCACGATAGCATGCGGGGGTGGCAAGTTCGCTGCTGCTGCTGGCGGTCGTCGTGGTCCTGCTGTGGTTCGCCCTCGGGACCGGCCGCAACATCCGCAAGGGCAACGAGCTGCTCCGCTGGCTACAGGGCGGGCTGCCGCTGCTCGGGAGGCGGACCACCATGCGCTGGCTCGGCAGCTCGGCCGTCCGGCTGGAGATCGTGGACCCGGTCGCGCCCTTCCGCGAGGCGGAGGTCGTGGTGGTCCTCGAGCCCAGGGACGTGGGGCTGCTGTGGGCGTGGGCGCGGGCCCGCCGGCGTCGGGACTTCCTGATCGTGCGGGCCCGTCTGCAACGGGCACCGCGGTTCGAGCTGGTGGCGGCGGACCCCAACGGATGGACGGGCCGCGACGCCCTGCGGGGCATGGACCCCGAGGCCTGGAGCTTCGCCGACTGGACCGACCCGCCGGTCCGCGTCGCGCACGGACCGGGCGCCGACCCCGACGCGACCCGGCGGATGTGGGATCGCCTGGCCCTGGCGAGCGGCGGGGTCTGGCGGCTGTCGATCCGGAGGGCGCCTCCCCACCTGGAGGTCCACCTGCTGCCCCCGGACACCGGCGCCGTCACGGCCGAAGCGCTCCTCCGGACCGTGACGGAGCTGGCGCGGGCGGCCACCGCCTGACGCGCCGGCGCCCTCAACCCGTCGGCGCCGGCCTCGCCTCGGCCGCCTCCCGTCCCCGGTACCTGACCCAGGCGCTCCAGCCGTCCCACGCGATCACCAGCGCCGCCACGAACAGCAGCACCGCCACGCCGATCATCGCCCAGCCGCCGAGCACCGAGATGGTGGCCACGCCCGCCTTGGTCGCGACCGTCTTGTACAGGTTCCAGGCCGTCACCAGCGTGGCGGCCATGGTCGTCACGTACATGAACACCATCGGGATGCCCGCGTAGGCGGGGTTGCGGCGGGTCGCCGCCAGCCACACGGTGACGATCAGCAGGCTGAGGGCCGCCATGAGCTGGTTGGAGGCCCCGAAGAGCTGCCACAGGTACACCCAGGTCCCCGACAGCACGAAGAACAGGACCACCACCGAGGAGATGATGGTGGCGATGTGCTGGTTCTTGAACCCCACCCAGGCGTCCCCGAGCCATTCGCCGAGCGTCACCCGCATCACCCGGAACACGAGCTGCACCACCGTGAGCACGATGACCACGAACACCCCGAAGCCGAGGGCGGTCCCGTAGGTGACGCTCAGGGCGCCACCGGTGACCACGTTCAGGAGATTCCCCACCCCGTTGGCGAACCCGGCGACGCCGGTCAGCCCGGTGATGGCAACGGCCACCAGGGACAGCAGGGCCAGGGTGTTCTCGGTGAACATCCCGCCGCCCCCGACCGGCAGCGCGTCGGTCTCGTACTCGATCTGGCGGGCCGTGCCGACCGAGCCGAACAGGGCATGCCACCCGGAGATCGCTCCGCAGGCGATGGTCACGAACAGCATCGGCCACAGCGGCTGGATCGCCCCGGTGACCTGCGGTGGCGCGAACGAGCTGAAGGCGTCGATCTTGAACTTCGCCACGCCGGGATCGGTGAGCGGGGCGATGACCGCGCCGACGGCCGACAGCCCGATCGCCAGGGCCGTGACCCAGAACCCGATGTAGTTGACCGGTTGGGCGAAGCGCCAGATCGGCAGGTTGGCTCCCAGGTAGCTGAACACCAGCAGGAAGACCGCCCACAGCACGTAGCTGGGGAACACCTGGATCGTGCCGGTCTTGGCGTCGTAGGTCCTGCTGCTGATCGGCTTGGCCTTGGCGTCCCTGGTGATGCGCGGGTCGGCGCCGGTCGGGTCCTGGACGCCGTACAGGGCGCCGCCGCCGTTGACGTTGCTGTTGATGCTGTTGACCACGCCGCTGATCGGCCCCTCGCTCCAGGTGGGGGGCTTGCCGGTGACGAAGGTCACCCCGATCGGCCCGAGCGTCATCGCCACCAGGGTCGCGCCGACGACCACCGCGGTGACCAGCATCAGGTTCGCCCTGGCCCGGTAGATCATGTAGCCCGCCAGCAACCCCATGAGGGCCAGGACCAGGACGCCGAACGGAACGTCCGGCCGAGCGTCGAGGATCGCCGCCATGATGCCGACGAAGGCCGCGCCGACGAGCAGCAGGTAGAAGAAGATGAACACGAACAGGATCGTCCGCGTCCTCGGCGTGATCAGCCGGTGGGCGATGGCCGACAGGGAGTTCCCGTCGTTGCGGACGGCCACCATGATGGCGCTGTAGTCGCTGGCCCAGCCGATGAAGCTGACGCCGAGCATCAGCCAGATGATCGCCGGCAGCCAGCCCCACAGGGCGGCGGCGGTGATGACCCCCACGATCGGGCCGGCCGCGGCGATCGACTTGAAGTGATACCCGTAGAGGACGAACCGGCTGGTGGGGACGAAGTCGGCGCCGTCCATGTACATCCTGGCCGGCGTGGTGGTGCTCGCGTCGGCCTGGATCACGGTGCGGTCGATCCGCTTGGCGTAGAGGTTGTAGGCGGCCGTGATGATCACGGCCCCGATGACGACCACCCAGAACGAGTTCATGCGCCCTCCTCCCGAACCGCGCTCTCCAGGCGGTCACGGAGGGCGGCGTCGACCGGTCCCAGGTCGAGGCCGACGTGCCGCTCGGTGCCCTCGATGATCACCACCGGATAGCGTCGTAGCCGATACCGCAGTGACTTCCAGAATCCCTCGATGGAGGCGGCGTCCACCAGCCTCACGCGGACCGCCCGCCCGTAGCGCTCCAGCAGGTCATGGGCCCAGCGGGCCAGGATCTCGTACTCGAGCTGGAGGTCGGCGGGCAGCGCCTCGCGCGCCTGGCTGCGGTGGACCGCCTCGCCCACGCCGATCTCGCGGAAGGTCAGCTCGCAGTGCTGGCAGTGATAGAAGAACGTGGGGGCGTAGGTGATGACCTCGATCCGTATCGGCCGCATAGCCGCACCCTCGAGTCCCGACCACTGTCTACAGTATCCGAGCTATCGGAGTTCGCTAATCATACTCCATGGGGCGAACTCGCCGATCGGCGCGGCGCGGCCCGGACCGGTGCGCTGCCGGTCCGGGCCGCGACGGGGAGGTCAGGCCGAGCCGACCCGCCCGGTGGGCTGCTCGCCGAAGCCGACCGTGACGGTCAGCTCCTCGGTGCCGCGCAGCACGCGCAGCTCGAGGGCCTGGCCCTCGCCGACCTGGTCGAGCGCCTCGTAGAGCTCGTCGGCGTCGGTGACCGCCCGGCCGCCGGCCTCCACGAGCAGGTCGCCGGTGCGCAGGCCCGCCCGGTCGGCCGGGCCGTCTTCCTCGACCACCCGCACCAGCAGGCCGTCCCGCTCGGGAAGACCGACCGCCCGGCGGAGCTGCCTGGCCACCCGGGCCGGCGCGATGCCGACCCCGAGCCGCGGGCGGGCGGGGGACTCGCCGCGGCCGAGCGCCTCCAGCCGCCGGCGCAGCTCGGCGTCGGCCGGCAGGGCGAGGTAGAAGCCGTCGCCGAGCCGGTTGGTGTTCAGGCCGAGCAGGTTGCCGGCGGCGTCGACCACCGGGCCGCCGGAGGAGCCGCGCGGCAGCGGCGCGGTGTGCTCGATGCTGCCGGCGATGCGCCGGCCCCGCGGTCCGCGGAAGGCGCGGCCGACCGCCGACACCAGCCCGAAGGTGACGCGGAGCTGCCCGCCGGGGTTGGCGACGGCGAACACCGCGGCGCCGACGCGCGCGGCGCCGTCGTCGGCCCAGGCGACGGCAGGGGCGCCGCCGGTGTCGACCGAGATCACCGCCAGGTCGGCGTCGACGTCGACCCCGGCGACGCTGCCGACCACGCTGCGGCCGTCGGCGAAGACGACCGTGGTCTCCTCCCCGCGCAGGTTGTGGGCGTTGGTGGCGACCCGGCCGTCGGCCAGCACCACGCCGGAGCCCCGCCCACGGCCGCGGCCGATGCCGACCACCGCGGGCCCGACCCGCTCGGCCACCTGACCGACGGCCCGCTCCAGCTCGTCCAGGACGCTCATGGCGCTCCCTCCTGTCTCGCTAGTAACTTGTAAATTGCAAGTTACTAGTCTTATTGGAGGGACGCAACCATCGCCACGCCGTACGATGTCGGCATGTCCGAGACCCCCGCTGCCGCGCCGCTCGACGAGGCCGTCGCCAGGGTCGGGGACCGCTGGACGCTGCTGATCGTGCAGGCCCTGCTCGCCGGGTCGCGCCGCTTCAACGACCTGCTGGACGCCCTGCCGGGCATCGCCCCCAACGTCCTGTCCCAGCGCCTCAAGCACCTGGAGCGCGAGGCGGTGGTGGTGAGCCAGCCCTACTCGCGGCGGCCGCCCCGGTTCGCCTATGAGCTGACCGCGTCCGGCCGCGAGCTCGCCGGCGCCCTCCGCCTGCTCGCGCAGTGGGGCGCCGAGCGCTCCGGCGAGGGCGAGGGTCTGCGGCACGTCGCCTGCGGCACGCCCCTCGAGGCCCGCTGGTACTGCCCGACCTGCGCCCGTCCCGTCGACGACGACGACGCCGGCGACCTGCGCTTCGCCTGAGCCGCGACGCCCCGGCGCGGGCGGACCGGCCGATCGAGGCGCCGAAGCCAGTCGATGCAATCGGCGTGGAACAGTTGAACCTGGCCGCAGGTTAGGCGGGCGGGCGGGCGCTGGTGAGCGCGGGGCGGCGCTCCAGGGCGGCGGCCACCTCGGCGCGGAGCTCGGCCTCGACGAACGGCTTGGCGACGAAGCCGGCGGCGCCGGCGGCCATCGCCCGGTCCCGGGCGTGGCGGTCCTCGGGGTCGGCGGCGACCAGCACGGCGGGCTCGCCGCCGGCGCCCGCTCGCAGGGTGGTGAGCAGCTCGACCGCGTCGACCCCGGGCAGGTCCAGGTTCACCACCACCACGTCGGGCCGCTCGCCCTCGACCATGCGCAGCCCCTCGGCGACCTCGCTGGCGGCGAGCACCTCGTAGCCGTCGACCAGCATGGCGGCCGCCACCTCGGCCACCGAGCGGTCGTCGTCGAGCACCAGCACCTTCGGCGGGACCTTGACGGCGGGAGCGGTGGGTGCCGTGGCCGCCTGCCGCTGTCCCGCCCGCTTGGCCCGGTTCGGGTCGGGCGGGGTGACCCGCAGGACCTCCTCGAGGGTGGTGCGGCCCGCGAGCGCCTTGGCCAGGCCGTCGGAGCGCATGCTGCGCATGCCGCCGGCGACCGCCTCCTCCCGCATGGCGCTCTCGCTGGCGCGGGCGACGATCAGCTCGCGCATGGTCCTGGTGACCCGCACGACCTCGAACAGGCCGAGGCGGCCCTTGTAGCCGGTCTGCGAGCAGAACCCGCAGCCGGGCCCCATGCGCAGCTCGGCGTGCTCGACCTCCTCGGGCTCCAGCCCGAGCAGCTCCAGGGTCCTCGGGGCGGCCTCGACCGGCTCCGAGCATTTCTCGCAGGGCACGCGGGCGAGCCGCTGGCCGACCACCAGGGTCAGCGAGGAGGTGATCAGGAACGGCTCGACGCCCATGTCGATCAGCCGGCTGACCGCCGCCGGCGCGTCGTTGGTGTGCAGGGTCGACAGCACCAGGTGCCCGGTCATCGACGCCTGCATGGAGATGGAGGCGGTCTCGGGGTCGCGGATCTCGCCGACCATGACGATGTCGGGGTCCTGCCGCAGGATGGTGCGCAGCCCGCTGGCGAAGGTCAGCCCCACCCGCTCGTTGATCTGGACCTGGTTGACCCCGGCCATCTGGTACTCGACCGGGTCCTCCAGCGTGACGACGTTGATGTCGGGCCGGATCACCGTGGCCAGGCCCGCGTACAGCGACGAGGTCTTGCCCGACCCGGTCGGCCCGGTGATCAGCACCAGCCCCTGCGGCTCGGAGAGCGCCCGCTCGAACCCCTCCCGGTCGTGGTCGGCCAGGCCGATCTCGGCGATCGTCTTGGCCTTCTCGGCCTCCTTGCGGAGCAGCCGGATCACCACCGTCTCGCCGTGCATCGTCGGCATCGACGAGACCCGGGTGTCGGCCTCCAGCCGCTCCAGGCGGATGCGGCCGCGGCCGTCCTGCGGCTTGCGCCGCTCGGAGATGTCCATGCCGGACAGGATCTTGATGCGGGAGATCAGCGGGCCCTGGATCGGCTTGGGGACGATGGTGATCTCCCGCAGCAGCCCGTCGATGCGGAAGCGGACGTGGACGTCGCGCTCCTGCGGCTCGATGTGGATGTCGGAGGCGCGGCTGTGCAGGGCCTCGCCCATGATCGCGTTGACCAGCCGGACCACCGGGGCGTCGTCGACGTCCCCGACCTGCTCGAGGTCCTCGTCCTTGTCCTCGGTCGCCTCCAGGTCGACGTCCTGGAGGGCGCCGAAGGTGTCCGCCACCCCGCCGCTGGCGCCGGCGCCGCCGTAGTACCGGTTGACCGCCTCCTGCAGGTCGGAGGCGGTCGCCACCGCGGTGCGGACCGAGCTCAGCTTGGTCGCCAGGCGGATGTCGTCCAGCGCGAGCACGTTGGTCGGGTCGGCAAGGGCGACGGTGAGCACGTCGTGGGCGAGGGTGATCGGCACCGCCACGTGCCGAACCGCGACGTTGCGGGGCAGCACCGCCAGCGTCTCGTCGGCGATCGGCAGGCTGCCGAGGTCGACGAAGGGGAGCCCGAGCTGGTCGGAGAGCGCACGGGCGATCTGCACCTCGTCGGCCAGGCCGAGCGCGGTGATCACCTCGCCGAGCCGCCGTCGGCGGCCGCCGGCGTACTCCTTCTGGGCGCGCAGCGCGTCGCCGAGCTGTTCCTCGGTGAGGACGCCGCCGGTGACGAGGACCTCGCCCAGGCGGCGGCGCCCGCCGGGCGCTCCGCCCACGGCCAGGCCGGTGCCCATTCGGCGGTCTCCTTCCTGAATCGCTTCTCGCCTGGTTCTATCGGCAGGCGGAGGCCCCGCGTTGACGTGCGAGAAGCCCGGCCGGGGCGGGTTTGCGCCGCGGTCAGGACCCCGGGCCGCCGAGGTCCAGGACCGGCCGCACCTCGACCAGGCCGAACCCGGCCTCCGGGATCCGCGCGGCGATCGCGATCGCCCGGTCAGGGCTGTCGCACTCGACCAGGAAGAAGCCGGCCAGCTGCTCCTTGGCCTCGGCGAACGGGCCGTCGGTGGTGATCGTGCGACCCTCCCGCACGGAGACGCGCGTGGCCGCCGACGGGTCGGCCAGGGCCTCCGACACGATCATCTCCCCCGAGGCGGCGAGGTCCTCGCCGATGGCGGCGTAGAACCGGAAGCCCTCGGCACGCTCGGCGTCGGAGAAGCTCTCCCACACCTTCCGGGATGTCGGGTTGCTGTAGATCAGGATCACGTACTTCACCGGTGCCTCCCGTTCAGAACCTGATCGCGGTCAGGGTGAAGACGTGCCTGGAGGTGTGCGGCGCGTCCAGGTCGGAGACCTTGTCGCGCATCTCGGCCCGCAGCCGGGTGACGGCCGTCTGCCACACCTCGTCGGGTAGGCGCCACTGGTAGGAGAAGCGCCGCCCCTCGACGTCGCGCAACGCCTGCGCGTAGGTCTCCTGCTCCTCCCAGGTGACCGGCTCCAGCTCCTCGGCGGCCCCGCCGAGCGCCACCAGCGCCTCGATCTTCTGGGCGTCGGTGGCGCCGACCTGCCGCGGCCCGCCGCCGCCGGCGGCCGCCAGCTCGTCGAAGCGCCGGCGGGTCCGCTCCCTGGGGCCGTCGCCGTGACGCCCGCCGCCGCGGCCGACCAGCACCACCCCGCCGGGGACCAGCACGCGGCGCGCCTCGGCCAGCGCCTCCCGCCAGGCGGGGACCAGGTGCAGCACGTGGACCTCGAGCACGGCGTCGACGCAGGCGTCGCGGAACGGCAGGCGGGTCGCGTCGGCCCGCAGCACCGCGGGCGGGGGCAGGCCGATCGCGGCCGCCTTGGCGCGGTAGCGGTCCAGCATCGGCAGCGACAGGTCGACCCCGACGACGCGGCGGCCGCGGCGGTGCAGCGGCAGGGCGACACGGCCGGTGCCGACGCCGAGCTCCAGCAGCCGCGCACCGTCGCCCACTGCCGCCTCGATGCGGTCGGCGACCAGCTCATCCACGCCGGCGGGCAGCCCGCGGCTCTGGTCGTAGTAGCCGGCGGCCCGGTCGAAGGCGATCGAGCCGCCCTCGCCGGGGGGGTCCGGGGGACCCCAAGGGGGTCCCCCGGTGGATCGGGTTGCGGTCATGCGGGCAGGACCACCGTCATGCGGGCAGGACCACCCGGGCCGCGACCGTGGCCGGGGCGGCGTCGGCGGGCGGCAGCGGCCGCCGGGCGACCAGCCGCTCGATCCGGCCGAGGCGGCGCGTGACGGCCAGGCGCCGCTCCCACAGGGTGACGACCACGCCGTCGCCGGTGGCCTGGACGTCGACCCAGTTCACCGGATAGGTCGGCACGAACACCGGCGGCAGCGACAGCCATGCCCGCACCGGCACCAGGCCGCGCACCCAGCAGCCGCCGTCGACCGCCACCCGGCCGCCGGGCAGCCGCACCACCCGGGGCTCGTGGGTGTGGCCGGTGATCAGCACGGTCGCGTCCGGGTCGCGCTGCTCCAGCAGCTCGGGCAGCTCGCCCTGGCGGCTCTCCGCCTCCTCGGAGGCCTCGTCGGGCGACGGCAGCCCGTAGGCGGCCGCGGCGCGGCGGAAGCTGCGGCCGAGGAACGTCGACAGCACCGCGAGCAGGGCGAGGTTGGTGAGCACGAACGACGACACCCAGCGCACCGCCCGGTTGCCCAGGTAGGCGATGCGGCCGAGGTCGCCGACCAGCAGCCCGACCACCAGGTTCAGCGCGATCGTCAGCAGCACCAGCGGCAGGGCGAAGTCCCGCAGCGCCCGCCCCATGAACTTGTAGAAGAAGTTGGACACCAGCCACCACGGGACCAGCAGCGCCGGCCGGACGTTGTCGACCTCGTCGAGGGCGAGCTGCGGGTAGCGGCCGCTCGCGGCCTCCAGCCGGTTGACGAACTCGCTGACGACGTGGTCGCCGACCGGCACGTCGAGCGGGTCGAACGGGTCGGTGCGACGGTTCCAGGGGTCGAGCGCGTCGCCATGCTCGGCCACCACCACGACCTCGCCCGACCCGTCCTGGTGCTGGACGCGGATGCGGGCGTGCAGCGCGAACTCGGTCACCCCGAACCGGTCGGCGACCAGCTTGCGGGCCGCGCCGTCCCAGGCCAGCACGGAGTCGTGGTTGCCGACCAGGTACAGCACGGTCACCCCGGGCCGGGCGGCGAGGTGCTGCAGGGCGTCGCCGACCCTGGCCGCCACCGGGCCCTCCAGCGCCCTCGCCACCCGGTCTTCCTTGGGGCCCTCGACCTGGAGCAGGTCGAGGATGTCCCCGCCGAGGGCCAGCAGCACCTGGCCGGGATGGTCGTGGAGGGAGCCGAGCAGCTCGCACAGCTCGGCGGTGGCCTTGAAGTCGTCGGCCGGCCCGGT
>WNGB01008549.1_pt1 | contig 14527 bp, 16 predicted proteins | sample 5400681 | NCBI WGS metagenome assembly WNGB01 (sample SAMN13153367, study PRJNA577476) | soil metagenome | isolation source: 115 cm soil or saprolite under grassland replicate 2 | place: USA:California | collected 2016-06-15 | reverse complement strand
CTCCGTTTGACGTTTTACCTTTTACGTTTCACGTACCATGAGATTCCGCGCCTACATCGACGGGGCCGCGCGGGGCAATCCGGGGCCCGCGGGGGCGGGAGTCTTCGTCGAGCCGGAGCGGAGTCGCCCCGCGCTCGAGTTTTACGAGCCGCTCGGAAACACGACGAACAACGTCGCGGAGTACCGGGCACTCCTTCTCGCCCTCGAGCGCGCCGAGGAAGCGGGCGCCGACGAGGTCGAGATCCGCTCCGACAGCCGGCTCCTGGTCGAACAAATGCGCGGAAACTTCCGCATTCGCGCCGAGCACCTGAAGCCCCTGCTCTCCGAGTCGGTCTTGCGCGCGAAGCGATTCCGGAGCTTTTCGATCACTCACATCCCGCGTGAGAACAACGTGCGCGCGGACCGGCTCGCCAACCTCGGCGCGGACGCGAGCGAGAAGTCCACCCGGTTTTGAAGGACCTTCCTTCCGAGGACGAGCTTTCGGCGCGGCGCGAGCGGGTCCTCGCTGGGATCGCCGCGGCGGCGGATCGCCGCGGGAGGGACGCCGCGAAAGTCGCCCTCCTCGCGGTCACCAAGGGTCATCCGGCGGAGCTCGTCTTGCGCGCCGCGCGCGCCGGATTCCGGCTCTTCGGCGAGAACCGCGTCGTCGAGGGGGCTCGAAAGATCGAGGCGGTTGAGCCGGTGTTTCCCGGGCTCACCTGGCGGCTCATCGGTCCCCTGCAGACCAACAAGGCGAAGGCGGCGCTACAATGGTTTTCAGCAATCGAAAGCCTGGATCGTGAACGACTTGCCGCGCGCCTGGAAGCTCTGCTCGCGGCGGAGGACAGGACCGTTCCCGTGCTGCTCGAGATCAACATCGGCCGCGAGGAGACGAAGTCCGGCGCCGCGCCGGAAGTTGCGGAGAGCCTCGCCCGCACCGCGCTCGCGTGCCCGCACCTCGACGTCCGCGGTTTGATGGCGGTCCCCCCTTTCGACGTCGATCCCGAGCGCTCCCGCCCGTTCTTTCGAGAGCTGCGGGAGATCCGGGACCGCCTGGCCGGCCGCGTCGGGCGCCCCCTCGCCGAGCTCTCGATCGGGATGAGCCATGACTTCGAAGTCGCGGTCGAGGAGGGCGCGACCGAAGTCCGCGTCGGGACGGCGCTCTTCGGGCCGAGGGGGGCGGAATGAACGTCGGGAGCGCCTTCGCCGCGGCGGTGCTGCAGGTCGTCTTCGCGATCCTGCAGGTAATCCAATGGCTCGTGATCATCGCGGCGGTGATCTCCTGGGTGAACCCGGACCCTCGCAACCCGATCGTGCAGTTCCTCTACCGGACGACCGAGCCGATCCTGCGGCCGTTCCGCCGGATTCTCCCGCCGCGACGGACGGGAGGGATCGATCTCTCGCCGATCCTCGTGATCCTGCTCATCCTGTTTCTCAAAGTTCTTCTCTCAAACCTCTTCCTGACGTCGACCCGCGCCTTTTAACTTGCAACCGGAGGAACAACCATGCCCTCGCGCCTGACTCCCCTCGAAATCCAGAAGCACCGTTTTTCGCGCAAATGGAAGGGTCTCGACCCGGTAGAGGTTGGCTCGTTTCTCGAGCTGGTCGCGGAGGAAATGGAGGCATTCGCCCGGGACAACGCCAGCCATCAGGGGCGCATTCGCGCGCTGGAGGAGGAGAACGCGGACCACCGCGAGAGAGAGCGAATCCTGAAGGAGACGCTCGTCTCCGCGCAGCGAGCGTCCGAAGACATTCGCGGCGCCGCCCAGAGCAAGGCGGAGCTGATCGTGCGGGAAGCCGAAGACTCCTCGGAGCGGCTGACCCACAACGCGCTGCAGCGGGCCGCGGAGATCGAGAAGGCGATCCACGATCTGAAGATCCAGCGCGCGAACGTCCGACTCGAGATCCAGAAGATGCTGGAGCTCTACCAGCAGGTGATCGAGATGGATCGACAGCAGGACGAGCAGGACCGGCCACTTTCGTACATGCGGAGGAACAATCCGGGCGGATAGCCTGTCCTTCTGAGGCGCGAAGCGCCGAAGAATCCCATGACCTCCTTCGACATCCGCGGCGCCGCGTCGCTCGCGACGCCCCTCGGCTCGCGGGCCCGTCGCGGGCGAGCGCAGGGCGAGATCTTCCGGCTCCGGCAGCCGGCTCTCCGCGCCGAAGACGGAGTCCTCGTCTTCGTTGGGGCCGAGAGCGATTACCGGCGCGAGTACGCCCATCCCGCCGACGTCACGCTCGACGCGACCGGCCAGACTCTCCTTCCGGGGTTCGTCGATGCCCACACACATCCGGTCTGGGTCGGCGACCGCGGCCCCGAGATCGGCCGCCGGCTGGCGGGCGAGAGCTACGCGTCGATCGCCGCGGAGGGTGGCGGAATTCTCGCGACCGTGCGTGCGACGCGGGCCGCATCCCACGAGGAGCTCTCCGGGGCGTTACACCGACGCCTTCGCGCGATGCTCGAGCACGGCACGACCACCGTCGAGGCGAAGTCCGGATACGGCCTGACCGCCGGGGACGAGATCCGGGCGCTCCGACTGCTGCGCGAGCAAGACGGCCCGGAGAATCCGCGCGTCGTGCCGACGCTCCTGGCCGCGCACGAGATCCCGCCGGAGTACCGCGACCGGCGAGCGGAGTGGGTGCGCGTTGTCGCCGAAGAGATCGTGCCGCACGCCGCGCGCGAGAAACTCGCCCGCTACTGCGACGTCTTCTGCGAAGAGGGTGTATTCACGGTCGACGAATCCCGGACGATCCTCGAGGCGGCCCGTCGGGCCGGCCTCGGCCTCCGCATTCACGCCGACGAGCTGACGCGGTCGGGCGGGACGCTGCTCGCGGCAGAGCTCGAGGCGGCATCCGCCGATCACCTTCTCTTCGCGGGCGACGCGGAAATCGCCGCGCTCGCGCGATCCGGCACTGTCGCGGTCATCCTGCCCGGGACGGCGTGGTGGATGCGCTCGCGCCGCGCTCCCGCGCGCTCGATGATCGAGTCGGGCGTCCCGGTCGCGATCGCTTCCGATGCCAACCCCGGTACCTGTTACACGGAATCGCTCGCCGCCGTGGCGCCGCACGCGTGTCTCGATTCGGGGCTCACCGTCGAAGAAACGCTGACCGGAATGACGCTGAATGGCGCGGCATCGCTCGGACTGGCGGATCGGATCGGTTCGCTCGAGACGGGCAAGTCCGCGGACGTCGTCGTGATCGACGCTCCCGACGACCGTCACCTCGTCTACCATTGGGGCGTCGATCTGGTGTCGGCCGTGGTGCGGAGCGGCCATCTGGTGAATTCAAAGTTCAAAGTCCAAAGTTCAAAATAGCCGCAATGGACTTCGAGAAGCTCTCGTTCGAAGACCTGCTCGCCGCCTTCGCATCCAATGCGCCGACGCCCGGGGGCGGCACGGCCGCGGCGCTCGCGGCGGCGACGGGGGCGGCCCTGGCGGAGATGGTGGCGACCCTGACGCTCTCGAAGGAGAAATACGCCGCGTCCCACGATGCCGTGCGGCCGATCGCCGGGGCGGCGCGACGGGCGCGCCAGGAGTTTGTGTGGCTGGCGCGGCAAGACTCCGAGGCGTACGACGCCGTCGTGGCGGCGCGGGGTCTTCCGAAAGAGACCGAGGCGGAGCGGGGCACGCGAACTCGGCGCATTGCGGAGTCCAACCGGCTCGCCGCCGAAGTCCCGATGCGGACGGCCCGGGCGGCGGTCCGGCTTCTCGCGACGCTGCCGGAGCTCGCCGCAAAGGGGAACCCCAACGCGGTCTCCGACGCGGGCACGGCGGCTCTCCTCCTCGACGCAGCCATCCATGCGGCCCTGCTGAACGTCGCAATCAACCTCGGTGGCGCGGACGACCGGGAGTTCGTCGCAAACATGCGGGCGGAGTCGGAGAGGACGACGCAGGAGGCGGCGCGGCTGCGCGAGAGGGTTCTGGAGACCGTCCGTAAGAGCTTCTAGCCGCGCGGTCGAATCTCCAACCTCCTCTCTGCCCGGGGCTTGCGCGCGAGCGCCAACGCGTACATTTTTCCTTGACACGCGCTTGCGGATTTGCTATCCTTTTTGTATTGAATCGCGCGGTACCGGAAACGGGTCGCGCGATTTTCTTTTTCGCACGCATTTCTCCCGCCGCAACCCGTTCTCCGTGCACCTCTTGGGCTTCGAATTTCCGGGCTCGCCGAAGCCGGTCCCGGCGGCCCAGGGTTCACGCGAGCGCGATTTCATTGCGTTTCGTCGGCTTTCCGGCGTCTCGAAGGCTCCGGGAATCGCCGACTCGATCGCGGGCGGTGGACCTCGCGGTCCACGCACCCCCTAGAATCCGGCCGAATGGCCGAGGCCGCGCCGAAGCTCTACCTCGTGGACGCGATGTCCAACATCCACCGCGCGTACCACGCGATCCAGCGACTCTCGACGACCGCCGGCCGGCCGACCAACGCGATCTACGGCTTCGTGACGATGCTCCGCAAGATGCTCCGCGAGCACAGCCCCGACTACCTCGCGGTCGCCTGGGATAGACCGGAGAGAACCGTCCGCCACGAGGCCTACACCGAGTACAAGGCCAACCGGCCGACCATGGCGGATGATCTCGCGACGCAGCTTCCGGCAATCCGCCAGATCCTCGAGGCATATCGGATCCCGGTCCTGGAGCTGCCGGGTTACGAGGCGGACGACGTCATCGGGACGCTCTCGAAGAAGGCGTCCACGATGGGGTTCGACGTCGTGATCGTCACCGCGGACAAGGACATGCTCCAGCTCGTCGGACCGCGCGTGCGCGTCTTCCACACCGGCCGCGAGAAGTTCTTGGACGAGGCGGGAGTCCGGGAGTTCTTCGGGGTAGCGCCCGGGCAGGTCGTCGACGTGCTCGCGCTCATGGGAGACAGCGTCGACAACATTCCCGGAGTCCCACGGGTCGGCGAGGTCACGGCGAAGAAGTGGATTGCCGAGTACGGCGACCTCCCGACCCTTCTCGCCCGAGCCGACGAAATCAAGGGAAAGGTGGGCGAGAGTCTTCGGGAGCACAAAGACGACGCACGGATCTCGCGCCGACTGGTCGAGATTCCAACAGACCTCGCGATCCCCTTCGAGCCGGACGCGTTCCGCCGCACGACCGCCGACGCGCCGAAGTTGAGGGCGCTTTTTGTCGAGCTCGAGTTCCACTCTCTGGCGGCGGAGATCCACGACGAATCAGCGGTCGCGCCGGAGATCTCGGCGCTGAGACGCAAACGGGGAGAGCCCTTTGCGCTCGACGCTTCGCGGCCGCTCGGTGTCGCCCTTCTCTGGGCGAAGGAGAACGTTCTCCTCGCCGTCTCCGACGGGCAGAACGTCGAGATCGCCGAAGAATCCCGCCGGGAGATCGCCGCCCGCTGGTGCGCGCTCGATAGTCCGGGTCGCTCGGTCATGATCGCCGACGCCAAACCTCTCGACTCGCTTCTGGCGAACGAAGGAGGAGCCGTCGCCGCGGACGTCTTCGACGTCTGTCTGGCGCAGTACGTGCTCGCGCCCGGAGTCGGCAGCTCGGAGTTCGAGGTGATGGCCTTTCAGCGCCTCGGCCAGAAGGTCACTCCGAACAAGGAAGCCGGGATCGTCTCCTGCATGCTGCCGGAGGGGTACGCCGTCGAGACCGCCGATCGCTGGCTGGGCGAACGGGCGTCCGGCACCCTCGAGCTCGCCCGGCGTCTGCGCTCGGACATGGAGAAGCGGCCGGCGCTCGAGAAGATCTATCGCGAGATCGAGCGTCCGTTGACGCCGATTCTTGCGCGGATGGAGCTCGCCGGGATCGCAGTGGACATTCCGTATCTGAAGGAGATGTCGGCGCGCATGGAACGGGACCTGCGCTCGCTCGAAGAGCGAATCTGGCAGGAGGCGGGGGAACAATTCAACGTCAACTCACCGGTGAAGCTCGGGCAGATCCTCTTCGAAAAGATGAAGTATCCGGTCGGCCGAAAGACCGCGAAGACGCGCGTGTCCTCGACGGGCGTCGAGGTCCTGAACGAGCTGGCTGATCAGGGGTTCCCGATCGCGCGCCTCGTCATCGAATACCGGGAGATCGCGAAGCTGAAAGGAACTTACGTCGACGCGCTCCCCGAGCTCGCCGACGAGAATTCGCGCGTCCATTCCTCTTTTCACCAGACCGTGGCGGCGACCGGCCGGCTCTCCTCGTCTGACCCCAACCTGCAGAACATCCCGATCCGGACAGCGGCTGGCCGCGAGATTCGGCGTGCTTTCGTCGCGCCTCCCGGCGGGAAGCTCATCGTCGCCGACTACTCGCAGATCGAGCTCCGGATCCTCGCGCACCTCTCGGGCGACCAGAACCTGATCGCCGCGTTCGAGCGCGGGGACGACATCCACCGCGCGACTGCGGCCAAAATCTTCAGCGTCCCGCCCGAACTGGTCAGCCAGGAAATGAGGTTCGCCGCGAAGCGGATCAACTTCGCGCTCCTCTACGGCATGGCGGCCTACACGCTGGGGAAGGACCTCGGCGTCCCGACCGCGGAGGCGAAGATCTACATCGAGTCGTACTTCGCGCAGTTTCCGGCGGTGCGGGGAACTCTGGACGGCGTTCTCGAAGAGGCGCGCCGAACGAAAGAGGTGACGACGCTTTTCGGCCGCGTGCGTCCGATCCCGGACATCCATGCGTCCAACGGGTTGGTCCGCGGCAACGCCGAGCGCATGGCGTTGAACGCGCCCTTCCAGGGCTCGGCGGCGGACATCATCAAGATCGCGATGGTTCGCCTCGATCGCGCGCTCGAAGAGTCGGGCTTGCGGGCGCGCATGCTCCTCCAGGTCCACGACGAGCTCGTTCTCGAAGCCCCCGCCGGCGAGGTCGAGGAGGTGTCGGACCTGGTTCGGCGCGTGATGGAGGGAGCCGCGCAGCTGAAGGTCCACCTCGCCGTCGAGCTCAAGTCGGGGGACAACTGGCTGGCGGCAAAGTGACCTGCGTCACATTTCGCTATACTTCGCGCCCATCTCGATGAGTCGGCGCATCTTCTCAACCCTTGCACTCGCCAGCGTCCTCGCGTTCGCGGCGGGGACCGGGCGTGCCCAGGAAGTCTCGCCGACGCCCGTCCCGGCTCCTTCGCCGGAGGCGCCCGCTCCCCCCGCGCCTCCTCCCGAGACGACTCCGGTCCCTTCGCCTGAACCGCATGCAACCCCGACCAGCACGGCTCCTCCAGCCACGGTGGCGACTCCTCCGCCGCCGCCGGCCGTGGCGACGCCGGCTGCCGCGCCCGTCGCGCGGGTCACGGACGCGGCTGTCGTCGCCATCCTCCAGGCGCCGGCGGAGAACCCTTTCGGCATCGTTCTCGAGGTCCCGGCGGCTGTTCCTCCCAAGTTGACCTTCAGCCAATCGGTCGTCCCAGCGACGGAGTACGTCTCGACGCGCGTGGACGCGGCGGGCAAGCCGATGGGAGTGAAGCCGGAGCGCGACCCGATTCCCTCGCTGGCGGGCGAGGCCCAAAAGTCGCTCGCGCGATGGACGTTCGAACCGGCGCGCCGTGGCTCGGAGAGCGTCGAGACCTGGGCCGCCTTGAGACTCGAGCTTCAGGTCGAAATCGACCCGCCCCGCTCGGTCCAGGCCAACCTCGTCGGGGTGACGCCTTCGACCGCGATTCCCCGACCACTCGCGTGGCCGTCCGACGAAGTCTGGCTCGAGACGCGCAAGGGACCCGCGCCCGCCGGCGGCGTGCCGGTCGAAGCCGTGGACTCGCCGCCGTTGCCGAAGAAGACGCCGTGGACGGCCGATTCCTACAAGGGACCTTTCAGCGCCCGGTTCTGGGTCAAAGTGAAATCGAACGGCTCGGTCGAGAAGGCGATTCCGCTCGAGGCGACCGACCCGATTCTGGTGGGTTACCTGCGCCGCGCGATGTCCACTTGGACGTTCCGTCCCGCGCAGGCCGGCGGCACGTCCGTCGACTCCTGGAACGAGCTCTCGCTCTCGGGCCAGGTCTACTACAAGGTGGAGTTGAAGCAGATTGCCTCGCTCCGGAGGAGCCTCGCCGGGTCGTAGTCTGCTCGGAGTCCCGATCCCTCCCGCCCTGGGAGAGCGCCTTCGCGCCGAATTCGCCGGCGAGCTCGTTCGCGCCCGCCTCCACCGCGGTCTTCCTGCGCGGATCCTGACGTCCCTGGCCCGCACCGATGCGATCGTCTTCGGCCGGCGGGTGTTCCTCTCCCCGGCGGCGGCGACGCTCGTCTCTTCGGATGCGATCGAAGGCGCGCTGTTGCTTGCCCACGAGCTGACGCACGTCCGGCAGTACCGCCGTTCCGGCGCGGCCGTCTTTCTCGGAAAGTACGTGGGGGAGTACCTGGGACGCCGCCTCGCGGGCGCCTCCCATGCGCAGGCCTACCGCGAGCTCTCATTCGAGCGCGAGGCGGAAGAGTCCCGGCTGCCTTTCGAACAGGCTCCAGAGATCGAGGATCGCCCGGTCGACTCGGGCTAGGACCGCGCGTTCTGGCGCCGCAACAGGTCGTCGAACCTGCCGAAGTCGTAGATCGCGAGCAGGTTCGGATGAGAGAGGGCTGCGATGGCGCGGGCTTCGCGCTCGAAGCGTGCGAGCGCTTCCGCGTCGCCCGAAAGCTCCTCCGGAAGGACCTTGATGGCGACCTCCCGGCCGAGGCGCAGATCCCGCGCGCGGTAGACCTCCCCCATCCCGCCGGCGCCGAGTGGCGCGAGAACCTCGTACCGATCGAGGAGCGTTCGCGAGACCAGGGTCACGCGCGGGAACCTTTACCACAGAGACGCAACGCGTTCCCGGCTACTTCGGCAGGATCTCCCTTCGATCGCCGACCCGCCGCGTCACCTTCTCGCCGTCCAAGTACTCCAGGAGCGGGATCGCGAGCTTGCGGGAGAGCCCGAACATCTCCTTGAACTCCGCGATCTCGAAGGCGGGCTTGCCGGACGCCCGCAGACGCGAGACGACGCCGTCGACTGCCTCGCGCGCGATGAGCCATCCTCCCGGCAGGCGGACGATTGCTCCCCGTTTGACCAGGTAGCCGATGAGTCCCTCGACCACTTTCTGGCGATGCTGCACGAGCTGCGTGACTTCGGCGGGTGACGGCGGCGAAAGACCGCGCTCGCGAAAGACATCTGCGATCCGTTCGGAGAGCTCGCGCTCGCGGCCGACCAGATCGTCGCGGCCGGGAGCCCGCGCTTCGTCTCCGACCGGCACCAAGGCGCCGCGCTCCACCAGCGCGGCCTCGACCGCCTCCGCCCAGGGCAGATCGGAGGAGGGAAGCAGGCGCGACAGGAGCGTCCGGCGCGGCATGCCCACCGCGCCGGTTCCCGATTCGAGGTAGTGGTTGATCTCCCGCCGCGCCCTCTCGACCAGGGCAGCAAGAGCTCGCTCGGACAGGTACCGTTCGGGAGACCGCCGCAGGACGTGGACGCGGCCGCTCTCCCGCGAAGGCCCGAGTGTGGCGCGCACGCGGGCGGCGGGAACGCCCGTCCGTGAGGCCAGCTCGTCTTCGGAGACGCCGCCTTCGCGTCCCTGCTCGATCCACAGCTCCAGCTTTTCGCCGAGCGATCCGTTTTCGAGCCGATCCAGAAGATTGCGCAATTCGGATGTGCGCCGCCGCCCGAGAGGAGGCGAAAGCGGGTCGAGGACGATCCCTCCGCCGATCGTCGTGACCGGAGACAATCGCCGCAGAACGAAGCGGTCGCCCGGAATGGACGCCACCGAAGACGAGAGGCGGAGCTGAGCCCGCGCCGAGCCGCCCCGCCCGATCGGGCTGCCTTCCAAGACGCGGACGAGAGCCCGCGCTTCGGAAGAGAAGTGATGAAAGGAGAGACGGTCGCCGCTCGCGACGGGCGGCGAGGAGTCCAGCAGTTCGATGCGGACGGTCAGGAGAGCGCTCGTCGCGAAGGCCCCCGGCGTCGCCAGCATCTGACCGCGCTTCAAATCCGACAGCTCGACTCCCACGAGGTTCGCGCTCACGCGCTCTCCTGCGCGCGCCTCTGCGGTCTCTCTCCCGTGCACTTCGATCCGGCGCACGCGCACGTTTCGCCGCCTTGGAAGCAGCTCGAGCTTCTGTTCGCGAGAGATCGTTCCGGACACGAGGCTGCCAGTGACGACCGGCCCGAACCCCGCGATCGAGAACGCGCGGTCGATTGGGAGCCGAATCCCTCGCGACTCCCGCTCCGTGTCGGCGTCGCGGACGGCGAGTCGGACGATCGCGCGCTTCAGCTCCTCGACCCCCTCGCCGGTGCGCGCGGAGACCGGGACGATCTCGGCAGCGGCGAGATCGGACCCGTGCGTCATCTCGCGGACGTCCGACGCCGTGATCTCGACGAGCTCGGGCGCGACGCGGTCCGTTTTCGTCACGGCGACGACCCCCCGGCGGATCCCCAGCATTCGAACGATCTCGAAGTGCTCGCGCGTCTGGGGCATGATCGACTCGTCGGCGGCGACGACGAGAAGCACCGCGTCGATCCCGCCCGCTCCCGCGAGCATGTTCCGGACGAAACGCTCGTGCCCGGGAACGTCGACGAAGGAGACCCGGACGCCTTCCCACTCGGCGTGGGCGAACCCGAGGTCGATCGTGATCCCGCGCCGCTTCTCCTCGGGCAATCGGTCCGTGTCGATGCCGGTCAACGCACGAACCAGGGCGGTCTTCCCGTGATCGATGTGACCGGCGGTTCCGACGAGGAAGCGATCCACGGCGGAAGGCTACAGCGATGGTAGCCTTTTCCGCATGCGCGCCGCGATCGAGAGCGACATGAAGCAGGCGCTCAAAGCGGGCGAGAAGCGACGGGTGGCGACTCTGCGGCTGCTGCTCTCGGCCTTCCAGAACGAGAGGATCCACGCGGGGCGCGAGCTGACCGACGAAGAAGCCGAAGCGGTCATCCGGCGCGCCGTCAGAGAGCGCCGCGAGGCGATCGAGCAATATTCCCGCGGCAACCGCGAAGATCTCGCGCGCGGTGAGAGCGAGGAGCTCGCGATTCTCGAGGCATACCTTCCCGCGAGCCTGACGGAAGAAGAAGTCGAGTCGGCGATCCTCGAGATCATCCGAGAGAAGGGGTACTCCACCGCGCGCGAAACCGGGCTCGTGATGAAGGAGCTCATGGCTCGCCATCGCGGACGCGTGGACGGCAAGCGCGCACAGGAGATCGCGCGCCGGCTGCTCCAGTGAGCGCGCATTCGGAGGATTCGCCGGAGCGCCCCGGGGTCAACGAGGTCGAGATCAAGCTGCCCGTCGCCGATCTGGCGAGAGTCCGGGAGAAGCTTCGCGCGAGCGGAGCCCGGCTCGTCTCACCCCTCCACTTCGAATCGAACGATCTCTACGACGACGACGAGGGAACGCTCGCGAAGGCCGGCTGCGTGCTGAGGATCCGCAGGACCAGCGCCGACGGCGGTGCGGTCTTGACGTTCAAGGGTCCGGCGCGTTTCCATGCGGGAACGAAGACCCGGGAAGAGCGCGAGACGGAGATATCCAATCCGTCCGAGCTCGAGCGCATCCTGGAGGCTCTCGGGCGGCGGCCGCGCTTCCGCTACGAGAAGCGGCGGGAAGAGTGGTCGCTCGACGAATGCGTGATCGCGCTCGACGAGACCCCGATCGGATCGTTCGTCGAGGTCGAGGGCGATCCTGCCGCCATCCGCCGCGTGGTCCACGAGCTCGCCTTCGACGCGTCGGAATCCTTGCCGTACTCCTATCCCGAGCTTTACGCCCGTCGGCGGCGGGAGGACGGCTCGCTCCCGCCCGACATGGTCTTTGCGAGCAACGCCGGCCTTCCCGGAACGAGCCGTTGAAAGCGATGCTCCTCGCGGCCGGCCGCGGAACGCGGTTCCAGCCGGTCACGGAAGCCATTCCCAAGGCGCTCTTCCCGTTCCTGAACGTCCCGCTTCTGCGAACGCACCTCGCCCGGCTCGGCAGAGCGGGAGTGTCGGAGGTCGGCATCAACGTCCATCACCTGCCGGAGGCGATGCGCGAGAGCATTCGAGCTCTCCCGCCCGGCTCTCCGAAAACCCGGCTTTTCCACGAGCCCGAAATCCTCGGGACCGCCGGCGCGCTTCGAAACGCGGCGGACTTCCTATCCGGAGAGGATTTCCTGCTCGTCAACGTCGACGCCGCTATCGAGCCGGACTTCCCGGCTCTCCTGTCGCGCCATCGTCAGACCGGGCGTGCCGTCACTCTCCTGGTCACGGAAAACAACGAGCCGGCGCGATTCACCCCGCTCGCGGCGGAGGGAGATCGCATCGTGTCGTTCGGAAAAGGCTCCTCCTGGCCTCTCGTCTACACCGGTGTCTGCGCTCTCTCGCCTCGCGTTCTTTCCCGGATTCCGACCGGAGAAAGGTCGCTCGTCGCCGACCTCTGGCAGCCCCTCCGCGAGGCCGGAGAAGAGATCGGATGGCTCCTGCACGACGGACCCTTCTCCGACCTCGGCACGCCGCGAGACTTTCTTCGCGCGACGCGCCAGGCGCTCACCCGCGGCGGACCGTTTCCGCCGGAGAGCGGCACGTTCGATGCGCCGACGCGCATTCTTTCCAGGATCCCTCTCCGGGGGTTCGACGGCGTTTCGACGGTCGTTGGCCGTGCCTCAATCGGAAAGGGCGCGCGGTTGATCGAGAGCGTCGTCTGGGACGGCGTCGAGATCGGCGCCGGCGTTGATCTCAAGGACTGCGTCGCTGCCGGTGGGCGAGTGCCTCCGGGCGCGGCTTTCCGCGACGCCGTTCTGTGGGCCGCGCCGAAGGAAACGGTGACGGCCTATCCGTTGTCGGCAGGCGGCTGACCTTCTCACCTCCTCCAGCTCTTTTCACCGCGGACGAAGTAAAGGGTGTGGATCTTCGCGGTTCTTCCGAACACGCGCACGACGGCCATCCGGTCGCGTCCATCCCATAAGTAAACCGAGCCCGGCGTGCTCTCGCCGACGGGTGAGAAGGAGCAGAGATCGGAGTTGTTGAAGCGGATCGGATCGTCCAGGCGGTCGAGCTTGCTGCCGGGAGACGCCGGATCGGGAACCGGGGAGTCCTGCAGGATTCCGGGTCGCACGTCCCCTCGGAGCCAGGGAATCGCGAGGCCGAGCGATCGGTCGACGCCGGAGGCGATTTCCGACGTGCGCACGCCGTTTCCATTTCCGTCGCGGTAGAGCGCCCATTCGTAGCGGCCACCGTCTGTTCGGAACTTCAGGGCGACGGCGACTCCTCTGGTCAGAGCGTACGAGCGGGCCCGGAAGAACGCAGCCGCGAGCTCGGCGGCTGCCGAGCGGATCGCCAGAGATGCCTGGAGCTGAAAGGCGCCGGCCGCCGTCGCCGTCACGAGCGCGGCACCGAGCGCGAGCACGATGACGAGCTCGAGCGAAGTGAATCCGCGCGGAAAGGAAAGCCCGGGACCGCTCGCGCGGACCCGGGCGGGCACGATCGTCACCGTCCCTTGCCCGCGGGGACGGAAGCCGGAGCGGACTTGGGAGCGGGCTTGTTTTTGGCGGGAGCGGGACCTTCCCGTTTCCGGGCAGATCCCAGGCGAACCTTGGCGGCAAGTGTGGTGGGGCCGCTCACGGCGACGTAGGGCTTCAAGGTCAGAAAGAGCTTTTCGCCGATTCCCTTCACCTCCATCAGGTCCTCGGGTCGGGCGAACGGTCCGTGGGACTTGCGGTAATCGAGAACGCGGCCCGCGACTTTCTCCCCGATGCGCGGCAGAAGGGCGATCTGAGTCGCGGACGCCTGGTTGATGTTGACCTTTCCGCCAGCCGGTGGCGCGCTCGAAGTGTCGGCGGTCAAGCCGGCGGCGGAAAAGAGAACGAGAGCAGCAAAAAACGACGCCAGCTTTCCGACGCGGGCCGGGCCGAGCGCGGAAGGGAGGCGTTTGAGGGATCGAGTCGTCATTCGAAGCTCCTTTGCGGTTTCGGGATCGGACGTCGTGCGACAGAGTGTTTCGGGGTCTTCGTCCTCATCGAGCTTTCGCGATCAGGCGTTCTCCATCGGCACCTCCTGGGTTTCTTGGTCCCGGGAGCATCGCGAGAAGCGTGCCGCGAGCTGCCCTTGCCGGAACCTCTGTGCCGGAAGGATTTCGCGCGCAACCGGCCGAGCGGGGCGACAGGGCAGAAGCAAAGAAAACTGTCGGGTCGGTCGAGGAAAACGAACGGAATTCGCTCACCGGGAAGGACTCGCGCGTCGGGAAAGAGGGATTGCCACCTGACCGGAGTTTTGGCGGAGTCCGGAAGAGTCGCCGATAGACTTCGTGGTCGTGGCGGATCGGGAGTTCGTCGTCGGAATATCGGGGGCGTCGGGTGCCTCGCTGCCTCGCCGCTTCGTGGAGCTCGCTTGTCGCGCCCGCGGAGTCTCGAGCCTTCACCTCGTCTTCTCGGAATCGAGCCTCGCCGTGGCGGCGAGCGAGCTCGATTCCGCGATCGGCTCCGCGGCGGACTGGGTCGCGCGTCTCGACATCGCACGCGACGCTGCCCGGAGAATCATCCTCCATCCCAACGAGGACGTCGGAGCTTCGGTCGCGTCCGGGTCCTACCCGGTCGCCGGAATGGCGGTCATTCCGTGCAGCGGTGGGACCCTCGGCGCGATCGCCAACGGCATCTCCCGCGACCTTCTCCAACGCGCGGCCGACGTGTGCCTGAAG
>WNGB01027658.1_pt1 | contig 14528 bp, 13 predicted proteins | sample 5400681 | NCBI WGS metagenome assembly WNGB01 (sample SAMN13153367, study PRJNA577476) | soil metagenome | isolation source: 115 cm soil or saprolite under grassland replicate 2 | place: USA:California | collected 2016-06-15 | reverse complement strand
GAACGCCCTGAAGTGAAGGACGATCTGTGGCTTCGGTGCGCGGCGCGAGGAGTCTCCCAGAGGGGAGGAGCCTCGCGCCGCGGGAGCGAGAGCGCGACGAGGGACCAGGCGCGCGGTCGAGGCCACCGTGCCGAGCAGCGCGCCGGCGGCGAAGCCGGGTCCCGAGCAAGCGGGAGCGACGGCTAGCGCGGCAGGGTCGGGAGCAACGTGGGCTGGCCGGGGCGCAGGGTGGGCCAGACGCGGGTCGGAGGCGGCTTGTAAGGGGCAGCCGTGGGGAGCTTCGAGGGCCCCGGGTACGCCGGCAGGGGAGGGACCTTGCGGCGGCAGCCGATGGCCTCCAACCAGACAAGCTGGATCGAGCGCAAATCGACGAGGGCGCGTCCTTCGGCAATGCGTCCGACGAGCGGGAGGGCCCGATCCCGCCACCGAGCGGCGAGCGCGTCCGCCGAAAGGCCCGCGACCGTGACCGCGAGCGCGCGCGAAGCGAACGTCTTTTCCGGGCTCGTTCCGCCCCCGAAGAGGGCCGAGGAGGCAACGACCTCGACAGTCGAGCCGGGCGCACGGCGCGAGAGAGCGCCGGCAATCGCGGCGCCGCGCTCTTCGAGAGACGCAAGACTCGCCGCCGCCGCGCGGTAGATGGGGAAGTCGCGCCACCGCCCGCGTTTCCAAGCATGAATTGTCGCGGCGAGGGCTGCAAAGGTGAGCTTATCGGGCCGCACGACGCGAGCGATCGGGTGCGACGCGAGCCTTGCCACGAGGTCCGCCCGACCCGCGACGAAGCCGGCTTGCGGTCCGGCGAAGAGCTTGTCGCTGGAGAATGTCACGAGGTCCGCCCCGTCCGCGAGACAGGACGCCACTGTCGGCTCGCCTGAGACGCCGAACTCGTCGAGCGGCTGGACGCAGCCGGTGCCCTGATCGTGCAGCCAGGGGATGCCGGCTCCGCGCGCCAGCGCGGCGAGCGCCTCGGGCTGCGGCCTTTCCGTGAATCCTCGGATCTCGTAGTTGGAAGGGTGAACGGTGAGCAGCAGCGCCGGGTCCTTCGCCAGGGCACGTCGATAGTCGTCGAGCGTCGTTCGGTTGGTCGTGCCGACCTCGATGAGCTGCGCTCCCGAGGCCTCGAGGATCTCGGGGATCTTGAAGGAGCCGCCGATCGCCACGAGCTCCCCGCGGGAGACGAGGACCCCGTGCCCGCGCGCGAGAGCGGCAAGGGCCAGAAAGACGGCGGAGGCGTTGTTATTGACGGCGATCACGTCTTCGGCGCCAAAGAGGTCGCGAGCGGGCCCTCGGACGTGGTCCTGGCGCCTGCCGCGTTCTCCCGTCTGAGCGTCGAACTCGACCGATGCATATCCGGACAGGACCTCGCCCAAGGCGGCGCGCGCATCCTGCGAGAGCGGTGACCGCCCCAGGTTGGTGTGGAGGAGCACGCCGGTGCCGTTCAAGACCCTTCGAACCGTCGGCTGGAAACGCTGTTTCAGCGCGGCTGCCGCCCGGGCCGTCAGGTCCGTCGGAGGCTTTAGGCCCGCGACGATCGCCCGCCGGAGCTCCTCCTTGACCGCTTCCCGCCCGTAGACATCGGTCAGTCGCTCGCCCTCGGGCGAGGACAGCAGCGAGTCCATCGAGGGAGGATGCGCCTGGCCGCCCACCGCCCCGGTACTATAAGGGCATGGGTCCCGGGCAGAAGGGTGTGAGCTTCGAACGAGAGCTGGCGGAGCTCGAGCGCGCGATCGACCGCGTCAATGCTGAGTACAGCGCCTTCCTGTACGGTGCCGCCGCGAAGGTCCCGGTCGAGTCGCGGCGGCAGGTCGAGACGATCTTGCGCCGGCTGAACTCGGTCGAAATGGAGGTCGCGGCGGATCGGTACCGCCTCGCCACGCTGCACGGCCATTTCAATGCCCTTGCCGAGCGATGGGAGCGGCAGCAGGCGGAGAAAGAGGATGGCAAGAGGCCCGGCTTCTACGCGACCTTCACGGGCGCGGTGCGGCCCACGGGCGTGGGCTCGCGGATCTCACAGGGAGCAAAAGGGGATCCTAACGCCGGGACGGCCTCTTCCGTAGACAGAGAGCGGCCGTCTGCTGCCGAGCCGGGCCGGGATCTCTTCGAGCGCTACGTCGGCGCCAAGAAAGCTCTGGGCGAGGACGTCAGCAGCTACGACTATCGGCAGTTCATGGAAAACCTCGAGCGGGAGAGGCAGAAGATCAAGGAAAAGACGGGGACCGAAGACTTCGAGTTCGACGTGAAACAGAGCGACGGCCGCGTGAAACTCGTGGCGAGACGCCGCAAGACGGCGGAGGAACGATGAGGAAAGATACCGCGCTCGGCGCCGTCCTTCTGGCGCTGGCCTTGACGGCCGGCGCGGAGGACAAGAAGGAGCCTTTCTACCGCAGGTATCTGATGCCGGGTAACCCGCTCGACGAGAAGATTCGAGCTCAGGAGAGGCGCGTCGAGGCGGATCCTCAGTCCGCCGCCCTGCGCAACGACTTTGGCAACCTCCTCGCGGCGCGGCGTTTCGTGGGCGACGCGCGCAAGCAGTACAAGGAAGCGATGAGACTCGACAAGAAGAACTTCCTCGCGCCGTACAACCTGGGTCTTCTCGAGGAGACGGAGGGCCGGACGGGCGCGGCGATCAGCGCCTACAGGGAATCGATCGAACGCAAGCCGGGCTTTCCGCCTTCGCGTTTTCACCTGGGACGCCTTTACGAAAAGGGCGGTTCCCCGGAGCGCGCCATCGAGCAGTACGCCAGGGCGCTGCGCATCGATCCGTCGATGCGCAATCCTCGGCGCAACCCGCTCGCGGGCGACACGCGTTTGCTCGACCGCGTCTCGCTGACCAACTACGAGCGAGACCTCGCGACCGCGGCGATGGCCTCGCAGACACGCTGGGCGGACGAAGGCCGCTTCACGCAGACGCCCGTGGACCGTGCCCTGAACACCGACGACATGTCCGAACCGCCTCCGCCCGCCGCGACCCCCGCACCCGCGGCGCCTGGGGTCATCGCTCCGCCCGCACCCCCGGGGGCGTCCGCTTCCCCTCCGGCTGCATCCGGGCCTCCGGTTCCGACGCCCTTGCCGCGCGCCCCGATGCCGGCCGACTTTCGGACGACGCCCCCGGAGAAGTAACAAGGCGCACGAGACGCCCCCGACCGCCGTGACTGCCCTCCGGGACACGCGGCGGCCCAGTCCGGCGGCAGGAGGCTCATTCCCGGCCGCCGCGTGGTCCCGCGGACAATGCCTCGGGGCCTGGGCGGCTTGACCGCCGTCAAGTCGACAGCGTGTCCTGGATGTAAAACTAGTCGAACGCGCAGCGTTCTACGAGCAGGGTCGGCGACCCGACCGGGTATGGCATCGGAAAGAACTGGCGATCCGTCGCGACCGCGGTGATGCGGCGCAGGAGCTCCGAGAGACGGCCCGTCGCGCGCGCGCCGGCGATCGGCCCCTGCGCGCGGCCCGCGACAATCGCGACGCCGGTGAACTCGACGGTGAAGCGGTCCGCTGCGAGGTCGATGCGCACGGGAGCCGTTAGCGCGGCGGCGAAGAGGCCTCGCTTGACCGACGCCAGAAGATCGAGCGGCGCCACGCCGGCGGCGGTCTCGAAGAAGAGACGCCGCGGGCTCGCGGCGGGCGGAGTGCGATAAGACGAGCGCACGCCATGGCCGCTCGGCCTTGCTCCGGACCGCTTCGCGCTGACGAGATCGTGGAGGCGCGCCCGCCAGCGGCCCTCCGTGACGAGCACGGCGCGGTGCGTCGGGACGCCTTCGCCGTCGAAGGCAGCGTCCGCGGCCGCGTCGTCCACGATGGTGACGCGCTCGGAGGCGAGGTGGCTGCGGGAGACCCAGGGCGGCGGGACCTCGTTGACGAAGAGCGGAGCGAGGCCCGCGAGCATCGCTGCCCCCACGGAGGGGTCGAGAAGCCACTCTCCACGCGAGAACGGCGCGCCGTGGTCCGACAGCGGCAGCGTGGCGCGGTCCGCCAGGCGGCGTGCGAGGCCTGGCAGGTCGAGCGGCCCGTCCGCGCTAAACACCACACGCGCCTCACAGGCGCGCGCGCCGCGACGGCCCACCGCCAGGGCCACGCCGTCGAGCCGCCCGGTCGCGAGCCTCACATCGCCGCCGCGCGCGTTCGCGATGCGCTCCCTCACGCGGCCTCGCCGCAGCGAGAGCTCCGTCAAGATCGCTTCACCGCGCGACTCGGCAGCGAGGAGGAGGGCCAGCTCCTCGAAGAGCTCTGCCGGCGGCGACTCGAGCTCGCCGCGAGCCTCGGGGGGCGCGCTCTTGGCGGTGGGCCATTCGGGAGGGTCGCCGGGAGCGGCCGGCAGCGCGCCCCCGTCGGCGATGGCGCTGCTCAGACGTTCGAGGGACGACGCCGCGGCAAAGCGAGCGGCGCCGCTCTCCCACCAACGCGCCGACCAGCCATCTTCGCGGCGGTCGATTTCTCCGCGCTCGGAAACGGCCGCCGCCGTCTCGCGGGAGACGGCGTTCTTCTCGTACAGCTCCCACGCGCCCGGGGCCAGGCCCTCGAGCCGCTTCACGAGCGTTTCGCGTGTCATGCGCCGGCGCGCACCGCGAGGCGGCGGGCGAGGATCGCGGGCGCCGCTCCGCCCACGGGCACCACCTGTCCGCGCCGCGCGCACCAACCGAGAGAGCGATAGGGGTGCACCTCGCGACCGAGGCTGCCTTCGATGTGTTTCAGAGCCGCGAGAATCTCGCCCGCGAGCGTCCCCGGGCCGACTTCGTCGGCGAAGCGGCCGCGACGCACGCGGCGCGCCCGAGGGAAGGAGAGACGGAACTGGCCGCTCGTGAGCTCGACCGATCCTCCGGCGAGCTCCTCGATCCAGAGGCCGGAGTTGAGCCGGCGCACCATCTCCTCGTCGGTCGCGTGTCCCGGGGCCACGACGACGTTGGCGCCGCGTGGCAGGGGAGGATCTGAGGGCCCCGCGCGGCGCCCGTGGCCGGTCGAGGGACTGTGGCCCCGGTGGGCGCGGTCGGTCAGGCGATCGGCGAGTCTGCCGGCATCGAGGAGCTTGACCGCTCGCGGCCGCGTGCCCTCGTCGTCCGCCTCGTATCCTCCGAAGAGGTCGAGGCGACCGGGCTCGTCTCGGACCTCGAGGTCCGGCGTCGCGACGCGCGCATCCGCGAGGGCCGAGAGGGGCGACTCCGCGCCCGCTTCACCCGGGTGCGACAAGATCTCATGGAAGAACATCGCCGCGCAGCCGCGAGCCAGCACGACGTCCGTCTCGCCCTCGGCACAGGGCACGGCCTTCTCGCGCGGGATGACCGCGGCCTCGAGCGCCTGGCGCAGCGCGTCGCCGGACGCCTCCGCTTCGGGCGCATGGAAGGAAAAGGCCCGCGTCTCGTCGCCGCGTCGCGAGGCCGCCGTGAACTCGCCCGTGAGGGAAACAAGACGGCGGAAGAAAGAGGCGGCTTCGCCTCGAGCGGGGATGACCTGCCGATCCGTCTCCGAGAGCGTCCAGCGCAGGCGGTGCCGGGGCATGTACCGGGCCAGCAGCGCGTCGAGGCGCCGCCGCCCGCGGGGGACCTGGGATGAGGGGTTCGCCATGGGCTCGGCCGCCGCACCGTCCCGGGTCGGGCGGATGGGCAGAGGCTCGGAGCCCGTGGCCTCGCGCAGAGCGCGCACGGCCTCGCGGGCGCCCGTCTCGTCCGCGCGAGAGACGGACACCAGGCGCTCCTCTCCGCCCCTGCGGCAGCGGGCCGAGAGGCCGGCATCGGCGAGAACGCGGACGGCGACGACCTTCCCGTCCCGCCACTCGAGCACCGTCTCCCGCCGCTCCTCCACGAAGAGGTCGGCGATGTCGTCCGGCGTTCGCGCCAGGGGCGTCAGCCAGCGCGCGATCGAAGCGGCATCGAGGCCCATCGGCCCGATTATGTACTGTCGGCCGCAGGCGGCCGCTTCGCGGCCAGTGAGTAATCCGGGTTAACATCCGCTTGATGAGCCTCGCCGAGACGAAGAAGGAATTCCTCGCGGTGCGCACGTCCCGAGGGATCGCCGGACGCAAGCTGTTCGACGAGAAGGCGCCGGGGACCCTGCGTGACGCCGTCCTCGCCGCGCTCGCCGAAGAGGCGGAAAAGGAGCGCACGCTCGACGAGGAGGCGCGCCGGATGCTCGAGGCAGCCCGGAACGAGATCGCCTCGGGCCGGGTGGACGGCCAGGAGCTCTTCCGTCGGATCCGCCGCAAGCTCGCCGAACAGCGGGGGATCGTCCTGTGAGAGGACGGAGGTGGAAGGTCGTAGGTGGTAGGGTCGGCTCGACCCCTACGTCCCACGTCCTACGTCCTACGTCCTACGTCTCGTGACTCTGGAAAAGCGCATCGCCGACCTGGAAGCTCTGCGGGAGCGGAGCCTGGAGGGAGGCGGACGAGAACGGATCGAGCGCCAGCATGCGGAGGGCAAGCTCACCGCGCGCGAGCGCGTGGAGCTGTTGCTCGATCCCGGATCTTTCTTCGAGCTCGACCGACTGGTCGTCCATCGCAGCCGGGAATTCGGCATGGAAAAGTCGCAGATCCCCGGGGACGGCATCGTTTCCGGCGCCGGCACGGTGGGGGGGCGTCCCGTCTACGTCTTCGCCCAGGACTTCACCGTCTTCGGTGGCTCGCTGTCCGAGACCAATGCGGAGAAGATCTGCAAGGTGATGGATCTCGCGGTCCAGAACGGCGCGCCCATCATCGGCTTGAACGACTCGGGCGGCGCGCGCATCCAGGAGGGCGTCGTCTCCCTTGCGGGCTACTCGAAGGTGTTCCTGCGCAACACGCGCGCGTCGGGCGTCGTCCCGCAGATCTCGGCGATCCTGGGTCCCTGTGCGGGGGGCGCGGTCTACTCGCCGGCGATCACCGACTTCGTCTTCATGACGGAGAAGACTTCCTATCTCTTCGTGACGGGGCCGGACGTGATCAAGACCGTCACGCACGAGGAAGTCACCAAGGAGAACCTGGGAGGCGCGCGCACGCACTCGGCGGTCTCCGGCGTCGCGCACTTCGTCCGGCGAGACGACGTGGCGGTGCTCTCCGCGATCCGGGAGCTGTTGTCCTACCTTCCCTCGAACAACCTGGACGATCCGCCGCGCCGCGAGCCGCGCGAGCCGGGCGCCGGCTCGGAAGATCTGAACCGTTTCATCCCCGAGGAGCCGATGGGCTTCATCCGCCTGGCCGGGCGATCGGTCGGCGTCGTGGCGAACCAGCCGATGCATCTGGCCGGCGTGCTCGACATCGACGCTTCGGTGAAGGGCGCGCGCTTCGTGCGCTTCTGCGACGCTTTCAACATTCCTCTGCTCGTCTTCGAGGATGTGCCGGGATTTCTTCCCGGCACGCAGCAAGAGTACGGCGGGATCATCCGCCACGGCGCGAAGCTCCTGTACGCGTTTGCCGAAGCGACGGTGTCGAAGGTTTCGGTGGTCACGCGCAAGGCTTACGGAGGAGCGTACTGCGTCATGCTGTCGAAAGACCTGGCGACAGACTTCAACTTCGCGTATCCCACAGCCGAGATCGCGGTCATGGGGCCGGAAGGCGCCGTCAACATCCTCTACCGCCGCGAAACCGCCGACGGCTCTCCCGAGACGCGAGCCGCGAGGGTCTCCGAGTACGTGGAGAACTTCGCGAATCCTTACGTCGCCGCGCGCCGGGGGTACGTCGACGAGATCATCGAGCCCTCGGAGACGCGAAACAAGCTCATCGCCGCCTTCGCCCTCCTCGAAGGCAAGCGCGCCACGCTTCCCTCCAAGAAGCACGGAAACATCCCTTTGTGAAGCGTCTGTTGCTCGTGGCGACACTCGCAGCCGCCTGCACCGCCTCGCCTTCGGTCTCGATCGGCCCGTTGCCTCCTGTCACCATCCCGGAGGGCCGGCCGGTCACCGTGTTCAACGCCGAGGAGATGCTCGAGCAGGGCCGCTTTCTCGACGTGCAGAGCTTCATCGAGCGGTTTCCACGATCCGAGAGGGAGTCGAGCTCCAAGCTTTCTTTTCTGTACGGTCGAGCTCTCTCGGCCCGGGGCAACGTCACGGGCGCCACCCAGGCGCTGGGTGTCGCGCTGGCTCTTTCGTCGGGGGCGCGCGCCGAGGCCGATGTCGAGTGGGCGCTGACGCAGGCGCTGCTCCAGACCAACGATTTTGAGGGTGCGGCGCGGCACGGCGAGGAGGCCGCGCGCCGAGGCCAGTCGGTCGCCCCCGGCTTTGTGCGGTTTCTGAGAGCTTTGGCCCTAACGCCTCTCTACGGAGAATGGCCGCAGGGTCGGGCCGCCGAGACGCCGTTTTCCTTCGGAGGCTTCGATCTCATCCGCGTGCCGGTGCGCGTGAACGCCGTCGAGACCGCGGCCATCCTCGATTCGGGAGCTTCGTACTGCATCGTGACGCGATCGTTCGCACGAACGATCCGACTGCGCGAGATCCCGGAGTCGGACGCCTGGGGACGCGGTTTCCACAAGACCTGGATTCCGCTGACCTTCGGTGTCGCCGACCGCCTCGAGCTGGCCGGCCTCGCTCTGACCAATGTCCCGGCGATGATCATGCCGGACCAGGCGCTCTCGTTCGAAACGGGGCGCGGAAAGCTCCCGATCGGGATGGTCGTGGGCCTTCATCTCTTGAAAGAGTTTCGTCTCTCTCTCGACTATGCAGGGCGGCGACTCAGCCTGACGCGGGTCGAACCGGGAGGTCCCAAGTCGGATCCCGAGCAGAACCTCTTCTTCGTTCGAAACAAGGTCATGGTGCGCGTCTCGGCGAACCTCGCCGGCTGGCATTTGTTCTTGCTCGACACGGGCAGCGAGCCCACCATGCTGACCTCGGCGGGCGTGCGGCGGATGGGGCTGTCGGCGTCCTCCATGATGTCGCCGCGGGAGGTCTTCGGAATCGGCAAGTCGCGGGTCGAATGGGGAAGGGTCCGCCGGGTCGCGCTCGGTCTCGACAACGCGCTCGTCCGCTTCAACGATCTCGTTCTGGCCGACGTGGACAACACCATCGAGGACGGCATCATCGGCTCGTCGTATCTCAAACACTTTGCCGTGACGATCGACTTCGAGAGCATGAGACTCTCCCTGCAGAGCCGGCCGTGACCCGCCCTCGCCTGCTCGTCGCGAATCGCGGCGAGATCGCTCTGCGAATATTCCGCGCCTGTCGGGAGCTAGGAATCGAAACAGTCGCGGTCTTCTCGGACGCCGATCGGAGCGCGCCGCATGTGGCGGCGGCGGATCATGCCGTCCGACTCGGGCCCGCGCCGGCGTGCGAGAGCTATCTCTCCGTGCCGGCCCTTCTCGCCGCGGCGACGAAGACTCGTGCGACGCTCGTTCACCCGGGCTACGGATTCCTCGCTGAGAACGCGGCGTTTGCGCAGGCGTGCCGCGACGCCGACCTGACGTTCGTCGGGCCGACGCCCGAGGCGATCGAGGCGATGGGCTCGAAAACCGGCAGCCGGCAGCTCATGGAGAAGGCAGGCGTGCCCGTGGTACCCGGCATGACGCATGCCGCCTCGGGGGCGGCGGAGCTCCAGGCGTTCGGCCGGGAGGCCGGCTATCCGATCCTGCTCAAGGCTTCGGCCGGCGGGGGCGGCAAGGGCATGCGCCGGGTCGAGAGCGAGGGGGACGTCGCCGCCGCCTTCGAGCGCGCTCGTTCGGAAGCCCAGCTCTTCTTCAACGACGGCTCGGTCTACGCCGAGAAGCTCGTCGAGCGCCCGCGCCACGTCGAGGTCCAGGTCATCGGCGACACGCGCGGCCAGCGCGCGGCTGTGGGGGAGCGCGAGTGCACACCAGAAGGTCGAGGAGGAATGCCCCTCGCCTGCGGTCGACGGCGACCTGCGGAAGCGGCTTTGTGCGGCGGCGGTCGCCGTCGCGGATGCCGTCGAGTACACGTCCTGCGGCACGGTCGAGTTCCTGCTGGCGCCGGACGGCGCCTTCTACTTTCTCGAGATGAACACGCGTCTCCAGGTCGAGCATCCGGTCACCGAGGAGGTCTGGGGTGTGGATCTGGCGCGCGAGATGATCACGATTTCTCTCGGCGAACCGCTTTCGTTTCGGCCGGAAGACCTCGTACCGCGCGGCCACGCCGTCGAGTGCCGGATCTATGCCGAGGACCCGCTGGCTGGCTTCGCTCCCTCCCCGGGCGTCGTGACGGCGCTGCGCCTGCCGGAAGGCCCGGGCGTTCGCAACGACATGGGCATCGAGACCGGCTTCGCGGTTTCGATCGAGTACGACCCCATGCTGGGCAAGCTCATCGTCCACGGCGCAACGCGAGCCGCCGCGCTCGAAAGACTCCGTCGGGCCCTGGCCGAATACGAGGTTTCTGGAGTCGCGACGACGCTGCCTCTCTTTCGGGCGCTCCTCGACGATCCCGAGTTCCGCCGCGCTGCTTTCGACGTGCAGTGGCTCGACCGCTGGCTGGCCTCAGGAAGGCTCGCCGCGGCAGTCGGCGCTCCTTCCGGGGACGAGATCCTGTTCGCGGCGGCGGGCCTCGCGCGGCTGGAGGGGCGCGCCCCCATCGAGCCCGCAGGCGACGCCTCGCTGTGGCGCCGCGTCGCACGCGGCGAGGCTCTTCGGAAGCGCTGAATGGAACGGATGGTCTTCGTCTACCGCGGCGAGAACGGCCCCGAGGAAATCGTGGTCGAGCGTCGGGACCGTTCCTGCGTGGTCGCGCGGGGCGGCAAGGCCGAGCAGGCGGAGCTCGTGTCTCTGGGCGACGGCCGTCTCTCGCTTCTCTTCCAGGACGGCCGGCAGCTCTGCGGACGTGTCCTCGAGTCGGCGCCGGGCATCGTGTGGGTGGTCTCGCGGGGTGTCGGCCGCCGGCTCGAGATTGCGGAGCCGCTCAGAGATCGGCTGGCGCACACCGTCGACCACGGGCCCGGAGGTGACGAAGGGGAAGAGGTCCGCGCGCTGATGCCGGGCCGCGTGGTGGACGTGGCCGTGAAGGTCGGGGAGGCGGTGCCCCCGGGCGGCCTGCTCCTCGTCATCGAAGCGATGAAGATGCAGAACGAAATCCGGTCTGTCCGGGGCGGCGACGTGGTGCAGCTTGGCGTCGAGAAAGGTCAGACCGTCGAGAGTGGCGCTCTTCTGTTGACGCTCAAGGCCGGCGGAATCGAATCGCCCTGACGTCGGTTAAGCTTGCCGGACAACGCACGAGAGAAGAAGGAGTGACATGAGGAAATCCATCCTTGCGGCGGCGGGTTTGCTGCTCGCGCTCGTCCTGAAGGCACAGGCCCCGGGCGAAGCGGGCAAGTCGATCGAGCACGACTTGCAGACCTATGCGTTGCGTTTTCTTCCTTTCGACCCCGACTCGAGGATCACCGTCGAGAAGTCGCCGCAGGTGTTGCCGGGCTTTCAGGGCTATAAGGTCAATCGCAAAGGCCGTTACGAAAAGCTCAACGTGGCGGATCGCATCGTCTACGTGTCGCTCGACCGGAAGTGGTTCTTCGCCGGGGACTCGATCGCGAATCCCTCGCCGCGCCCCGTCAAGAGCGGCTCCGATCTCGACTGGGTGGAGGAGCGGTTCTCCAAAGCCTTCAATCGCCCGGTGCGCGCCGTCTTGACGCCCGAGCGTGACGTGGCGGGCCTCAAAGGCGTCGCCCTTCAGGTGGATTCGGGCTACATGCCCCTGCGCATGCCCGGCTTCGTGTCGCCGGATGGCCGCGCGTATTTCCAGGGCTCGCTCTGGGACTTCACGGCCGACCCCCGAGCGGAGCGCCGCCGCCGGATCGACCTCTCCGTCAACCGCGCGACGGGGCTCGCCGATGCGAAGGTGACCATGGTCGAGTATGCGGACATGGAATGCGGCTACTGCAAGATGCGCGGCCTTCAGCTGGACAAGCTGCTCGCCGACAATGCAGGCGTCGTCGCCGCGCGACGCCACTACAAGTTCTTTCCACTCTGGCTCGGTCATGTCTGGGCCATGAAGGCGGCTTCGGCGGCGGACTGCCTTTTTCGTTTTGCCGGGCAGGCCATGTTTACCTTCAAGGCGGCGGTGTACGCCCGGCAGGAGACGATGACGGTCGCAGGGATCGACGAGCTCGCGCTGCAGTCGGCCGAGGCTTCGAGCGTCGGAAACGCCGACTTTCTGTCCTGTTACCTGCGCGACGAGAGCTTCGCGCGCATCCGCAAGGACATCGAGGAAGGGTATCGGCTCGGCGTCAACGCCACGCCGACCTATTTCGTGGACGGGACCGAGATCACCTGGCTCGAGGACAAGGTGATGGAAGACTTCCTGCGCACTCTCTTCCCGAAAATCAAGACGATCAGCTACACGAAGTAGCCGTGAGCGACGCTCCCTCTCCCGGAGGGAGAGGGGGAAGAGCTCTACGGTTCAAAAGGTATCGGCACGGTCGTCCAGGCGCGCACCGGCACGCCGTTGTGCCGGCCCGGCAGGAATTTCCAGCGGCGCACGGCGTCGACGGCAGCCTCGGTCAGCCCGCCGCTGACTCCCCTGAGGACCTCGACGTCGAGGGGTGTTCCGGTCTCGCCGACGAGGACCCGCAGGATCACGATCCCCCTGATCCGCGCGCGCAGGGCGAAGGACGGATAGACGGGCTTGACCACCGTTTGGATCTTGGGAGGTATATCGTCGGCTTCCGAGGAGGCGGGGGCGGCACGCGACGGCGCCTCGGCGGGCTCAGGTTGCGGTGTTGTGCGGGCGGCCGCCTGGATGGCCGTGGGAACCGGCGCGGCCGCCGCGCCTTCTGCAGCGCCTCCCGCCGCCGGCGTGGGCTCGGCGCCCGCAGCCGCCGGCGCCGCGTCGCCCTCCGTGGGAGCGGACTTCGCCGACTTCGCCTTGCGGGCCTGCTCGAGTCGTTTCATCTCCTGGGTGACCCGCCGGGCGACCTCTGACTGAAACTGCGCTTCCGACATCGTGGTCGTGGAGGCGGCAGGCGGCTCGGCCGTCGGCGTCGGCTGTGGCACGGGAGAAGGCCGCGGCGTGACGACCGGTGTCGGCGGCGGGGATCCGACGCGCTGCGTCACAATCCACACGCCGCCGGCGACGGCCGCGGCTGCCAGCAATCCGATGACTAACGGCAGCGGACCGCGTCGGCCCGGCTGGCCGGGCAGGCGGCGAGCCGGTGGAGGCGTCGCTGACGTCAGCTCCGGCGTGCGATGCGGCGTCGCGGTCGCCGGTCCTCCGGGGAGGAGAGACAGGTCGAGCTCAGGAATCGATCCCGCGTCGAGCGACGCTTCCGCGGCGCGACCTCGGTTTTCCGCCTCGATCTCGACACCGAAAAGGCTGGAGAGGAAAAAGGCAAGATTGAAGGTCGAAGGCGCGTACGGCCCGGAGAAGAGCAATTTGCCCAGCTCGCGCCGCAGCTCGCCGGCCGACTGGTAACGCGTCTCGGTCGGAGCGAGGCACATCCGCAGAATGGCCGAAAGCTCGGGTGCGACCGGCGCGGACGAATCCTTCGCGGCGGCCCGCAGATCCCCCAGCGGGTCGTTCGTCGAGGGGAGCCGGCCGGTGAGCAGCTCGAAGAGAATCGCTCCGACCGCGTAGACGTCGGCGTTGCGGCTCACCTGCCCCGAGCTGCGCTCTTCAGTCGCAAGATAAGGCCTGATTTCGGCTCCGAGCCGGGGCCGGCCGAGCGATGGCAGCACGCCGTGCGCGAGCCCGAATCCGGTCAGACGCGTTTCGCCGTCGTCGGAGAGCGAGACGAAGCCCGGCCAGACGAGACCATGAAGCGTGCGCTCGCCGTCGACCGTCGTGTTGTAGGCATGGTCGAGCGCGGTGGCGACCTTCTCGGTCAAGAGAAGCGCGTGCTCTATCGGAATGCGCTTGCCCATCGAACGGAGGCGTCCGATCACCGCGTCGAGCGTGCGGCCGCTCTCTTCGTTCCAGGCGATGAAAGGAACGCCGTCGACGGAGTCCATCGCGACGCCGCGGGTGATCGCGGGGTTCTTCAGGAAGGTGTGGATCTCGCCGAACTCCTCGATCGCGTCCAAGAGGGCGTCTTCGGAGAGCTCCTCGGTTTCCAGGATACGCAGCCGGACGAAAGCGCGGTCGCCCGAGACTCGCAGCGCGCGGAACACCCTCCCGAGCGCGTCGTCGGCGAGGTGCGCGGTCAGGACATAGCCTCCGAACCGCCGCGGAAGCTGGTCTTCCATTGTCATGCCGGGGATGTGGCCTTCACCCCGTCATTGTAAAGGTGAAGCGAGAAGTCGACGGCAGTCGGCCGTCAGTTCTGTGCCGGACGTCTGGGACCTTGAATCTCCGCTGCCTTCGCGGGCTCACCCGTGGCGGCTGACCGGGCCCTGCGAATGGCCGCGATGGCCTGAACATGCTCCTCGAACGTTTTCGAGAACGTGTGGCGGCGGGAGGCGTCGGCGACGAAGTAAAGGTACGGCGTCTTCTCGGGCTCGACAGCGGCTCGGATTGCCTCGAGTCCCGGATTGCAGATCGGCCCCGGAGGCAGGCCGTCGTTCAAGTAGGTGTTATAGGGAGAATCGTAGGCGTAATCGGACCGGTAAAGAACGCCCGTCCACTTGCCGTCCTTCTTCAGGGCGTAGACGACGGTCGGGTCCGCCTGCAAGCGCATGCGCTTCCTGAGGCGGTTCCAATACACGCCGGAG
>WNGB01012331.1_pt1 | contig 14528 bp, 15 predicted proteins | sample 5400681 | NCBI WGS metagenome assembly WNGB01 (sample SAMN13153367, study PRJNA577476) | soil metagenome | isolation source: 115 cm soil or saprolite under grassland replicate 2 | place: USA:California | collected 2016-06-15 | reverse complement strand
CGAGGACCTCGCGTTCGCGTGCCGACAGTGAGGACAGCGGGTCGCGGCGCCGCACCAGCTGGCTGATGACCTGGGGGTCGACGACGGTTCCGCCGGCGGCCACGCGGCGCAGCGCAGCGATGAAGTCCTCGACATCGACGACCCGGTCTTTGAGCAGGTAGCCGACGCCGCGGCCGTCGCCGGAGTCGAGCAGGTCGGCGGCGTAGCTGTGCTGCACGTACTGGCTGAGCGCGACGACCGCCAGCCCGGGGTGGGCGCGGCGCAGTTCCACGGCGGCGCGGAGCCCCTCGTCGGTGAAGGTCGGGGGCATCCGGATGTCGGTGATCACCAGGTCGGGGGCGTGCTCGGCCACGGCGGTCTTGAGGGCCTCGGCGTCGCCCACGACGGCGACGGTCTGGAAGCCGAACCGTTCGAGCAGGCCGGCGAGTCCCTCCCGCAGCAGGACGCCGTCTTCGGCGATGACTACCCGGATGGCTGCTGGTTTTGGGTGCACGGGAGCTCCACGCGTAGCAGTGTCGGGCCGCCGGGCGGGCTGGACAGCAACATCCTGCCGCCGGTCACCGCTACCCGGTCGGCCAGCCCGGTCAGGCCGGTGCCGCGGTGCGGGTCGGCGCCGCCGTGGCCGTTGTCGCTGATCTCGATCGTGAGCACGTTATCGTGCTGGTGCGCGGTCACGCTCGCGCTGGTGGCGCCGCTGTGCTTGGCGATGTTGGTGAGCGCCTCAGCGGCCACGAAGTAGGCGGTGGTTTCGATCTGGCTGGGCAGTCTGCCGGCCAGGTGAGCCTCGACAGCCACCGGGATAGGAGACTGGTCGGCGAGCTCACCCAGAGCGGCAGGCAGGCCGAGGTCGGTCAGGACCTGCGGCTGGATGCCGTGGATGAGCTCGCGCAGCTCGGCCATCAGCTGCTTGGCCTGCTCGTGCGCGGCGGCGACGCTCTCGGCGGCTGGCGAACCGGGCGGCAGGTCCAGCCGCGCCAGCCCAAGTTGCAGGGTCAGGCCGACCAGTTTCTGCTGGGCGCCGTCGTGCAGGTCGCGTTCGATCCGGCGGCGCTCGGCCTCGAAGGCGTCCGCCAGCCGGACGCGGGAGCGCGACACCTCGGCCAGCTCCGCATGTAGCTGCTCAGCCGGACCGCCCAGCAGCAGCGCGCGCGCCACCGCGGCGTGCCCGCCTGCCAGCAGCGTCAGCAGGTAGGGAACCAGCGGGAGTAGCAGGACGCCGGCGATCACGTAGGGCAGCGTCTGCCCCACCGTCGCGACCTTGCCGAAGCCCAGCGCGACCGGGCCATCGCCCGGCCGTTGTGCCAGCACCAGGAATGGGCTGGCGATGAAGCTCCCAGTCAGCGGCGCGGCAAGCAGCGCGGCGATCGACAGCACGGGTGCCACGGTGGCCAGCAGGCAGGCGTAGCCGACCTCGCGCCACGTCGCCGGGTCCGCGTAGCGGGCCCGGAGCCACGACACCGGACCGGCGGACGCCGCGTTCCGGTGGCCGGAGCCGACCGGGCGGGCGTCGACCATGCGCAGGCGCCTGCGCTCCAGGTCCGCCAGCGGCATCGCGATCAGCGGCCCGAGCGCGGCGATCAGCGCGGCCCCGAGCAGGATCAGGACCACGATCACACCAACCTGGTAATCGCCTGCCGTCAGCCGTGCCACCAGCACCAGCCAGGGGATCGCCAGCACCGCAAACGCTGGCAGCGCCAGCGGCAGCGTCGTGAGCAGATAGCCCGCAGACCGCCACGGCCAGCTGCTGACCAGCAGCCGGCGCCAGGTGACGGCCTCCAACGCGGTCTGCGGGTTACCCGTGCGCATGCTCATACGGTAGCCCGCGCTCCGGGCAGGGTCGATGAGGCTGCCGGTAGCCACCAGGTATGCCCAGCCCTACCCGAATTCCGGTGCCTGGGCGTAGTGACGCTCCGCCGGCCGGAGGGTTACCTGATAACGCAGTCGCACCATCCGAATCAACGTCCGCCGGGGCGCAGATTCCGGCCTGGACTTGCCAGGCCACGGCGGTCGTCGACGCTGGAAGGACGATTAACGTGAAACTACGTCGGACACTCGTCAAGAGCGCCCGGACACGAATCCGGCTCCCGGTGGCAACGTTCGCCGCCCTTTGTGGCGTGGCGACCGCGGTCGGCAGCCTCCTGACGTGGGTGAGCGCACGCGGCGCACGCCCCAGGATGGGGATGGACCACACGTCGTTCTCGAACATGCTGGTCTATTCGTTCGCGAACGGGAACCCGTTCTGGAAATCGGTCGGCTTCGTGGTGCTCGTGCTCGGCGTGCTGATGGCGATCGCCGCGCTGACCGGCCTGCGGACACTGACCGTGCTTGCGGCGCTGCTGGCGCTCGCGGCGGCGGGGATGTGGATCGGGCTGACCGCGCACCACTACAACACGCCGAACCTGCCGAATGCGCACTACCTCAACCCGGCGAACCTGCCCTGGTCAGACCTGCGCGAGGGCGCCTGGCTGACGATAGCCGGTGCAGTGCTCGGGTTGCTGAGCGCGTTCCTGCTGCGTCGCCGGATACGCGAGCCCACAAGTGAGGCCGTGGCGGCTGGCCGCGACCGGTTGGACTAGTCCGGCAAGTCCGGCGGCGGCGGAGCCGCCGGCAGGGAGGTGTTTCTTCCGCTCGTTCGGGCGCGGCGGTATGCGAAGCCGCTGGCAGGCCGGATCGAGCGCGGGCAATACAGGAAGGCATTAGCGATGCTGCTGGAATTCGTGGATGCCGCCAAGGTATACAAGGGCGGCACGCGGGGCGTCGACGGCGTGACGATGCGGCTCGGGCCGGGGCTTGTCGGCCTGCTCGGTCCCAACGGCGCGGGCAAGTCATCGCTGATGCGGATCGCCGCGACGGTGACCCGCCCGACTAGCGGGCAGGTGCTGTTCGACGGCGCCGATGCCGTGGCCAGGCCCAACCTGCTCCGCCGCAACCTCGGCTACCTGCCGCAGGACTTCGGCGTCTACCCGCACCTGAGCGCGCGTGAGTTCCTGGCCTACCTCGCCGCCGTCAAGGGCATGCCGGCCAGGATGGCGCGGACCCGGATCGACGAGCTGCTCGAGCTGCTGGACTTGGCCGGCGCGGGCAGGCGGCCGCTGGGCAAGTACTCCGGCGGGATGCTGCGCCGGGTCGGGATCGCCCAGGCCCTGCTGACCGACCCGCGGGTGCTCATCGTCGACGAGCCCACCGCGGGCCTGGACCCGGAGCAGCGGGTGGCGTTCCGGAACATGCTCGGCGACCTGGCCGGCGACCGCGTGGTGCTGCTGTCCACGCACATCGTCTCCGACGTCGAGTCGATGGCCTCCGACATCGCGATCATGAACAACGGCAGGTTGCAGATCCGCGGCAGTCCGGAGGACCTGCTGCGCCAGGCCCAGGGCCGCGTGTGGGAGATGACGGTCCCTCCCGGCGCGCTTGCCCAGCTCCGGGAACGGCACCGGGTCAGCCGGATGGTGCGCACCTCGGCGGGGGTGCGTGTCCGCCTGCTGGCGCCGGCGCCGCCGGGCGCCGAAGCAGTGCCGGCGCCGCCGGACCTGGAGGACGCCTACCTCATGATCATCCACGGGTCCCGCGGGCCGGCCGCGGGCGAGACCGCGGAGGCGCGGCAATGAGGGTCCGGGTGCTCAGCGCGCTGGCTGTCGCGGATTTCCGGGAACGCACGCGCCGGCCCGCGTACCTGGTCACGCTGGCCGCCGCGGTCGCCCTGGGCTATCTGGCGCTACCCCCGGCCTCATCACTGTATGTGATCATGAACGCAGGGGGTTACCGGGGCATCTACAACAGCGCCTACGTGGGAACCACGACCGCGCTGGCCGGCGGGCTGTGGCTGATGCTCGGCGGGTTCTACGTCATCCGCGGCGCGATCGCCCGCGACCAGCAGACCGGCGTCGGCCAGATCCTCGCCGCCACCCCGCTGCGCAGCACCGGGTACCTGGCTGGCAAGTTCTGGAGCAACCTGCTGGTCCTGGCCTCGATGGCGGGTGTGCTGGCGGTGACGGCGCTGGCTCTCCAGCTGGCGCGCGGCGAGTCCACCGCCGTCGACCCCGGCGCGCTGCTGCTGCCGTTCGTGTTGCTCACGCTGCCGGTGCTGGCGGTGACTGCCGCCGCCGCGGTGCTGTTCGAGACCATCCCGGTGCTGCGGGCCGGCCTGGGCAACATCGCCTGGTTCTTCGTGTGGATGATCACCGCGATCGCCGGCGCAGGCGTGCCGCTGGGCGGGCTGGGCATCGTAGCGGCGTCGATGCGCCAGGCCATGGCCGCCCAGCACCTGCACCCAGCCGAGTTCAGCCTGGGCTTCACCAAAGTCGACCACCCGCTGCACACATTCACCTGGCACGGGCTGCACCCGGCGGGCGGGTTCGTCGCCGCGCGGCTGGTGCTGATCCTGGCCGCGGCCTGCCTGGCGGCCCTGCCAGCGGTATGGTTCGCCCGGTTCGACCCTGCCCGCGTCCGCGCGCAACGTGCCGCCGTCCCGGATGGCGACCAGACGCCTGTTCCCGTACCAGCCGCCGTGCCTGCCGCGGACCAGGCGGTCGCCTCAGCGCCATCACTTGCTTACAAGCCGCTGTCGCCGGTCGAAGCCCGCCCGGGACGTGCTTTCGGGCGGCTGCTGGCCGGTGAAGCTCGCATCCTGGTGCAGGGCACCTCCCGCTGGTGGTGGCTCGTTGCCGCCGCGCTGAACGCCGCCAGCCTTGCCGTCCCCGCCAGCCTCGTCAAACCCGCCGGCGCCACCACCGCGCTGCTGCTGTCGGCGGCCTGGATCTGGCCTGTCCTGATCTGGTCACGGCTGGGCACCCAGCGCCGCGAGAACGGGCTGGACACCCTGCTCGGCGCCTACCCCGGCGCCTATCGGCAGCTGGCGGCCGAATGGGCGGCTGGGCTGGCGCTCACGGCCGTGGCCGGGCTGGGACCCCTGCTGCGGATGGCCGCCGCAGCCGACAGCCCCGCATCGCCGCATGGATCGCCGGCGCCCTGTTCATCTCCTCGCTCGCGCTCATGCTCGGCACCGCCAGCCGCACCCACCGCATGTTCCAGGCCATCTACGTCATCCTGTGGTACGCCGCGGTCAACCAGGTCGCCGCCGCCGACTACATGGGCACGGTCCTCGTCGACGGCCGTCCGGCAGGGCCATCCCCCCTGCTCACAGCCGGGGTCTCGCTCGCCATGCTCGCGATCACGTTCACCGTCCGCGCGGCCCGGCACGCCACACGGTGACCGTCGCGTGTGGGCTCACCGTCGGACCCGCCGATTCTCGACCCCCCGATCCTCATTCCCTCAGCAGTGCGGTGCGACTGTCGCGAGTGCGCGAAGGTAGCATCCCAGTGACGCCTTTCTGCCGCATGGCGCTGACAACTTTCTGACACATCACAACCCGCGGTCGACCAGCTTGCTCCAGCCGCCGTCGACCACCGCCACAACCCGGGTCTGGCTCTGGTGGCCGCACCGGCAGCAGGCGATCTCGGTCTTGCGGTCGAGGTGATGCAGCTGCAGCGGCCCTCGGGCCGGCTCCGAGCGGGTCACCTGTCGGGCAGGCGGCGGCTCTTCTACGACCAACCCTCGGCCTCGGTGGCGGCTGCGATCGTGCGGTCGAGTTGGGCGCGCAGCTCGGCGAGTTCCTCGGTGGTGGCCTCCATCGCGCCGGTCAGCTCGTTGAAGTGCAGCAGCGCACCGGCCTGCCGCCACGACATCCGGACCGGCGACACATCGTGGAGGGCCGCAGTGTGCGCGAACAGCGGTGGCGGGACCGGCGCGGCAAGGAACCCAAGCAGGTACCCGGGTCACCGTCACGGCGCGGCGCCCTGCAAGGCCGTCCGCGAGGTCGTCGTCATCAGGCTGGCCGCCGTCAGGCGCGCCGGTGATCGCCAGGCTGAGGAACCCGCGTTCCCGCTCCACGGGTGATCCGGCTACCGGTGACCGGGTCGCGCAGCACCAAGCCGGAGGGCCAGCGGCGGCACGTCGACCACAGGGTCCGGATCATGGCCTCCTGCTGGGCAGCGTCGGACCGCGGCGCAGCGCACCAACCAGTGCTGAGGCCCCGATGCCGGCGATGAAGGCGCCCGCGACCAGCAGAGCCAGGTGGGGAAACCACGGGTAGGAACCCACGACGACCAGTCCGACGACGATGGCGACGGCGGCCTCGAAACGTGAACCAATCACGGAGCTTCCTGACAGTCAGCGCGTTCCTGGCATACAGGCTGACCGCTTCGGGCCTGACTGTCAACGGATGTGACAGTAGAGCCGGGTTCCTGTTCCGTTCCTACTCGGAGGCGGCTATCCCGCGCAGCTCTCCGGCGGCCAGCGGCAGCGGGTGGCGGTGGCGCGCGCGATCGTGATGGAGCCGGCGGTGCTGCTGATGGACGAGCCGCTGTCGAACCTGGACGCGCTGCTGCGGCTGACCTTCCGGGCGGAGCTGAAGAAGCTGGTCTCCGAGCTCGGCACCACCGCCATCTACGTCACCCACGACCATTCGCTGGAGCTGCCGGCCGGGGTCGCCGCGGGCGCCGGCGAGACGCTGGTCGGGATCCGGGCGGAGAACATCGTGCCGGCCACCGAGCCGTCGCCGGGGGCGCTGCCGGCCCGCACGCAGGTGGTCGAGCCGCTCGGCTCGCACCTGCTGCTGACCGCCTCCATCGGGGAGCAGGTGCTCAAGGTGGTGGCGCCGGTGGACTTCCCGGCCCATCCCAACCGGGACCTGTGGCTCCGGCTGGAGCCGGCCAAGCTGCGGCTGTTCGACGTCAACGGCGACCGGCGGGCGCCGGCCTCATCGAGCTGAGGGGCCGCCACCCTCGGCGGGCAGGCCGAGCGCGGCGCGCAGGAAGGCGAGCTGGAACAGCAGCAGGTTCTCGGCGACGACCTCCTGCGTGGTCATGTGGGTGACGCCCGACAGGGGCAGCACGCTGTGCGGCCTGCCGGCCGCCAGCAGCAGGCTCGACAGCCGCAGCGTGTGCGCGGCGACCACGTTGTCGTCGGCCAGGCCGTGGATCAGCAGCAGCGGCCTGCTCAGCCCGGCCGCGTCGGCCAGGAGCGAGCTGCGGCGGTAGGGCTCGGCGTCGGCACGCGGATCGCCGAGGTAGCGCTCGGTGTAGTGGGTGTCGTACAGCCGCCAGTCGGTGACCGGCGCGCCGGCAACGGCCGCGTGGAACACGTCCGGGCGCCGCAGCACGCCCAGGGCCGCCAGGTAGCCGCCGAACGACCAGCCGCGGATGGCCACCCGGCCGAGGTCCAGCTCGGGGTGCTCGGCCGCCACCGCGTGCAGGGCGTCGACCTGGTCCTCCAGCACCGGCGCGGCCAGGTCGAGGTGCACGGCGCGCTCCCAGGACGGGCCCCGCGCCGGCATGCCGCGGCCGTCCACCACCAGCACGGCGAAGCCCTGGTCGGCGAACCACTGGGGGACCAGGAAGGCCGTCCGGCTGGAGAGCACGCGGGCGCCGTGCGGCCCGCCGTAGGGGTCCAGCAGCACCGGCAGCGGCCCGCCGGCCGGCTCCGACGGCAGCAGCAGCGCGGTGCGCAGGTCACGCGCCCCCGCCCGCAGCAATCGCACCCGCGGCCGCAGCACCGGCGTCTCCGCCAGCGAGGCGGTGCTCGCCACCTGCCGGGGGAGTGGGGTGGCGGCCTCCGCCCCGGCCGCGTCCGGGGTGGCCCCGCCGCGCGGCCGGCGGTGCACGGTGGTGCGGGTGCCGTCGCGGTCCAGGGTGGCGCTGGTCAGCACCACCGTGCCGCCGGCGCTGGCGGCACGGTGGACGCCCGGGGTGGTGGTGAGGCGCTCCAGGCGGGGCCGGGAGCCGGCGGGGGCGTGGACGCGCCAGACGTGGATCTCGGTGGGCTCCTCCGAGCAGCGCAGCAGCACCTCGTCGCCGTCCACGTCCAGCACCTCCAGGACCTGGAGGCCGGGCGGGGTCACGGGCTCGCCGCCAACCGTGAGCCGGCGGGTGTCGCAGCCGTGGTCGTCGACGGTGCCGACCAGGCGCCGGCCGTCCAGCCACGCGGGGACGCCGGGGACGATCTCCAGCCAGACCGGGTCGCTGCTGGTCGCCAGCGTGGTGGTGGCCCCCGTGCCGGGGTCGGCCTCCAGCACCCGCATGGTCTTCTGGTCGCGCGACTGCACCAGCAGGGTGAGCGGGCCGCCCCGCGGCCAGGCGACCTCCACCAGGTAGGGCAGGGCCTGGCGGTCCCATTCGATCCCGATCCGCCCCCCGTTCAGCTCGACCACGAACAGGCGGACCTCGGCGTTGTCGGTGCCGGCAGCGGGGTAGCGCAGGGTGACGGGGGCGACCTGCGGGTTCGCTGGGTCGGTCAGGTGCAGGCGCGCCACGCGGCTGGTGTCGGCCCGGGCGACCGCCAGCCGCTGGCCGTCCGGTGCCCACCAGTAGCCGCGGTCGCGGTCCATCTCCTCGGCGGCGATGAACTCGGCGAGGCCCCAGGTGACCTCGGGATCGTCCTCGCCGGCGAGCACCCGGCCGGCGCCGCTGTCCAGCTCGACCACGTGCAGCGCGCCGCCGGTCACGTAGGCGACCCGGCGCCCGGTCGGGTCCGGCCGCGGGTCCAGCACCGGCCCGGCCGCGGCCAGCTCGCGCACCCGCGCGCCGGGGAGGCCGGCACAGAACAGGCGGCCGCCCAGCGCGAACGCGGCCACACTGAGCTGGGGATCGGTCGCGTAGGCCACGATCCCGGCGGCGCGCTCGCGGGCGCGCTCGCGGCGGGCCCGCTCGCCCGGCGGCAGGTCCTCCGGACCGCCGCCCAGCAGCGCCCCCGGGTCCGCGACCAGGCGTTCCCCCGTGCCGGCCCGATCCACCGGGGCACCCCCTCGGGGTTCCCCGGACCCCTCCGGCAGATCCAGCACCCACAAGCGGTTGACCGGGTCGTCGCCGGCCAGCGATCGCAGGAAGGCCACGCGGCCGCCGTCGGCGCTCACCGTGAAACCGCGCGGCTCGCCGAGGGTGAAGCCGCGCGTGCGGGCGTGCTGGCGGGGAAACCCCTGCGAGCCGGCCACCGGGTCAGATGGTGTTCACCAGCAGCACCACGGAGGCGGCCGCGCACACCGTCGCGACCGCGATCCACAGCGATGCCTGCACCCAGGTCGGCCGCGAGTCGGCGAACACCAGGAACCCGAAGGTGAACGCCAGGTACGACAGCCATTGCAGGCGCGGCCGGAACAGCCCAACCACCGCGGCGGCGATCACCCCGAGCGAGATGAACATGGCCGTGCGGGGGTGCAGGAACATCGCCCGCTTGAACTCCCGCCCGCGACGGTCCACGTCGCCGGGCTTGAGCTTGCGCAGCGGACCCTGGGGCGGCCGCCGGCTGCCGCTGGGCCTGCCAGGCGGGCGCTTGCCGTTGGAGCTTCGGCGACGCTCTTCCTGCTCGTCCTCTTTGGGTTCCGGCTCGTACCCGGACTCGCGGCGCGACCGCTCGATCGCCCGCCGCTTTCTCGCGCGCTCCCGGTCCTTGCGTGCCACCTGGTCGCTACCTCCCGAAACGCCGCTGCCGCTGGGCGTAGGACCGCAAGGCGCGGAGGAAGTCGACCTTGCGGAAGTCCGGCCAGTAGGCATCGGCGAAGTAGTACTCCGCATGCGCAGATTGCCACAGCAGGAAGCCCGACAACCGGATCTCGCCGGAGGTGCGGATGATCAGGTCCGGGTCGGGGACCCCGGCGGTGTAGAGGTGCCTGGCGATCTCGTCCGGCGTCACCAGCCTGGACGCCTCGGCCAGGTCCAGGCCTTTCTGCGCGTAGTCGGCGAGCAGCCGGTGGACCGCGTCGGCGATCTCCTCCCGCCCGCCATAGCCGACCGCCACGTGCAGGACCCCGCCGGTGCGCGCCCGCGAGGCCTCCTCGGCCTCCTCCAGGGCCGTGCGGGTCCGCTCCGGCAGCGCGGCGAGCTGGCCAACCGGAACGATCCGGTAGGCGTCCGAGCCACCCTCGAGGGAGAGCTGGCGGACCTTGTTCTCGATGATCTCCAGCAGCCCGGCCACCTCGGCGGGGTGGCGGCCGAGCAGGTTGTCGGTGGACAGCAGCCACAGCGTCACCGTGGGGATGCCCAGCTCGCGGCTCCACTCGAGCAGGTGGTCGATCTGGTCGGCGCCGCGGCGGTGGCCGGCCATGGTGTTCATCCCGAGCTGCCTGGCCCAGCGGCGGTTGCCGTCCATGATCACCCCGACGTGGCGCGGCAGGCCGCCGCGTCGGCGCAGGTCGCCGGCCAGCCGGCGCTCGTAGAGGCGGTACAGCAGGGCAGTCGGGCCCACGGCAGCTCCCAGGCGATCGGGCATCGGCTCAGACCGGGCGAGCGATGCGACCCGGCAGAGGGTAGCTTACGTGCATGGGAAACCTATCGTCGGGGGACTGCCCGGGGGAGGACGGAGTGACCCGAACCGAGGACGCTGACGCTGACGGCTTTTTCACCTGCGAGCGCTGTGGCAAGCGCAAGCCGGTGGGCTTCACCTGCGCGTGCGGCGGCCACGGCGGCGGCGAGCCGGTGACCCCCCAGGGGTGGGACCCGGAGCTGACGCGCTCCTCCCGCCCGCGCCTGTCGATCGTGCGCCGGCCCGAGCAGGGCGACGGGCCCGAGCAGGGCGAGTAGCCGGCCGTGCCGCGGCGCGGCCCGTGGCACCCCGCCACCCACCTCGCCCTGCTGCACGCCGCACCGGGGTTCACCGTGATGGCCATCGGCCTGGCCTTCGGCGTGGTCGCCGGCCGCCACCATCTCCAGCCAGGCCGCCTGGCGCTGCTGGCCGGGCTGCTGGCCACCAACCAGTACGCGGCGGGGGCGCTCAACGACGCGATCGACGTCGAGCGGGACGTGGACGCGGGCCGCGCGGCGGACAAGCCGATCCCCTCCGGGGCGATCTCGCGGCGGGCGGTCACCGTGCTGGCGCTGGCCAGCGGCCTGGCCTCGCTCGGCTTCGCGCTGGCGCTCGGGCCGGCCACGCTGGGGCTGGCCGCCGTCGGCCTGGCCTGCGCCTGGAGCTACGACCTCTGGCTCAAGGGCACGGCGGCCAGCGTGCTGCCGTTCGCGATCGCCCTGCCGCTGGTGCCGCTGTTCGGGTACGGGGCCGCCGGCCGCTTCCCGCCGGTGCTGTGGTGGGCCTGGCCGATCGGCGCGCTGGCCGCGGTGGCCGTCCACCTGGCCGACTCGCTGCCGGACGTCGAGTCCGACCGGGCCGCCGGGGTCCATGGGCTGGCCCCGCGGCTGGGGGTGCGCGCGGCCGGCACCCTGGTGGCCGCCGCCTACCTGGTCGCCGGCGCGATCGCGCTGGGCAGCGGTCTGGCGGCCGGCGACGCGCCGGTGGTGCTGGTCGGCGTCGTGCTGGCGGCCGCCCTCGGCCTGGCCGCGCTGGCCGCGGGCAGCGGCGCCGACCAGCGCCACCGCAGGGTCGCCTATCGCCTGCTGCTGGCCGGCCTGGTCGCCCTCGCCCTCGGCTGGGCCGCCGCCGTCCGGCCCTGAGGCGCCTGAACCGCCGGTTTTAACGCAAGCGGTCCGAGGGGTTTGCCGCAGGGCTATGCAAGAAGAGCCCGTCGTACCGCGCAGCACGGAGGTCGTGCATGGTGCTCCCTGCCCTTGATGGCAAGACCCGATGCCGCTGGGCGGCCACCGACCCGGTTCTTGCCGCGTACCACGACGAGGAGTGGGGCTTGCCGCCGCTCGATGAAGCCGGCTGGTTCGAGCGGCTCAGCGGTGGCCGCCTTCACCGGCAAGGACGTGGCCAGGATCCTGCGCGACCCCGGCATCGTCCGCAACCGCGCCAAGGTGCTGGCCACCATCGACAACGCCAAGATCGTGCTGGCGCTTGCCGACGAGCACGGCTCGTTCGCCAACTGGGTCGCCCGCCAGCCCGAGGGCCTGGACGAGCAGCAGCGCATCTACCGCCAGACCTTCCAGTTCGCCGGTCCGCAGGTGGTCGAGGCCTTCCTCCAGAGCGTCGGCCGCGTCGAGGTGCCGCACGAGCCCGGGTGCTGGCGGCTCGGCCTGTAGCCAAAGGACCGAAGCTGGCGAAGGCCACCGCCCTCGTGACCGTCACGCCCGGCTGACGGCCTCAGTCCGGCACGTACAGGAAGTAATCGCCCTCGTCGTCGTCCCATTCCATCTTCACCGCGTCGCTGGCGGCGGCCGCCTTGGCAGGTCCTTCTCGGACCAGTTCGGCACGCGCTTGCGGATCTGGTCCTTGAGGCCCGACAGCGGCACCTCGTCGTCCTCGCCCTGGAGCTCCAGCACGGTCTTGCGCAGCGTCTCGAACGCCTGCGCGGACTGGCCGGTGTCGGGGAAGTCGACACCCGGGTCGCCGGGAGCCTGACCGACGGCCAGGAGAAGGTCGGGTCCTTGCGCAGCATCGCGCGCTTCAGGGTGGAGGCCAGCACCGGCTCGGTGCCGCTCTGCTTCAGCCCCGCCAGGGTCTGGGTGAGCGTCCGCTGGACGTCCTGGAGGTCGCGGCCGCCGTTGCGGCGCGTGTCGGCCGGCGCCTCCTGCTGCCCCTGGGGCGCCGGCCGCGGCGCCCGCGCCCTGCCGCCGTTGGCGGCCTTGGACGGCCGCTGCGCGGGCTCGCTCACGCCCGGAAGCCGGTCGTAGAACAGGAACTCGTCGCAGGCCGGCGGCAGCAGCGCGGAGGTGGAGCCCTTGACGCCGATGCCGATCACCCGCCGGTTCAAGCCGCGCAGCGCCGCCACCAGCGGCGTGAAGTCGGAGTCGCCGGAGCAGATCACGAAGGTCGACACGAAGCCGCGCTCGTAGGCCAGCTCCATGGCGTCGACCGCCAGCTTGATGTCGGCGGCGTTCTTGCGCACCGCGCCGGTGCGCTGCGGGATGTCGATCAGCTCGCAGTTGTGCTCGACCAGCGAGCGTCGATCGTCGGCGAACAGCGTCCAGTCCGCGTACGCGCGGCGGGCGACCACGCGGCCGCGCTCGGCGAGCGCTTCCATGATCGGCCCGACGTCGAAGGACCGGCCGATCTCGCGCGCACCGAGCACGAGGTTCTCGTGGTCGATGAACAGTGCGATGCGTTCCTCGTCGGTCGCCATGCGCAAACACTACGCCCTCCACCGCGGCGATGGCGGCGTGCAGGGCAACTCGGCCAGCGTCGATCTGGTCGCCGGTGCTGGGGCATTTCTCCGTCGTGGGTGGTTCGCGATACGATCCCCGACTATGCGGGTGTGCGTGATCGGAGCGGGCTTCGCCGGGCTGCTGGCGGCCCGGTCACTGGCGGAGCGGGGGATCGAGCCGGTCGTGCTCGAGGCGCGCAGCCGCGTGGGCGGCCGCGTCTTCTCGCAGCAGCTCGCCAACGACGCGGTGGCCGAGCGCGGCGCCGAGTTCGCGGAGGCGGGCCATCAGACCGTCGCCACCGTGGCGGGGGACCTCGGCCTGGAGCTGGTGCCGGTCGGCGTGCGCAGCGGCGAGCGCGAGCCACGTGGCGGCATCGGCGCCACCCACGGCGCCGTGGGCGACCAGGTGGCACGGCTCCAGGCGCTGCTGGCGGACGGTCGCGTCGAGCTGGCAGGGCGCTCCGCCGCCGAGGTGCTCGCCGAGGCGGTGCCCGACCCCGGTGTCCGCCAGGCGATCGCGGCGCGGCTCCAGGTCACCTGGGCGCGCCCGGCCGACCAGCTCGCCGCCAGCGTGCTGGAGCGCATCCACGTCACCTTCTCGCGGGCCGAGAGCCTGCGCGTGACCGGCGGCAACCAGCGGATCGCGCTGCGCCTGGCCGAGCGGCTCGGCCCGAGGCTGCGGCTGGGCAGCGCGGCCGACCTGGTGGAGTGGTCGCCCAGCGGGGTGCGCGTGCGCGCCGCCGGCGGCTGGGTCGAAGCGGACCGCTGCGTGGTGGCCGTGCCCGCCTGCGTGCTGGACGCGATCCGGTTCGCCCCGGCGCTGCCCGACTGGAAGGCGGCGGCGCTGGGGCGCGTTGCCTACGGGCACGCCGCCAAGCTGGTGGTGCCGCTGGCGCGGGCCAGCGGCCCGAGCGCGGTGCTGTCGGTGCCCGAGCATTTCTGGGCGTGGACCGCCAGGAGCACCGACGGCAGGGTGCAGCCGGTGGTGAGCGCGTTCGCAGGGTCCCAGCCGGCGCTGGACCGGCTGGCGGTCCGCGACGGGCCGGCGCGCTGGATCGGACGGCTCCGCGCGCTGCGGCCGGACCTCGCCCTGGAGCGTGCCGGCGCGGTCCTGGCCACCTGGTCGGACGATCCCTGGTCGCGCGGCGCCTACTCGACACGCGCGCCGTGGTGGCGGCGGGAGGACGAGGAGCTGCTGGCCCGCCCGGTCAGCCGCCTGCACTTCGCCGGCGAGCACACCGCTGGCCAGTGGGCCGGGCTGATGGAGGGCGCGCTCCGCAGCGGCCTCCGCGTCGCCGGCGAGATCCTCGCCGAGCGTCACGCCGCCGGCCAGACCGGCTGAAGGGGTAGGGTCACCACATGGACGAGCTCTATCCGCCGATCGAGCCCTACGACAAGGGAATGCTCGACGTCGGCGACGGGAACCTCGTGTACTGGGAAGCCTGCGGCAACCCGGAGGGCAAGCCGGCCCTGGTGGTGCACGGCGGGCCGGGATCGGGGTGCA
>WNGB01010492.1_pt1 | contig 14530 bp, 12 predicted proteins | sample 5400681 | NCBI WGS metagenome assembly WNGB01 (sample SAMN13153367, study PRJNA577476) | soil metagenome | isolation source: 115 cm soil or saprolite under grassland replicate 2 | place: USA:California | collected 2016-06-15 | reverse complement strand
CGCGCGGAACTTCAACCCGCTGGCAGCCATGAGCGGGCGGGTCACCATCGCCGAGGTCGAGCACCTGGTCGACCCCGGCGAGCTCGACCCGGACCACATTCACACACCCGGCGTGTTCGTGCAGCGCGTCGTACCCCTGAGCCCTGAGCAGGCCGCGGACAAGCGGATCGAGAAACGGACCATCTCTTCTGGGGCGGTGACGCAATGAGCTGGACGCGGGAGGAGATGGCCGCGCGGGCGGCCTCGGAACTGACCGACGGCTCCTACGTCAACTTGGGCATCGGCCTGCCGACCCTGGTCCCGAACTACGTGGCCGACGACGTGGAGCTGGTGCTGCAGTCCGAGAACGGCATCCTCGGGATCGGCGCCTACCCAACCGAGGACACGGTGGACCCGGACCTGATCAACGCAGGCAAGGAGACCGTCACGCTGCGCAAGGGCGCGTCGTTCTTCGACTCCGCCACCAGCTTCGGAATGATCCGGGGCGGCAAGATCGACGCCGCCATCCTCGGCGCGATGCAGGTCAGCGTGAAGGGCGACATCGCGAACTGGATGATTCCCGGCAAGATGGTCAAGGGCATGGGCGGCGCGATGGACCTGGTGCACGGCGCCAAGCGGGTGATCGTGCTGATGGAGCACACCAGCAAGGACGGCACCTACAAGATCGTCAACAAGTGCTCGCTGCCCTACACCGGCAAGGGTGTGGTGCAGCGGATCATCACCGACCTGGCCGTCATCGACGTCACCCCTGCGTCAAAAGGCGGCGGGCTCAAACTCGTCGAGCTCGCCCCCGGCGTCACCGCAGACGAAGTCAGGGAGAAGACCGAGCCGGAGCTCGCTGGGCTGACATGAGCGGTAGTGCCGAGCTTTGTGTCCATTCGCGCCTGCTGGCGCGCTTGAGGAACCAGCCAGAGTGAGGAAGTCCGCGAGGGATTCCATCGCGGTAGGTCGCCAGTTACCGATGTCGTTGGGGGTCTCGCGAGGCTGGTCGAGCACAGGGCCGGTGCCGCGACCTGGCGGTGCGCTGAGGCCGCCTCGCGGCAGCCCGGGTGATGGCCGATCCGCTTGCTTAGCTGGGAGGCTCCGGTGGCGACCCGGGGGGCAGGTTTGCGGATCCGGTCTAGGGCGGTGAGGTTCTTCTGGTCGGCGTCGGGAAGGGTGTGGAGGTACTTCTGGGTGGTGGTGATCTGGGCGTGGCCCATCCGGTCCATCACGCTCTTGAGGTCGGACCCGCCCGCGAGCAACCCCCGACGCGGCAACGGCGGATCGCCAGACCCGGGTGCGGAAGGTGTTCCTCGAGAGAGGGGTGCCCTCGCGGGTCGCGAACAGCAGGTCACCCGAACGGAGCCGGCGGTCGGTGATCCAGTCGGCGAGCTGGCCGACGAGGTCGGAGGGGAGGCCCAGGGTGTGGGGTTCGCTGTCCTTGGGGTAGGGCTTGGTCAGCATCCGCTGGCCGGTGGGGGAGTTCTTGGTCGAGACCTCGACGATGGTCTCCTCGACCGAGAGCTTCCTGGTGGCCAGGTCGAGGTGGTGGGGTTTGAGTGCGATGAGCTCGCCCCAGCGCAGGCCGGTATTGATCGCGGTCTCCACCATCAACCGGTGCCGCTGGGGCAGCGCGTCGAGGATCGCGGCGTACTCAGCTGGGGTGAGGGTGCGGGCCTTCTTCTTGACCACCTTCGGCAGTTCGAAGCTGCTTGCCGAGGTACAGGTCGACGAGGTCTCGGCGGAGGTGCCGGCACCCGTCGGCGGTGTGGTGCGCGTCTTCGTAGCTGAGGAGGCAACTGTGACACAGGGCAGCCCGATCGCACGCATCGAGTGAGTCGCCGACGGGAACGGCTACGCGTACCTTTCAGGTCTCGCCCCCGATGTCGATCTGGAAGGCCTCGTAGACAAGGTCCGAGCCACGCTGCCGGTGGCGCAGGAGCCTACTGAGCAGGGTGGTGCCGAGGTCACGGACTCTGTCCACGTCCTGGTCGGCTGCCGTTGTGTCGACGCAGTCCAGCAGGTCGTCGACCAGACCTCTGATTCGAGCATGCTCGCCGGTGAGGTTGGCTACCGAGCCGGAAAGTCGCGGCGCCGCCTTGAGGAGCTCGCCGTACAGCCCCTCGGGATCCTCCGTGATGTCGATGTGCTCACGGAAGTCGGCCGAGAGCTCGACGAGCGCGACACGGACGCGTTCAGCCCAGCGGGCCTGACCTCCGGGCGCCGGGCGGGCCAACGCGAGCTCCAGCGCGCTCATCGACTCGCGCAGCTCGGCGCGGCGCCGGCGCAGCTCCTCCACGAAAGCCTGCTCTGGCTTCGACGAACTGGGCTCCATCGATGCCTCCATGCCGGATGTACCGCTGAGGCTCTGCCGGTTGCCGAGTCCAGTGCCCGCGAGGATCACCCTGGGAGCCAATCGTCGAGCACTGCCCGGCGTGCTGGCAATGGGTCCAAGCCGGGACTCGACATGACCGCATGGTCGGCGGCAGGACGTCGGTCGAGCCGGCCGGAGCTATCCACTCGACGCGGTCAACGACGCGACGGACGATCTTGGCGCGGGCCGGCTTCGTGGGCGCGGGATCCTGGTCCCGGCAGCCTCCGACGGATGAGACGTCCAGCAGTAATAGCGACTCAGCGGAGTCACCTGGCGCTGGGCGTCACCAGTCAGCGGGTAGGTGCAGCGGGGTGGCGCCGCCCTTGTCGAAGAGCGTCATCATCGCGAACATGTCCTTCGCACCGATCGCGGACTCGTTGCCAGGTGTGTAGCCGAGACCGCCCGAGACGGATGAGCCTCGGTGGAATTGGCGAGCCAGGAGCCTGCGATGCTCCGCTCCTGAATGGATCCTGAGCGCCCTCAGAGACGCGTGTCGTGCAACTCATAACCCAGAGGTCGCAGGTTCAAATCCTGCCCCCGCTACAAGAGAAAGTGCAGGTCAGAGCCGGGTTCGCGGGTCACCGCGGGCCCGGCTTCGGCGTGGTGTCAGCAGGATGTCTGCTGACATTGCGCGGACATCGACTCCGTCTGCGGAACGATCGCGCGGCTTGCGGAGCGCTCGGGTGACCGTTTTGCCAGCGACCCAGAGGTCAGCTTCGTTGGCAAGAACCACCGCGTGGACGCCTCGACGCCTCGCCTCAGGCGAGATGGGTCTTGCGGAAGACGGCATCCGTCCCTCCTGCTCCACGAGGTCATCGACTTCGACTCGATCAACGCCAGCATCAACGCACTCCCTGTGCCGGAGCAGATCAAGGAGGCGTTCCGCAACCACATGTTCGGAGCGCACACCACCGAAGCACAGCTCGTCGAGTTGGTTCGTGACATCGAGGTCAAGATGCTGGCGCTGCACCACGTGGTGCCTGGTGCGCTCGGGGAAACCGCGTGGCTGCAGGTCGCCGCTCGCATTGGCCGGCGCGCTCACACCGAGGTCGTCGCCGGAGTGGACGACATGATCTTGGGCGTTGAGCGAAGCCTCGTGACGTGGATCAGTCAGCAGCGCCCAGCAGCAAGGGCGTTGCCAACGATCCAGCCCATGCCGAACGCCGAGAGAAGTCCGCTGCCCGACGAGTACCCGTCGGACGATGGCCCGGCCAGGCCGCACGCGGTGCCGCCGCCGGCATACAGGTGTGGGATCGGCTCGCCTTCGGAGTCGAGCACGCGGCCGGACGGGTCGATGACGAGTCCGCCCTGGCTCGCCAGCACGCCGTGGGTCACCCAGGCGAGGTGGTACGGCGCGGTCAGCTGGCGTCGTGCCGGGCGCGCGGTGATCGTCCGCTCCGTCGCGTCGACAGACAGGCCAAGGGCGTCGGCCAGCGCCGGCAGGTCGGGCAGATCGCGGACCGCCCCCGCGGCCAGGCATTCGCGCATCATCTCCGACTCGCGGGTGGCGGCCATCGCCGTCGCGTCGAAGACCATCGCGGCGCGCTCGCCGGGCTGGCCCTGCAGGATGCCTGCCATTGAGGAGTAGCCCTTGGCCTCCTCGTCGACGAACCGCTCGCCCGCCAGGTTGACCAGTACTGCGCCGTTGAACTGCAGTGCGGGGGAGACGCGGGTTCCATGGTCGACGACGACGAGTCCGGAGCGCAGTGCGGCACCCATGCTGCGCAACTGCGCACCGAGCGGCGTGACCCAGGCGAGTGCGTCGCCTGTGGCGGTGGCGACGCCGCCGTAGAACGGGTCGCCGATGTGCGGGAGGTGCTCCTTCATCAGGGCGGGGTTGCCGGCGAACCCGTCGGAGGCGAGTACGACGGATTCGGCGCGGACGCGTTGCAGTGCGCCGTTCTGGGAGACAACCACCCCGGCGACCACATCGTCGTCGACGACCAGGTCGACCACCGGTGCCTCGTCCACGAAGGCGACGTTGGGGCAGGCATTCAGAAGGGATCGCAGGTGGCGCATCAGCAGGGCGCCGCCGAGCCGGCCCACGTCGGTGTGCAACCTGGGTGCCGACATGCCGGCGCGCGGCATGTCGGTGCCGATCTCCACCGGGTAACCGGTGTCGGCCAGCCACTCGACGTAAGCCGGGGCGGCGTCGCAGAGCGCCTCGACCACGGGTCGCCACTCCTCGTCACCGCTGGCCGCGAGGATGTCGTCGGCGTGCCGCTGCGGGGAGTCCTCGATCCCCGCGGCACGCTGGAACCCGGTGCCCGCGGCCGCGAGGGAGCCGCTGGAGATGGCAGCGTTGCAGCCCTCCCGCGTCGACTTCTCGAAGACCGCGACGACGAGGTCCGGGTTCTGCGCAGCCCGCAGAGCGGTCATCGTGCCGAACGCTCCGCCGCCGACGACCGCTACGTCGACCTCGAGGTCCCAGTCGTTCATGCGAGGGTCTTCGGCGTCCCGTAGAAGTCGCGGGCAGCGTCGACGAGGTCGCGGGCGGGCTGGGCCCCGTAGAAGCCGAGACGATGTGGCTTCAGTCCGGTGGCGGCGTACTGCGCTGCCCGCAGCTCGGCCACGCGGACGCAGGTGCCGAGCGAGTCCAGCACCGGTACGTCGTCCACGCGCGCAACGCCCTGGTCGGCGAGGAACACGTTGAGCGGGCCCTCGCCGGGCACGATCACGTTCGCGCGTGCACTGATGGCCCGTCGTGCGGTCGCGACGAAGGCGTCCAGCAGCGGCGCGGGGTCGGCGTACGCGGCCATGATGTCGGTGATCTCTGCGGGCACCTGCTCGATCGGTCCGACGAGCGTGTCCAGCCGGTAGTTGCGCAGGTTCCGCCGCAGCTGCGGCTCGAGCGCGGCGATGAAGTTCACGATGCCCACGCAGTCACCGAGCTGGGCGGCGGCCAGCACCGAGGTCTGCCCGAACGCCACGACCGGAATGTCGACGAGTGTGCGGACCTCCTCGAACGCGGTGTCGGGGATCGTGGCGATAAGGAACGCGTCGTAGCCCTCCTCCTGCGCCTGCAGCGCCGCGTGCACGAACTGCTCGCGGTGCAGCCCGGCGAGGTAGGCGTGGCCGATGTGGGTGCCGGGGTAGTCGCTGGGATAGGTCCCGGGCTTCATCCCGTGCAGCACGACCTCGGTGTCGGGCCGGGCCTGCGACTGCAGGTGGCGGCTCAACGCGTCCCGGTAATGCGGGACGTCGTCGAGCACGGTGAAGCTCTGGTGCCAGATCCGCATCTCAGACCTCCGCGCCGTGCCGGACACCGTCAGCCGCCCGTGTGCCGGCGATGCGGCCGAAGGTCGCCCCGCGCAGCACGGAGGTGGAGCCGGTGTAGTTGGAGTAGTACAGCCCAGTCATCTCGCCGGCGGCGAAGAGGCCGGGGATCACCCGCCCGTCGAGGTCGACCACTTCCGCGGCCGCGTTGGTCTTGAGCCCGCCGAAGGTGAAGACGTTGGCGGCCATGATCGGGTAGGCCACGAACGGTCCGTGGCTGATCGGCCGTGCCCAGTTGGACTTGGCCGGCGTGAGCCCGGCGGTGGCGAGACCGTCCGGCGTCGTGTGGTCGAAGGGGCCGTCGGTGCAGGCGGCGTTGTACGTCGTGACTGTCGCCTCGAGCGCGTCCGCGGGGATGCCGATGGCTGCGGCCAGGGCGGCGATCGTGTCGCGGGTGACCGGCGCGACGTCGGTGCGGATGCCGGACCGGATGTTCGGGACGGCCAGGCTCTGCTGGTCGAGGATCACCCAGGCCACGCCTTCGGTCTGGGCCTGGATGTCGCGGGTGGTCCGCTCGTACCACGCGTCGACCGGACCGCGTGCCTCGTCGACGAATCGGCGCCCTTCCTTGTTGACCAGGATCCCGTAGGGGAAGCAGAAGATCGCCGCCTCGGGCTCGCCGGAGCGGGGGTCGACCGGCTCGGCATGGAACAGCGAGAAGTTGCCCGCCGTGGCAGCGCCGAGTGCGAGGGCCATCTCGATGCCCTCGCCCTTGTTGTAGTTGCCGCCGCGGGCGACCGGGCGAGTGGTCTGCCCCCGGCCGTCGTGGTAGCGGGCCATCATCTCGGCGTTTCCCTGGTAGCCGCCGCTGGCCAGCACCACAGTTCCGTGAAACTCCACGGATCCAGCGGGGCCGTGCGCGACCACACCGTGCACGCCGTCGGGGCCAGCCAGCAGACGTCGTGCGGTGTGCTCGAAGTGGAAGTCGACGCCGAGGCCGCGGGCTGCCTTGCCCATGGTCTCCACGATCGCCAGGCCACCGCCGACCGGAGCCATCCGGGTGGTGGACTGGGTGAGGAACGGCGTGGGCAGGAAGTCGAAGCGCATCCCGTGGGTGGTCATCCACCGCAGCGTCTCGGGCGCGTTGACGGCGAGCTCGGCGACGTAGTCGGGGTCGATGAGGTGGTGGGCGCGGTAGAGCGCGCTGCGCCGCTCGGGTGAGAGGGCGGCCTCGTGCACGACGCTCGGGTCCGGGTGTCCCATGAAGTCGTCGACGAGGGTGTCCTCGAGCCCGTCGGCTGTCTCGTCCAGCGACTGCATTCGCAGGAACGCCTCGGTGTAGCGGGTGTTGCCTCCGGTCTCCGCCTCGGTCGACCGCTCGAGCAGCGCGACCCGGGCACCGCCCTCGGCGGCCGCGACCGCGGCCGACAGGCCGGCGACTCCGCCGCCGACCACGACGACGTCGTAGACGTGCAGCTGCTCGTTCATGAGAGCGCTCCGTTCAGCAGCTCGGCGGCGGAAATGACGCTGCCGAACAGCGGCAGCATGTTCTGCGCCGAGAAGTCGTGGAAGTCGGGCCGGAAGGACGCGCACATGTCCTCCACGACGGTGACTTGCAGTCCCTCGTCGGAGGCGTGCCGGGCGGCCGACTCGACGACGAGGTTGGTCGCCACTCCGCCGAGGACGACGTGGTCGACGCCCTCGGCGGCCAGCACCGACCTCAGCGGCGTGCCCACGAACGGGTCGACGCAGCCCTTGTCGATCACAGGCTCGCCGTCGACCGGTGAGAGCGCCTTGACGATCTCCGCCTCGGGGGAGCCGGCCAGCATGGCGCGTTGGTCCTCGTAGGGCTGGAAGCGCGGGAGCCGGTTGGTGCGCAGCCGGTACGACGGGTCGAAGGCGAGTCGCAGGTGCACGACCAGCCAGCCGGCGTCGCGTGCTGCGCCGAGCACGCGTTCGGCGGTGGCGAGCACGTCGCGGTCGCGGACCTGCTCGGCCAGCGGCGGCATGCGCAGGTGGGGGCCTTCCTCGCACAGGGCGACCTGGTAGTCGAGCATCAGCAGGGCGGTGTTGGTCATTGTTCTTCCTTGGGGGTTCAGGGGTTCACCAGGCGGACCAGCCGCCGTCGACGTACACCACCTGGCCGGTGACGTACGACGAAGCGGGGCTGGCCAGCAGGAGCAGGGGGCCGGCGAAGTCGGTCGCCGGGTCGCCGAGGCGGCCGAGCATGGTGCGGTCGGCGAACCACTGCAGCCGCTCGGGGTCCGCGCCGAGCGGGGCAGTCATCTTGGTCGGGTAGAACACGCCGGGTGCCAGGCAGTTCACGGTGATGGCGTGGGGCCCGAGCTCCGCCGCGAGCGACCGCGTCACGTTCGCGACGCCGGCCTTGGAGGCGTAGTACGCGGACTCGGGGACCGGCCCGACGCGCTCTGCGTAGACGGTGCTGAGGTTGACGATCCGGCCCCGCGTGCCCGACTCGGTCATCGCGGTGCCCGCGGCGCGGCCGACCAGCCAGGTGCCGGTGAGGTTCACCCGGACCACCTGCTCGAACTCGGCCAGCGACGTCTCGTCGTACGCCTTGCGCAGCATGATCCCCGCGGCGTTGACGACCACGTCGAGCCGGCCTTGCGACGCGAGCACGTCGGCGAACAGGGCTGCCACCGAGGCCTCGTCGGTGACGTCTACGTCGTGGCTGCTCGCACCGGTGGCCTCGGCTGTGATGGCGAGGTCGTCTTTGCGGATGGCCAGGTCGGCGACGGCGACGGTGGCGCCTGCGTCGGCGAGCACCTTGGCGGCGACCTCGCCGAGGCCGCCCGCGGCGGCTCCGACGACCAGGGCGACCTGGCCGGTCAGGTCGAACGGGTTCACCATGGGAGCTCACTTTCTTCCGCGGCCGCGTTGCGGCCGGCCAGTCGGCCGAAGATGCCGCCCTTGCCGATGGACGTGCCGGTCATGTAGCCGGCGCCGTGGAAACCGCCGACGACCTCGCCCGCGGCGTACAGCCGCTCGATCGGGTCGCCGTACACATCGAGGACGCGCAGGTCGGTGTCCACGGTGAGACCGCAGTACGTCGCGAGCACGACCGTGCCCGACGGGTGGGCGTAGAAGGGCGGCGCGTGCAGCGCGAACGGCGAACCGACGCCACCGGAAAGGTACTGCCGACCCTGAGCATCCGGCTCGCCGCGGGCGATGCGCCCGTTGTAGTCCTCGACGGTTTCCACGAGGGACCCTTCGGGCAAGCCGATCGCGGCCTCGAGCCCGGCGACCGTGTCGGCCTTGAGCAACATCCCCGCCCGGTCGCGGCCGGCGAACTCGTAGATCGGCACCTCGTCGTTGGAACGGTCCATCACTTGCTGGTCGAACACCTGCCAGGTGGTCACGCCTGGCTGGACGAGCGCGGCGTCGCCGATCTCCTTGTACGGCTTGCTCTCGTCGACGAAGCGCCTGCCTTCGCGGTTGACCGCGATCGCGCCCTTGTAGACCGCGAGGATGCCGGTGCCGTCCTCGTCGGGGTGCGGCTGCGCGTAGTGGCCGTAGGTGCCCTTGATGTACGGCGTGTCCACGACGCCGGCACCGTGCTGCCAGGCCATCAGCAACCCGTCGCCCTGGCAACCGGCGCCGCCGGCGGTGAGGGCGTACTCCATCTGCGGAGCGAACCGGGCCAGCAGATCGGGTTTCTGGCTGAAGCCGCCGGTGGCGAGCACGACAGCGTCGGCATGGACGCGGCGGACGCCGTCAGCGGTCTCGACGTCGACGGCAACGATCCGGCCGTCCTCGCGGAGGAGTCGCTGTGCACTGGCGTTCAGCACCAGGCGGGCACCGAGCCGGCCGGCCGCCTTGAGCAGCGCGACCAGCATCGCGGTGGTGTCGGTGGGGTGGCTGCGCGGTGCCGACTGACCCGACGCGGCGTGCACCTCGCCGTAGCGGACGCCGTGTCCGCGCAGCCAGTGGTAGGTCTCCAGCTGGTGGGTGCAGTAGAGGTCGACCAGGTCCTGGTCGTTCTTGTGCTTGCCGGTCTCGAGCAGATCCTTGCGCAGCAGTTCGACGGAGTCGGCGATGCCCTGCTCCACCTGCTCGTCGGTGCCGGCAAAGGCGGACAGCCCGGCCGACCTCACAGTGGACCCGCCGATGGCGTCGGTCTTCTCCAGCATCACGGCGTACTGGCCGGCCTCGGCAGCGGCCAGCAGCGCGGCGCAGCCGGCCAGGCCGGAGCCCAGCACCAGTACGCCGACCCGGTCGGGCAGCTCGGCCTCGTAGGGCAGGCCGGGGATCATCAGAGGTCCCCGATCCGGTCGCGGACGTCGTCGTACTCCTGGTCGAGCAGTGCCTGCGCCTTCGAGAACTCGGGGAGCTGGAACAGCGACTGCCGCTCCTCCCAGGTCGCTATCGCGTTCGCACGCGTTGCGGTCTCGCCGTGCAGCTTGAGGTGGGTCAGCGCGTCCCGGCCGGCGGCCATCATCGACCGCATCAGGTAGTTGGCGTAGAGCACGATGCCGAACCCGAGGTCGACGTACTCCTTCAGCTCGAGCTGCGGGGTCTTGCCACCCTCGACGACGTTGACGACGAGCGGTACGCCGTGCAGCTGGAGACCCACGAGGCCGAGCTCCTCGACGGTTCGCGGCGCCTCGACGAAGATGACGTCGGCTCCGGCCTCCACGTAGGCCTGCCCGCGCGCGATGGCCGCGTCGATGCCCTCGACTGAGCGGGCGTCGGTGCGGGCGATCACCACCAGGTCGTCGTCGGTGCGGGCGTGCACCGCTGCCGCGATCTTGGTCTGCATGTGCCCCACCGGGATGAGGGCGTGGTCGTCGAAGTGGCCGCACCGCTTCGGCATCTCCTGGTCCTCGAGCTGGAGGGCCGCAGCGCCGGCACGCTCCAGAAGCCGGACGGCGCGCATCACCGACAGTGGTGCGCCGTAGCCGGTGTCCGCGTCGACGACGACGGGAAGGTGGGTGGCTTCGGTGAGCCGGGAGACATGCTCGACGACCTCACCGAGTGAGACCAACCCGAGGTCCGGTACGCCGTACTGCGCGTTGGCCAGGCCCGCTCCGGTGGCGTAGACCGCACCGAACCCGGCCTGCTCGACCAGCCGGGCGCCGAGGGCGTCGGTGACGCCGGGGAGAACCAGCGGTGTTCCCTCGAACGTCGCGGCAAGGGCCCGTCGCAGCGACTGCCGCCGTTCGCCGGCAGTGGGCATGGGGCCTGCACCGGTGAGCCCTGAGCGCAGCTGGGACACGGAAAAGCCTTCCTGTAACGATCACTACAGAGAACTGTGACACCCCGAGCCGGTCTTGGCAAGCGGCCGAGCTGGCGGTGGCGACCGGTGGTCCGGGCGTACGAAGAAAAAGTTCGACCAGTCCTTGCTAGAACGATCACTACAGGGATACCGTGTTCTCTGTAGTGACCATTACAGAGACGCAACCGCTCTATCGAAGTGGGTCGTCTCGACCGAGAGGGCAACCCGCATGAGCGTCCTGGATGAGATCCGCCGGCTGGCACCGGAGTTCGCGGCCGACGAGGTCGTGGCGAACGAGCAACGCTCGCTCACCGAGACGACCTTCAAGAACATGACCGAGATCGGACTGCTGCACGGCCTGCAGCCGAAACGCTGGGGCGGTGCCGAGCGGTCCCTGCGCGAGCAGCTGACCGCGGTCTACGAACTGGCCCGGATCGCGCCGTCGGCCGGCTGGGTCGCCGGCGTCGTCGGGTCGCACCCCTGGCAGCTCTCCTTGTATGACGATGAGACGCAGGCCGAGATCTGGGCCGACGACCCGACCTGGAACGCGTCCTCGTCGTACGCGCCGACCGGGAAGGTCGAGGTGGTCGACGGCGGCTACCGGCTCAGCGGCCGATGGTCGTTCTCGTCGGGCTCCGACCACTGCCAGGGGGTGATCCTGGGCGGCTTCGGCGGCACCGCCGAGGTCGCGCCGGGTATGGAGGTCCCGAACTACGGGTCGGCGCTGCTGCTGCGCGACCAGTACGTCATCGAGGACACCTGGCATGTGCAGGGCTCCCGCGGCACCGGCAGCAAGGACATCGTGGTCGAAGGCGCGTTCATCCCGGCCCGGCGCTTCCTGTCCCACCCGCTCTACGAGTACGTCGAGGGGCGGCCTGCCCCTGGCCAGGCGACGAACCCGCAGGCGCTCTACCGGATGCCGTGGGCGGTCATGTTCAACCTGGTGCTTGTCGCGCCGATGCTCGGCCTGGGCCGCAAGTACCTCGACGTGTGGACCGAGAGCACCGAGGGGCGACGCGCCAACTGGGGAGGCTCGCTCAAGGACGACCACCTGATGCAGATGCACCTGGCCGACGCCGAGTGGGTGCACGAGGCCGCCGTCCTGAAGATGTACGACGCGGTCGACACCATCACCGACGCGGCCGAGGCGGGGGTCTTCCTCGACCGGCGCGAGCGCGCCCGGATGCGGTGGAACATCACCAAGGGCTGTCAGGACGTGGGCTTCGCGATCAACAGGCTGCACCGCGTCGCCTCGGGTCGCACCGCGTTCGTCGACCACCCGCTGCACCGGCTCTACCAGGACGTGACCGCCGAGCTCGGCCACGCCTTCCTCGTCTCCGACGCCGTAGGTCGGTACTACGGCGCCTCACGCCTCAACTCGACTGCTCCGGAGGTCATGCTGTGATCACCCAACTCGCCTACCTGGGAATCGCGTCCCCCAGCTACCAGGAATGGCGTGACTACGCCACCCGCCTGCTCGGCGCCACCATCGCCGAGGAGGGTCCCGACGGCGCGATCCGTGTCCGCGTGGACGACAAGGGCTACCGCATCGCCATCCACCCGGCCGAGCAGGACGAGTTCCGCTACGCCGGCTGGGCCTGCCACAACGAGACCGAGCTGCGGTCGTACGTCGCGGCCCTGCGCGCAAAGGGACTCGACGTACGCGACGGCAGCCCCGAGCTGCTCAAGGAGCGGCAGGTCGCCGAGCTGTACTGGATCGAGGACCCGTGGGGCAACCGGCACGAGCTGGTGTGGGGCCAGTACTCCCAGCCCAACTCCTTCTTCCCGGGTCGCCCGATGCGCGGACGCTTCGTTACCGGCGACCTTGGGCTCGGCCACATCGTGCTGCTGGTGCCGAACCTGGAGGAGGCCGACCGCTTCTACGCCGACACGCTGGGCTTCAAACTCTCGGACCGGGTGGTCAGCGACATCTTCAACCTGCGCTTCTACCACTGCAACGGGCGCCACCACTCGCTCGCGGTCGCCGAGGTCCCCGGCATCACCGGAATCAACCACCTCATGCTCGAGGTGGAGACCTTCGACGACCTCGGCACGGCGGTCGACCTGTTCACCGAGGACAAGGACCGCGAGATCCTGCTGTCGCTGGGACGCCACACCAACGACCTGATGACCTCGATCTACGTCCAGACCCCGTCGTCCATGCAGATCGAGTACGGCCACGGCGGCATCTCCGTGGACGACCTCACCTGGGTCGCGGGCACCCACGATCTGCCCAGCATCTGGGGCCACCACCGGTCGCAGGCCTACATCGACGGCCCGCCCGGAATCTTCCGCCCGCTCGACGCCGAGGTGCCGGCATGACGGCCACCGTTGAGACCACCACAGCCGAGGTGCGCGTGGAGGATGTGCCGATCAGCAACGACCGGCACCTGCGGGTGTACCGGACCGGCCAGCCGGGCCAGCCGGCCCTGGTGTTCCTGCACGGCTCGGGCCCGGGTGTCACCGCAGCCTCCAACTGGAAGCCAGTGATCGAAGGACTCGGCGACGACTACCACTGCATCGCTCCCGACATCCTGGGCTTCGGCGACTCCAGCTGCCCCGACCCCCAGCCGCAGGGCTTCAAGCCGCAGGCCGACGTGCGCATCGACGCGTTGCTAGAACTGCTGGACCGGCTCGGCGTCGAGCGGGCCACGTTTGTGGGCAACTCGATGGGCGGCATGTACGCCCTGCGCATCGCCCAGCTCCGACCTGACCTCGTCGAGAGGCTCGTGCTGATGGGCTCGGGCGGCATGCCCGGCCTGCAGCCCACTCCCGGGCTGGCGAAGCTGGTCACCTACTTCGACGACCCGACTGTCGAGGCGATGGCCGAGCTGCTGCTGCTCTTCGTCCAGGACAAGCAGGCCTTCGGTCCGCGCGTCGACGAGATCGCCGCCGAGCGCATGGAGATCGTGCGCCGACCGGAGATCGAGGCCGGCCACCGGGCGATGTTCGGCCCGCCGTTCCTCACCTACGAGCCCGAGGACCTGGCCAAGCTCGACGTACCTGCGCTCGTCATCCACGGACGCCAGGACGTCATCGTGCCGATCGAGTCCAGCTACTACCTGGCCGAGCACCTGCCCCAGGCCGATCTGTACGTCATCAACCACTGCGGCCCGCTTCCAAGCCATCCTGCGCGACTTCGTCGCCGGCAACCTCTGAGACCAAGGACTAGGGAGAGAACGATGTCGCTCGTCGACAAGGCCCGCGCGGCCGGACCAACGCTGGCCGCCAGCGACAGCCGCAGCAACGAGCAGGGACGGCTGACCGAGGAGGCCGTCGCCGCCCTGCGTGGCACTGGAGTGCTCCGCGCCCTGCAGCCGGCCCGATGGGGCGGCGCGGAGTCCACCCTGGCTGAGTACGCCGACGCCGTGATCGAGATCGGTCGGCACTCCGCCTCCGCGGGCTGGGTGTCCTCGGTCGTGGGCGTGCACCCGTGGCAGATCGCGCTGTTCCCCGAGGAGACCCAGCAGGAGCTGTGGGGTGAGACCCCGGAACGGTTGATCGCTTCGTCGTACACGCCGACCGGGAAGATCGAGAAGGTCGACGGCGGCTACCAGGTTTCGGGTCGCTGGCACTTCTCCAGCGGCATCGACATCTGCCAGGGCGTTATCCTCGGGGGCATCGCCGGGACCCGGGAGGTCCGCGGCACGGAGTACCCCGACTTCACCTCGGTGATCCTCAACGAAACCGACTACCGCGTCGAGCGGGTCTGGAACGTCGCC
>WNGB01012005.1_pt1 | contig 14531 bp, 16 predicted proteins | sample 5400681 | NCBI WGS metagenome assembly WNGB01 (sample SAMN13153367, study PRJNA577476) | soil metagenome | isolation source: 115 cm soil or saprolite under grassland replicate 2 | place: USA:California | collected 2016-06-15 | reverse complement strand
TCGGGTCCCAATTGAACTTCGCGACCGTATCCGTGATCAACCTGTCCTCCGCGAGGAAGATCAAATTGTCGGCGTACATGCAATAGTTTAGCAAGTCGACTATCGCCTCACGCTGGGGCTGGGTGAGGCCGTCTTTCGGTGCTTCCGATTTATGGAACAGTTTTCTGATTAGACTGGGCATAAAGTGTATTGACTGATTCAGGTTTCGCCGGCTGATTTTAGGCATCGCGCTCCACGCCGTAAAAGCCGCGGACAATGGTCTCGCGGACGCGTGAAGCTTCTGCGGGATCCTCTGCATTGATCAGACGTTCAGCCAGGGTGGACAACTCCGGGCCGCTGAGCTTCCGTTCGGCATCGAGCTGATAAACGAAGCGCACAACACCGGCCTGTTCTTCCGGGGTAAGGCTTTTGATCTCGTCAATGATCTGCGAGGCAGTCATAGATCCAGACTAATTCGCCTCTTTGAAATCATCAAGTTTAGCACACCGTCCTACGTGCGAAGTCCGCGAGCTCATCGGCGTGAGCCTACCCATGTTCTCGTGGCTGAATTCACAGATTGCCCTATCTGCTTGCCCATCGTAAATGCTCCCCATGAATCCGAACAAAGCGCTCTGGGAAAAAGGCGACTTCACGCGCATCGCCGCGACCATGCGCGAAAGCGGCGAGGCGCTCATGCAGCGAATCGGAATCACAAAAGGACTCAAGGTTCTGGATCTCGGATGCGGCGATGGCACCACGGCATTGCCAGCGGCCAAACTCGGAGCGGACGTGCTGGGCGTCGATGTCGCGCGCAACCTGGTCGAGGCTGGGAATAAGCGCGCGGCGGAGCATGGCCTCACCAACTGCACGTTTCAGGAAGGCGATGCCTCCAATCTGGAGCAGTTGCCGGACAAGGCGTTTGATCTCGTGATCAGTATTTTCGGAGCGATGTTTGCGCCCAAGCCGTTCGAGGTTGCCAAGGAGATGGTGCGGGTGACGCGGCCGGGAGGTCGGATCGTGATGGGCAACTGGATTCCAAATGATCCAACGTTGGTGGCGCAGATTTTAAAGATCAGCTCAGGATACACGCCGCCACCGCCGGAAGGTTTCGTTAGTCCAATGACGTGGGGCATCGAGAGCAACGTGATCGAGCGGTTTGCCAGCGCAGGAGTTCCGGCCGAGAAAATCTCCTTCGCGCGCGACACGTTTACCTTCAACTTCCCTGGTGCACCGTCAGCCTTGGTCGATGAATTCAGGAAATACTACGGGCCGACCATGAATGCATTCGAAGCCGCAGAAAAGAACGATCGAGCGGCTGACCTGCAGAGAGAGCTGGAAGAGTTGTTTGCCAGCCAAAACAAAAGCCCGAGCAAGGATGCCACCTCCATTCCTGCAACCTTCTTGCGTGTTACAGTCGCACTTTGAAGCAGTTCCTAAGGGATCAGATTAATCAAGCACGCTGGCTGCCGTCGGCCGGAATCGGATTGCGGCGATGATGCCGAGCAAGACGAAAATCGCCAAAACGACGAGTTGGGTGAGCTTAAACGGCTGCTCGGTCTGGGTCGGCGCCATCGCATGCAAAGCCGGCACTTTCAGAAAGGCCTGCACGACACCCACAAAAACGTTGAAGTAGAGCGCAATCACAGCCGTGACCACATAAATCCAGCGCCAGTGCCCGGCGAGTTGACGCGGGTACCGCGCGAAGATCGCGACTGCGAGTACGAGTAGCGAGATGATCCCAACTCCATGAGCAGGCGTGAAACCATGGAACGGAAAAAAGAAACCCGTCACGCTCGTCAGCACGGTGGTGATCAGGAACCATTTCGTCCAGCCATCAAGCCGATTCCCGCCCAGCATTCCGAACACAACGACGAGGCCGGTGAAAATCGCGACCAGGCTGATCAACGTGTGAATGATGGTGTAGATTTGCAGTATCATTTGGTTACTCCTTTGTTGTCATTGGTAGCCGACAGCTGGTCACACCATCTTACACGCGCGCCGGCGATTCGATCGGCGTTGGTTGTTCTTGTTCCTTCGCTGCTGGTTGTCGACCAGCGAAGAGTCGTTCGATCACATAGAATGTTACGGGGATCAGAAAAACAGCGATTCCCGAAGCGGCGATCATTCCGCCGATCACGGTCGAACCGAGTATGCGCCGGGCGACAGCTCCCGAACCACTGGCGAACCACAACGGCAGCATCCCGAAAATAAATGCAAAGGAAGTCATCAGGATCGGACGTAAACGCAAACGCGCGCCTTCGAGTGTCGCATCGAGCAGCGGTTTGCCCTTTTCGTATTCATCCTTGGCGAATTCCACAATGAGGATTGCGTTCTTCGCGGCCAGCCCGATGAGCATGATCAGACCGATCTGCGCGTAGATGTTGTTTTGCATTCCGCGCAACCAGAGCGTCGCGAACGCGCCGAATACGGCGACCGGTGTGCCTAACAAGACACTAAACGGCAGCGACCAGCTTTCATAGAGCGCCGCGAGAATGAGGAAAACGAAAATCAGCGACATTCCGAACACGACGGTGGGCGAAACCCCTTGCTGCGCCTTCTTTTCCTGATACGAGATGCCGAGATAATCGTAGCCCATTTCCTTGGGCATGGTTTGCCGGAAGACTTCTTCGAGCGCAGCCATCGCCTGGTTCGAGCTGTAACCGGGCGCAGCAGAACCGTTGATTTGCGCCGAGCGATATTCGTTGTACCGCAGGGTGAACTCCGGACCGGCGATGTTCTCGCCTTCCGCTTCGATGTAGACCTGCCAGGTGCGGCCGAAGCGGTTGAAGTAGTTCACGAAAAAGCCGCCCATGAATGTCTGGAGTGTCTGATAAACCTGGCCAAGATCGATTCCCTGCTTGAGCACTTTGTCGCGATCGACCTTAACGAACACCTGCGGAACATTTGGCAGGAACGTCGGAATCAGGGTGACGAGCTCCGGCCGTTTTCGCGCCGCGTCGAGAAACGTTTTCACATTTTGCGCGAGAAAGGCAACGTCTTTGCCGGCGCGATCTTCCAATATGAACTGGAAGCCACCGGACGTGCCCACGCCGGGAATCGCCGGCGGCGGAAACGCGAAGGCGAGACCTTCGGTGAGACCGGCGAGCTGTTTGTTAATGTTCGCCTTGATGGCGGTGTATTGTTCTTCCGGCTTCGTCCGTTTGCTCCAAGGCTTGAACGTGACGAAGAAAAACGCGCTGTAAGTATTTTGCACGAGACTGAGTAAACTGAATCCGACGACGCTGGTCGTGTACTGGACGCCGGGAATTTTGCTGAGAATGTCTTCGATCTTGCGCGCAGCCTGGTCGGTGCGTTCGAGCGACGAGGCGTCGGGCAATTGCAGCGCGAGAAAAACATAGCCTTGATCTTCTTCCGGTAGGAACCCACTCGGCAATCGCGACCCGAACAGTCCCGCGCCGACTGCGAGCACCGCGAGCAGCGCGAAACTGAGCACGGCTTTTCGAATGGCGAGGCGCGACCAATTGACATAGCCGTGCGTCGCGCTGCCGAACACGCGATTGAACCGATCGTAAAACCAGCCGAGCGGGCCGCGCGTTTTCTTTCGCGGCCGCAGCAATAACGATGACAGCGCCGGGCTGAGCGAAAGCGCGTTGAACGCGGATAAGATGACCGAAATCGCGATCGTTAGGGCGAACTGTTGATACAAACGTCCGGTGATCCCGGGAAGAAATGCCGTCGGAATGAAAACGGCCGAAAGCACGAGCGCGATGCCGATAACCGGCCCCGAAACTTCGCGCATCGCCTGCAATGTCGCGTCGCGCGGGGACATTCCTTCCTCAATGTGACGCTCAACTGCTTCGACCACGACGATTGCGTCATCGACCACGAGGCCGATCGCGAGCACAAGACCGAAGAGCGAGAGCGTGTTAATTGAAAAACCGAACAAAGGAAACAGTACGAACACGCCGATGAGCGAGACCGGCACCGCGCACAATGGAATCAGCGTGGCGCGCCAGCCTTGTAAAAAGATGAAGACCACCAAAACGACGAGCGCGAGCGCTTCAAACAACGTCTTCAAAATTTCGCGCATGCCTTCGGTAACCGAAAGCGTTTGATCGAGCGAGACGGCGAAATCCATGTCCGCCGGGAAACGTTGCTTGGCTTCCGCCATGACTTGCCGCACGCCTTGTGCTGCTTTGACCGCGTTGGTGCCCGGAAGCTGGTAACACGCGACAATTGCCGATGGTTGGCCGTTCAGCCGCCCCTTCAAGTTGTAGGTTTGCGCGCCGAGGTCGATCCGGGCGATGTCTTTCACCCTAACGAATGAACCGTCCGCATTCGCCCTCACCACGATCTCGCCGAATTCCTCCGGCGTTTGCAATCGGCCTTGCGCGCGCACGGTGTAAGTGAATTTCTGTCCGCTTGGAATCGGTTCCCCGCCGACCTGCCCGGCCGGATTTACCGTGTTCTGCTTTTGCACTGCCGTGATGATGTCGGGCACGGTGATGCCGAGCTTCGCGAGCTGGTCTGGCTTGACCCACAACCGCATCGCGTATTGACCGGCGCCGAACACCTGAACATTGCCGATTCCAGGAACGCGCGTCAGTTGATCGACCAGATTAATGTAGGCGTAGTTTGCCAGAAAAACTCCGTCATAGCTTCCTTTCGGCGAATACAACGCGATCAACATCAGCGGCGCCGTTGTCGATTTTTTAACGGTCACGCCGTAGTTGTTTACGTCGGCGGGCAATTGCGACTGTGCTTGCGAGACGCGGAGCTGTGTCAGCACTTGATCAATGTTCGGATCGGTCGCGACGTCGAAATCTACGATCAATCGGATGTCGCCACTGTTGGCGTTGATCGAATACATGTAGTTCATGTTGTCGACGCCGCTCATTTGCTGCTCGATCGGTGCCGCGACCGATTGCTCGATCGTGAGCGCGTCTGCACCGGTGTAATGCGTTTGCACCTGAATCTCCGGCGGGGCGATTTGCGGATATTGCGCGATCGGCAACGCCAGAATGCAGACGCCGCCAATCAACGTCATCAAAATCGCGATTACGATCGCGACGATGGGCCGCCGGACGAAAAACTCGGACATTGATCAGCGCTCCTTTGCCTGATCCGATTTTGAAATCAACGCATCGGCCGGCGGCGTCCATTCTTTCACGGTTACCGACGTGCCGTCTCGGACTTTTTGCATGCCTTGCACAACGACTCGGTCGCCGGGCTTCAGACCTTCGGTCACTTCCCACATGGCGCCGATGCGCTCGCCCATTTTTACCGGACGAATGCTGACGTTGTTGTTCTGATCAACAACTGCGACTTGATAGTTGCCCTGCAACTCGTTCACCGCTTCCTGCGGAATCACCATTGCGCCTTTTTTCATGTCGGCGACGAAACGCACGTTTCCAAACTGTCCGGGCCGCAAAATGTTCCCCGGATTCGGAAACGTCACATAATAGCGGATCGAGCCTGTCTTCGGATCCAGGCTGCGATCGAGCGCGTAAAACTTGCCTTTATGCGGATACACCTCGCCATTGCCGAGGATCAAGTCGAAGTCGAGGCTCTTTATGTACGCCTGGCGCTCCGTCGCGTCGGGATGGCGCGAAACGAAATCGGTGAACGGCCCTTCGCCGGCGGTCACGACAGCTTTGATCGGATCAATCTGCGACATGGTTGTGAGTGGTCCCGTACTTGGCCCGACCAGATCGCCGACCTGATTGTTGGCAAATCCAACGACACCATCAATCGGGGCCGTAATTTTCGTGTAGCCGAGATTGATCTCAGCCTGTTTCACCGCCGCTTCGTCGGCTTCGATGTTTGCTTTGCCCGCCTGGGCGGCGGCGGTGGCAGTATCGCGCTCCTGGTCGCTGATGACTTTTTTGTTGAACAGGTCCATCGCGCGTTTTTCATCCGCATCTGCTTTCACTTGGTTGGCTTTGTCCTTGGCCAGAGTGCCCTTGGCCTGCGCCAATGCGGCTTCGAATGGCCGCGGGTCAATCTGAAAAAGCAGGTCGCCCTTCTTTACCACGCTGCCCTCCTGATAATCACGCGACACGATGTAGCCCTGCACCTGCGCGTTGATGTTGGCGTTAATGAAACCGTCGAGAGTTGCCACGCGCTCCAGCACGCGCGGCACATCCTGCGGCGTGACCGTTGTGACGAGTACTTCCGGCGCGTTTGGAGCGACCTCAGCTTTCTTTCGGGAACAACCGGGGGCAAGGAACAGAACGATGTGTAACGCAGCGACAAAGGCTGTGATCTTGATTAATCGCTGGTGGCTCATTGAAGCGATATTCGCTGTCGATAGTAAAACTATGCTTTGATGAACGCGAGCAGGTCGGCGTTGATCGTGTCCGCCTCCGTGGTCGGCATGCCATGCGGAAAACCTTTGTAGGTCTTCAGCGTCCCGTTCTTCAGCAACTTCGCCGACAGCGGTGCCGAGTCGGCATATGGAACGATCTGATCGTCGTCGCCATGCATTACCAGGACTGGAACGGTGATCTTTTTCAGGTCTTCGGTGAAATCGGTCTGTGAGAAGGCGACGATGCCGTCGTAATGCGCCTTCGCGCCGCCCATCATGCCCTGGCGCCACCAGTTCTGGATGATCGTCTCCGAGGCTTTGACGCCCGGCCGGTTGAATCCATAAAATGGCCCCGCCGGCAGGTCGCGATAGAATTGCGAGCGATTAGCCGCGAGCTGTGCCTGCAATCCATCGAACACTTCTTTGGGAAGGCCGCCGGGATTGGCCGCGGTCTTCACCATCAGCGGCGGCACCGCACTGATCAGCGCAGCCTTCGCCACCCGGCTTTCGCCATGCCGTCCCAGATAATGTGCCACCTCGCCGCCGCCGGTGGAATGACCAACGTGCACTGCGTGCTTCAGATTAAGATGCGCGGTCAAAGCCGCAAGGTCGGCGGCATAGTGATCCATGTCATGGCCGTCGCTCGTCTGAGTTGACCGGCCGTGACCTCTTCGGTCATGAGCGATGACGCGATAGCCGTGCTTGAGGAAGAACAGCATCTGCGTGTCCCAATCATCGGCCGACAGCGGCCAACCATGGCTGAAGACAATGGGCTGTCCGCTGCCCCAGTCTTTATAATAGATGTGAATGTCTGCTCCGTTTTCTTTTCCTACGGTCACGTATGGCATTGTGATTCTCCTTTATCTCTGAACGGCTAATTCCGGCCGCGTTTTATCTCCGATAGGAACCAGGTGCGGCGCTCGGTTTCATCGATCCAGACCTCGATCAGGCTCGCGGTGGCAACGTCGCGATGCTCGTCGCACACGTTGTGCGCCTCGCGCAAACGCGCTGCCAGCGTTTTATTGTCATCAGCCAGCTCGGCGATCATGTCCATGGGTTCCACGTATTCGGCATCGTTGTCGAGGACGCGCTGTGTGCGGGAAATATGGCCGATCGAATGCAATGTCAGCCCGCCGATTTTTCGAATTCGCTCTGCGATTGGATCGGTCATGGCGAAAAGCTGATCGGCATGCTCATCCAGCAGCAGATGGTAATCGCGGAAGTGCGGCCCGCTCATGTGCCAGTGGAAATTTTTGGCTTTGAGATAAAGCGCGAACACATCAGCGAGAATTGCGTTCATCGCCGCTGCAATGTCCTTGGTAGCCGAACGTGTGAGATCGGTCGGTGTCTCCAACGGAGCTTCGCGTCTTTGCAGAAGCTCTGAATTCTTTGTCGAACTATTTCTTTTCATACTATTTTTTCCTCGGTATTTGGTTTCCTCATAAAATTCGTAATGTTTTAGGTATGTATCGTTGGATTTTCGGGGCTAAAAAATCTAAGCCTACTTGGGTGGATTGGGCAGCGGCGGTTTCGGCCCAAACGCCCGAGCCGTGTCGCGCTGGGACCGATTCGTCCGGGAGAGTGCATGCTGGCGCGCTAATTCTGCCGCTCCTTGTTCCTTGTAGCTCGCACTCGTGAGCGACGCGAGAAACGCAACGAGATCGTCGATATCACGCTCGGTCAGAGCGAGTGGCTGCATGTCTTCGTCGAGATACGGATTCTGCAAGCCGTCGCCTTTGTTGTAGTGGTCGATGGCATCCCAAAGCGTTTCTTGCGAACCGTCGTGAAAGTAAGGCCCAGTCACCAGCACGTTTCTGATGTCGGGCGTTTTGAAGGAGGCAATGTCCTTCTCCTTCTTGGTGATGAGAAAGCGGCCCAGCGCTGACATGTCCGTCTGAATGGCGGCGCGATCGACGGCCGCTTTATCGCTCGAATTGATGAGCTGCTCGGCCTGGCGCGCCAGTGCGACGACGTTGTGCCGGATGATGCCAATGCCGATGTTGTGAAAGTCGTTATCCGTGAAGAATGTCACGTCTCGCTGGGTCTCGCTCTGCGCATGACATTTATTGCAGCGGGCCTGGGCGTTGAAGAGCTCCCAGCCGCGCTTGGCCGAGTCGTCAATGGCGTTTTTGTCGCCGGCGATGAAGTGATCGAACGGAGAATCAAAGGATAGTTGGCTGCGTTCGTAGGACGCGATAGCTCGCAGAAGATCGGGACCATTAGGCGGGCGGCCAAATACGCGCTGGAATGCCCGCCGGTATTCCTCGATACTCGCGATCTGTGCCACAGCCGCATCGAGGTTTGGGTGACCCATCTCAACGGAATTGACAATCGGAAGCGCCGCTTGCTCCTCGAGCGTGTTCACCCGGCCGTCCCAGAACTGCGTCTTGTTGTAGAGCGCGTTCAGAATTGTCGGTGCATTGCGTTGGCCGACGCGGCCTTTGATTCCGACAGAGGTCGGCTTCCTGTCGGTGAACGCGAATTCTGGATCATGGCATGTGCTGCACGAGACAGTGCCGTCAGCCGACAAGCGACGGTCGAAAAAAAGTTTCTGGCCCAGGGAAATTTTCTCAGGGGTCTGTGGATTGTCCGCCGGGATCGCGGCACGAGTCATTTCAACCGGTGCGCCAACTTGTTGAAGCGACTTCGGCTGGGCTAAGGGATCCGTTTCTGGAGTTGGTGGTAGTTTCGAGCTCGCTCTTTTGGCCGAACGCTCACAACCCAAAATCAGCGTAACGGTCCCTGCTACGATGAGACCAAGGATCAAAACGCGTTTCACTTCAAAGCCAGTGTACGCTGCGCCCCTATCTTCATAGAAGCTGATATTTCAGTTGCCTTGATGGAGTTTGCGCCTTCGCGGAAGCCGGCAACTTTTAATGGATCGTCGTGAGGTAATCATAGATGGCCGAGAAATCCTGGGTGGCGTGTCCTTCCCTCATTGCGAGCCGATACAGTTCTTTCGCAGCATTGGTTACGGGCATGGCCACACCAGATTCGTACGCACTCACTGATGCGAGATGCATATCCTTTTGCATCCAACGCAACGGAAATTCGGCTTCGTAATTCTCGCTCTCGATTTTCTCCCGCTTCGACGCGAGAAAGGGCGCCACCGCAGGCATGCCGAGCAGAGAATCGAACAACACTTTGCGCGAGAGACCGAGCCCTTCGCCCAACGCCATTCCTTCCGCGAACGCGGCCATTCCTGTGCCTAACAACAGATTGACTACCATTTTCATAGAAGTGCCCATTCCGTGTTCGCCGGCATGAACAATTTTGTTGCCCATACACAGCAGCAGCGGGCGAATCCTTTCCAGATCGGTTACGTCCCCTCCCACCCAGAAAACCAGCTTTGCTTCGGCGGCCACGGGAGCGGAGCCGGTCACCGGTGCGTCGACAAAATGAACCTCGCACCGCTCTGCCTCGGCGGCCATTTTCTTCGAGAACGATGGATTGACCGAGCTGCAATCGACCCAGAGCGCGGTGGTATTGAGGTGATCCAAAAATCCGTTTCGCCCTAGCGCTGCTTGCTCGACCGCGTCGGGATGCGCCAGCATCGTGAACAAAACGTCCACTTGTTCGGCGAGTTTTGCCGGGGAATCAGAAAATGTTCCGCAGGGACCTAGTAACGGCTCCGCTTTGGCGCGAGTGCGATTGAACACGACCAATGAATAGCCATGCTTCTGCAGATTCGCCGCCATGCGACTCCCCATTATGCCCAGACCGATGAATCCAATTTTCATTCTCGCTCCTTTCTTCAGACTGCCATGACTAACTCCGGCTGGTAGGTATTTCTCCCTTCGATCTCCGCGATTTCTTCGTCCGTTAGATGCAGCTCGGCACGTGCCATTTGTGTTAATTTTCAGGTCTGTGACATATCACTCGTTCATGGTAAAGACGACGCGGAAGCGCACTTTGCCGCTGTGCATTTGTTGATACGCGTCTGCTACGCGGCTGAGCGGATATTTCTCAATCATCGGATGCACGTCGTTGAACGCGCTGAATTCCAATGTGTCCTGCGAATCCCGGGCAGTTCCGGAGGCCCATGCGGTCACCGATCGCGCGCCGGCGATTAGTGGAAACGCTCCGATGCTTAGCGGGTCTGGCGGAGCTCCAACAACGAGAAGAGTTCCGCGCGGTGCCAGGCCTTCGATCAACGCGGACATCGCCTTCGCATTGGGCGCGGTGGCCAGAATCACGCGCGCGCCGCCGAACTTTTGCAATTCGCCCGCGGCATTGCTGGAATCCGTGTCGATGTAATGATGGGCGCCGAGTTGTCTTGCCAGCAGTTCCTTGTCCTTCCCGCGTCCGAGCGCAACTGTATGGAATCCCATTCGTCGCGCGTATTGGATTCCGAGGTGTCCGAGCCCGCCAATCCCGTGCACGGCCACAACGTCGCCTCCACGCGCGCCCGAATGTCGCAAGGCCTTGAAGACAGTCACGCCCGCGCACATGAACGGCCCTGCCTCTTCGGCCGGCAATTCATCCGGAATCGCAGCCAGCGCTTCCCCTCGAGCGATTGTGTATTCACTGTAACCGCCGTCATAATCGATGCCGGTGACCTTGCGATTTGTGCACATCAGAAAATCTCCGCGACGGCACTGTTCGCAGACGAAATCATGTCCGCCGTGCCAGCCGATGCCGACCCGTTGGCCCTTCTTCCATTGCGTTACGCCGTCGCCGACAAGATCGACAACTCCGGCGATTTCATGACCCGGGACGCGCGGATACTGAAGTCCGGGCCACAGTCCCTCTTTGACGAGCATGTCGCTGTGGCAAATGCCGCACGCCTCTACTTTCACGCGAACCTGTCCAGCGCCCGGCTCCGGAATAGCGCGCTCGACCAATTCCCAATCTCCACCCGGTTTGCTGATTTGCGCCGCCTTCATTTTCATACTCACAATTACTCCTTTGAATTACGAATTTCTTTCCGTTATCTCAAAGTCCACCTTTTTTAATTTTCCCTATTCTCAAGGAATCGGGCCGAGCCGGTCCAGCTCTTCCATTGTTGAATCATCAAGCTCAATCAGAGCCGCGGCGGTGTTCTCCTCCAAGTGTTTGACCTTCGAAGTTCCGGGGATCGGAAGAATTACGGGAGATTTCTGAAGCAACCATGCGAGCGCAATCTGCGCCGGTTGGGCGTTAAGTCTCTTCGCAGCGCGCGTCAGCGGGCCATCGTGTTTCGCGAGTTCGCCGGTGGCGAGTGGAAACCAGGGGATGAAGCCGATCTTTTCGCGGGTGCAATACTCCAACACGTCTTCAGAATTTCTATCCACCAGGTTATATCGGTTCTGAACCGAAACGATCGGCGTGATACTCCCCATTGCTGTAATCTGCTTTACGCTGACCTCAGACAATCCGATATGGCGAATCTTGCCATCGCGTTGAAGATCAATTAGCGCGCTGATTTGATCTTCCATGGGTACCTTCGGATCGATCCTGTGCAGTTGTAATAGATCGATTCGCTGGAGACGCAGCCGGCGAAGACTGCCTTCCACCGCCGATCGGAGATGCTCCGGTCGACCGTTCTCCACCCATTGGCTTGGCCCGGGCCGCTGAAAGCCAGCCTTGGTCGCGATCAAGAGATCGTCGGGATAGGGATAAAGTGCCTCGGCAACAAGACGCTCGCTCACTTCCGGGCCATAGGAATCGGCCGTGTCGATGAGATTGATCCCCAACTCCACTGCGCGCCGCAGGACGGCGATCGCCTCGGAATGATCGGCGGGTTCTCCCCAGACGCCATCGCCAGTGATTTGCATGGCGCCGAAGCCGAGTCTGTGAACGGGAATGTCGCCAATTACAAATGTTCCGCTGCCTTCGGCTGGACGCGCCTTCGTCGTTATGATTGTGCTCATTTATCGAGGTGGTTACGTACCCCGCTTTATCTCCGACAGGAACCACGTGCGGCGCTCGGTTTCATCGATCCAAACTTCGATCAGACTTGCGGTGGCAATGTCACGATGCTCGTCACACACGTTGTGCGCCTCGCGAAGACGGGCGGCCAGCGTTTGGTTGTCTTCCGCCAACTCAGCGACCATGTCAAAGGGTTCGACGTATTCGGCATCATTATCTAGCACGCGCTGGGTCCGCGAGATATGACCGATCGACCTCAGCGTAAGTCCGCCAATCTTTCGAATTCGCTCGGCGATTGGATCGGTCATCGCGAAAAGCTGCTCCGCGTGTTCATCGAGCAGCAAATGGTAATCGCGAAAATGCGGGCCGCTCATGTGCCAGTGAAATTTTTGGTTTTCAGGTTAAGCGCGAACACGTCCGCCAGAATCGCATTTATGGCCCCTGCGATGTCCTTGGTGGCCGAACGTGTGAGATCGGTCGGTGTTGCCAGTGGAGCTTCGCGTCTTTGCAGAAGTTCCGAAGTTTTTGTCGAATTAGGTTTGTTCATAATATCGCTCCACTACTCCCGCTGTTAGTAACTCGTGCCCTTGCGTAATCCCATTACCGCCAGGGTGTCGCTGTCGAGGTAACCAGTGGTGGGCAAGCCGTTGGTGCTTTGATAACGCCTGACGGCTTTCTGCATCTCAGGGCTCAGCGCCCCGTCTGTCTCGCCGTGATAAAAACCTTCTCGCGCGAGCCGCTCCTGCGCGCGGACGACGATCGAGTTGTTTGATTCATCGGCATCGCGATTCTGATCGTCATAGTCTTCCCGTTGGTAAACACTGGAATCGTAATAACCCTGAGATTGATCGGGATAGGCGTTTTGATCGTAGTACATTTGACCCTGGTAATCGCCGGAATCGTAGTAACCCGGATCATAATTATAGGAATCCGGAAGATCGTAGCCGGAGTACGGGTAACCGTAGGCGTAGTAATCGTCTGGGTAGTACCAAGACGGCCACCAAGGATCGAATCCGATGTTAAAGATTACCCACGAGCCGTTAAAGAAGTGACATCGGTGCCCATTCCACCAATGATCGCTGTTGCGGTCCCAATCACGATGCCAGTTCGCCGAACGCTGGGAGAAGACGTGGTTTTGCCAGTCAGCACGCAGACGATTGTTTCCATTGCGGGGATTGTTTCCATTCCGGAACTGGCTTCCTGTATTTCGCTGGTTCCAGACGCTTGTGGCGCGTTGATTTCTGTAGCTCGCAAATCGCGGGAAACGATTACTTTGATTAGGTTGTCTGATGGTTGCCGCAGTAAATGGACCCGAGCGCGTAAACGTCGCCCGATTACGATAGATCGAAGGCTGGCGAAACCCAGTCGGCCGGTACGCACGCATTCCAAATGACGAATAGCGTTGGCCTGAGTAAAACGGTCTACTGCCGTACGCGCGCATCGGCGTCGAGTGGAAGGACGAAAAACCGCCGGGCCGCATCGGAGTGTGAATGGCCGGGGCACTATGTGCAACTGCGCCTCCGTGAAATGCCCCTGTGCCTGCGTGAAAACCTCCTGGATTTGCTTGAGCAATCATGCCCAGGCTGGCAAAAACTGCGACCGATAACCATTTCGTTTTCATGATCTACGGTTCCTTTCGGGTTGTTGAATGATTTGTTAATCCAATCTAACGAAGGCCTCCCGCAATTACCAGCGTTTCGCCGGTGATCCACGCAGAATCGTCTGAAGCGAAGAACACTGCGGCGGGCGCGATATCGTCTGTTTCCCCGATGCGGCCCAGCGGCGTCTGCGATTCAAACATTTTTCGCATATCGCCTTCGGTGTAACCGCCAGCTACGGCCCCTTCCGTTACTACCATGCCAGGATTAACGGAGTTCACGCGGATTTTCTTTGGGCCAAGTTCCTTCGCAAGCGTCCGCGTGATAGCGTCCACCGCGCCTTTCGTCGCGTTGTAAACCACCGCTGTCGGTGGAGTGAGAGTGCTGGCGAGTGAACCGATGTTGATGATGCTCCCGCCATCGGGATTGAAATGCTTGAGTGCTTCCTGAGTGGAGAGAAGCATGCCAAGAACATTCACATCGAACATTCTGTGAAACTGTTTCTCCGAGACTTCTTCGAGCGGCACGAATTCGTAAATGCCGGCGTTATTGACGAGGATGTCGACCTTGCCAAAGGCCTTCTCCGCTTCAGCAAAGAGCTGCTCGACTTCCGCCTTTTTTGCGACGTTTCCTTGAATGGCGATTGCTTTTCCGCCGCGCTTGCTAATTTCGTCCACTACGCGATCTGCGTCTTGCTTCGCCGAAGCATAGTTGACAATCACAGATGCTCCTTCGGCCGCGAACTCTTTCGCGATGCCCGCACCGATTCCTTTGGACGCCCCCGTTACTATCGCAACTTTTCCATTTAGTTTTCCGTTTTTCATTTTGTTCCTTTC
>WNGB01008543.1_pt1 | contig 14531 bp, 15 predicted proteins | sample 5400681 | NCBI WGS metagenome assembly WNGB01 (sample SAMN13153367, study PRJNA577476) | soil metagenome | isolation source: 115 cm soil or saprolite under grassland replicate 2 | place: USA:California | collected 2016-06-15 | reverse complement strand
GCGCAGTGGGTCGCCTCGCGCAGCGAGGACGGTGCGACCACCGCGCAGGGCCACGGCTCGGTGATCGAGGTCGAGATCGCCTCGGACAGAGATGGCAAGCTGCGCGGCCTGCGCGGCAGCCTCGTCCACGACCTCGGCGCCTACGCCGGGTCCGGCGCCGGCCAGCCCGACCTCATCGTCTCCCACATGCTCTCGGCCTACGTCATGCCCGCCATGAGCATGGACACCCAGCTCGTCTACACGAACACGGTCCCGACCGGGTTCATCCGCGGCGGAGGCCGCCCGCTCGGCAACTACGCGGTCGAGCGTGTGATGGACCGCCTGGCCCGAGCCCTCGACATCTCGCCCGTCGAGCTGCGACGGCGCAACCTGATAAGGCCCGAGCAGATCCCTTACACCACCGGCTTTCCCGCGGGCCGCCACGGCATGGTCTACGACAGCGGCGACTACCCGCGCCTGCTCGAGATGACGTTGGGCAAGCTCGGCCACCCGGCGGAGAGCGTCGAGGACGGCCGCCTCGTGGGCGTCGGCGTGGCGTGTTGCGTCGAGTCGACGGGCTTCGGCGGTGGCGAGCCCGCGAAGATTCGCATTAAGAAGGACGGCTCGGTGGAGCTGTACGTGGGCTCGACGCCGCAGGGCCAGGGCCACCAGACGATGGCCGCGCAGGTGGCCGCGGACCGCCTGGGCTGGCCGTTCGAGAAGATCCATGTCACCGCGGCCGACACAAGGCACACGCCGCCCGCCGAGCTCACCGCGGGAAGCCGGAGCGCCGTCCAGGTCGGCAACGCGACCGCCAGGGCCGCGACCGCGCTACGCAAGAAGCTCCTCGAGCGAGCCGGTGACGTGCTCGAGGCCGACGCCGCCGACCTCGTGATCGAAGACGGCAGCATCTCGGTGCGCGGCGCGCCGTCGAAGCGCGTGCCCGTCACCGATGTCGTTCCCGACGAAGGCCTCGAGGTCCTCGAGAGCTTCGACCCCAAGCGCCCGCTCGCCTATTCGAGCGGCTGCCACGCAGCGGTCGTCGCGGTCGACCCCGACACCGGACAGGTCGAGGTCCTGCGCTACGTCATCGCTCACGACACGGGCCAGGCGATCAACGAGCTGATCGTCGAGGGCCAGATGCACGGCGGGTTCGCCCACGGCATCGGCTACGCGCTCCACGAGGCCGCGATCTACGACCCCGACGGCAGCTTCCGCTCGGCGAGCTTCCTCGACTACACGATCGTCAGCACCGGAGAGGTCGGCGAGCCCGTGCTCGTGCACATCGCGACCCCGACCGACGCCAACCCCGAAGGCTTCAAGGGCGCGGGCGAGAGCGGGACGATCCCCGCCCCGGCGGCGATCTCGAACGCGGTCGAGGACGCGCTGCGCAAGCGCAAGCCGGACGCTGTTGTCGACCGTCTTCCGATCACTTCCGACCGGATCGTCGAAATTCTGAGCAGCTAGACCTGGTCAGCCCGGGGGTCGACTGGCGGCGCAACCTGGTCGCGCTGTGGTTCGCCGAGTTCATGGCGATCTTCGGCTTCAGCTTCGCCTTCCCGTTTCTATCGATCTTTCTCAACAAGGACCTCGGCGTGCACTCGGGGACCGACCTGTACGTGTGGACGGCCGCCTCGGCGAGCGCGTCCGGAATCGCGCTGGCGATCGCCAGCCCCATCTGGGGCATCCTGGGCGACCGCTACGGCCGCAAGCCAATGCTCGTGCGCTCGATGCTCGGCGGTGGGATCACCGTTGGCCTCATCTACTTCGCGCAGAACCCGACCGAGCTTGTGGTGCTCCGGTTCCTGCAGGGCCTGACCAGCGGCACCGTCGCCGCCGCGACCGCGCTGGTCGCCGTGGAGACGCCCCGAGCCCGCGTGGGCTGGTCGCTGGGGGTGGTCACGTCGGCCGTCGCGCTGGGCGGCGCGATCGGTCCCGTGGTCGGCGGCCTCGCCGGCGAGCTGTTCGGGCTGCGGCTTGTCTTCCTCGTAGGTGGCTTGCTGCTCCTGTTCGCGCTGATCCCGGTGGTGGTGATGGTGCGCGAGACCCCGCTTCTTCCCCGCGTCGGGCCACGCGTGGGCGCCCTGGCGCTGATCGACCAGCAGCCCGGGCTTCGACGCGCCCTCGCCGTGCTCATCGGCGCGCAGGGACTGACGAACCTGGTCGCCTCGGCAACGCAGCAGCTGGTCGTGCTGCGGCTGCTCGAGATGCTCTCCAGCGGCGTGTCCGCCGTGAGCGGGCTCGGTTTTGGGCTGGCCGGGGTGGCGAGCAGCGCCGCCGCGGTCGGCTACACGCGCATCACGCGTCGCCTGGGCTACGTGAGGACGTGTGCGGCCGCAGCGGGCATGCTGGCGCTGGCCGTGCTGCTGATCGGCGCGGCACCCTCGGTTTCGCTGGTGGTGGTCGCCATCGGACTGAGCGGGCTGTTCAGCGGCGTCCTCCAGCCCGCGACCGCGAGCATGATCGGCCTCGAGACGCCACACGAGGCGCAGAGCACGGTCTTCGGGATCAACGCGAGCTCGGTCGCGATGGGGTTCTTTCTCGGCCCCCTGATTGGTGGCTCGGTGGCCGCGCTGACGTCGGACGTTTCGAGCGCGCTGTTCGTGGTGGCGGGCCTCTCGCTGGCGCTGGCCGCGCTGCTCAGCACGTCGGCGCGCGAGCCAGCTCGCTAAGGAATAACTCCTCCCCGCTTGCGGGGAGGTGGCCGCGCAGCGGCCGGAGGGGCCCCGGCTAGTCAGTCGTTCGGACGAAACGGCGTCAGCTGCTCCACGTCCTTCTCGTCGATGTTGGCGAAGAGCGCGAGGTCGTCGCTGCGGTCGAGAAACCGGCGCGGCAGGATGACCTCCTCCTGGAACAGGCCCTGCGGCCTGAGCACGACGCCCACCAGCTGGCCGTCGTCGATCTCCGTGAATAACTCCTCCCCACGAAGTGGGGAGGTGGCCGCGCCGCGGCCGGAGGGGCTGGACGAGCTTGTTAGTCGCTCGGCTTGAACGGCGTCAGCTGCTCCACGTCCTTCTCGTCGATGTTGACGAAGAGCGCGAGGTCGTCGCTGCGGTCGAGAAACCGGCGCGGCAGGATGACCTCCTCCTGGAACAGGCCCTGCGGCCTGAGCACGACGCCCACCAGCTGGCCGTCGTCGAACAGCACGTCCTGCACAGTGCCCAGCTTCCTGCCCGTGTGGCCGAGCATGACGTTCTCGCCACCGTCGATCTCGAGGTCGCCCTCGGCCTTGTTGGCGACCTGCTCCAGCCAGTTCGGCACCTCGGGCCCGGACCCGAGCACCCCGGCCGTGTCCTCCAGGCCCTCGGCCAGGGTCTCGCCTCTCTCCCGGTAGGCGAGGTACGGCGGCAGCAGCCGGATCTCCGCCGCCGTCAGCTTGAGGTCGATGCGGTCGCGGGTCGCCCTGGTGACTGCTTCGGGGGGCACGATGAACTCGTCGACCAGGAGCATCGAGCCGGGCGAGAACAGGTGGCCGGAGAAGCGACTCGACTCCTTGATCACGAGCGCGCGCAACCCGTAGTCAGGGCTGACCAGCACGTGGACCAGCTTGCCAACGTCCTTGCCGTCGCTGGAGCGGACCTCGGCGCTGAGGTGGAATTCCTCTTTCGTCACGACCGGCACTAGCGTACCGACCTCACGCGATCCTCTAATGTGGAGCGTCGACTCCACATGGAAAAGCTAAGCGCGCCCCCGCCGAACATCGTCGAGGCCGGCAAGAAGTACTCAGTCACCGTTCACACATCGCGCGGAGACTTCGTGATCGCGCTGGTCGACGCCGGCGTCGCGCCGCAGACGGTCAACAACTTCGTCTACCTGGCGCAGAACCACTACTACGACGGCCTCACCTTCCACCGCGTCGTGCCGGGATTCGTGGTCCAGGGCGGCGACCCGCTGGGCAACGGCACCGGCGGCCCCGACTACAAGCTGCCCAACGAGTCGAACCCCTCGAACTGGGCGCGCGGCACGGCCGGCATGGCGTCGAGCGCTACGGGCGTCAGCGGCTCGCAGTTCTTCATCACGATCGGCAACGCGCCGTTCCTCGCCTCCAACGGCGTCTACAACCACTTCGGCGAGGTGACGTCTGGGATGGACGTCATCGACAAGATCCAGGCCGGCGACACGATGCGCTCCCTCGACGTCAACGCTTCGTGAGGAGGGCGCTTCTAACGGCCGCGTTGGGGACCGCGTTCGCGGTCGCGGCGTGCGGCTACCCGGACCCGTACGCGGGCAGCCCGCCAGTGGCGAACGAGAGCCCCAACCCCTCCGTGACGCCGAGCTCGGCTACCGGCGCTGACGACTTCGGGACGTGCAACAACCTGAGCGGGGTGACGTACCCGGACGGCCTGAAGGTGATGGACGTTAAGGTCGGCACCGGCATGGTCGCCAAGTCAGGCCAGAACGCGGAGGTGCAGTACACGGGCTGGACGACCAACGGCCACCCGTTCGACTCGAGCCGCTACTCGGGCCGCACGCCGTTCACGTTTCAGATCGGCCAGGGGCAGGTCATTCCAGGGTGGGACGAAGGCGTGCCCGGGATGATGATCGGCGGCAAACGGTGCCTGAAGATCCCGCCCGAGCTCGGTTACGGGGCGCAGGGCAGCCAGGACCAGACGACCGGGCAGTACATCATTCCGCCCAACGCCACGCTCGTGTTCGAGATCGAGCTGCTGAGCCTGAAGCCAGGACCTAGCCCGTCGCCCTCGCCCAGTCCGTCACCCAGCAAGTAACTGCTCCTCCCCACCGTGTGGGGGCGTAAGTAAGCAACTTCTCCCCACCGTGTGGGGAGGTGGCGCGCAGCGCCGGAGGGGCCCAAGTAAGCAACTCCTCCCCACCGTGTGGGGAGGTGGCGCGCAGCAACTCCTCCCCACCGAGTGGGGAGGTGGCGGCGAAGCCGCCGGAGGGGACTACGTAACAGTCAGGGTCCCCTTCATCCCAGAGGCCTCATGGCCCGGCTGGGTGCACACGATCTTGTAGCTGCCCGCGGGGAGGTCGACGTCGAACTCTTTGGAGTCGCCGGCCGAGACCAGCTCGCTGGTGGCCAGGCTGTTGCCGGAACTGTCCTTGATCGCCAGGTCGTGTGCGACGCTGCCCGCGTTGACGAGCCAGAAAACCACCTTGCCGTGCGCCACCGTGAGGTCGCCCGGGTCGAACTTGAACTCGGTCATGGTGACCTTGGTCGATCCAGCGGGCTGGGTCGCGCCGCTGCCACAGGCCGCCACGGAGAGGAGGGCAACCGACGCCATCACGATCGCAATCGTTTTCAAAATGCCGTAATCCCCAAATACAAGATGCCGAAAAGGAAGATCCACACCACGTCGACGAAGTGCCAGTAGAGGGTAACCGCCGCCGGACCGACGTGATTCCGTGCCGAGAACTGGCCGCGTGAGGCGCGGTACAGGATCAGCAGCAGCAGGATCAAGCCTCCGAGCACGTGGGCGCCGTGGAAGCCGGTCATGGTGAAGAAGGCGCTCGCGAAGGTGTTCGCCTTCAGGGTCAGGCCCCGGTCGAAGGCTTCGATGAACTCGTAGAGCTGTCCCGCTTCGAACATGAAGCCCAGGACGATCGTCGTTATCAACAGGACGAAGAACCGCCGCCGGTTGTCGTGCGCCAGACCCTCCAGCGCGAAGTGGCACGTCACACCGCTCGAGAGAAGGATGATCGTGTTGAAGAACGGAATCGGCCACCAGTTGACGTAATACTCGGGACGGTTACTCGGTGGAATCGGCGGCCAGGTCGGGTGTGAGCCGACGAGGTAGAAGTACATCGCGAACATGCTTCCGAAGAACATCACCTCGGAAGCCAGGAAGATGTACATCCCCATCATCCCGGGCTTGATCGCCGGGTACTGAGGCGCCGGCTCGCGCTGCATCGTCGCGACCGCCATCAGTGGTGGACCTCTTGCGTGGGCGATCCCTCTGCCGGGTACATTCGGACGTCCTCGACCAGGACCCACCCTACGACGCCGTACAGGAAGATCAGCCCGCCGATCACGGCGAACGCGATGCGCAGGGTCGCCGAGGGAAACGGGATCGCGGCCAGCGCCAGCGGCAGCGTGCCGACGCAGATGATGAACGGGTAGTTGCTGTTCGGGAACAGGTGGATGCCCAGCTCATGGGCACGCGCCGCGTAGTCGACGACGACGTCGAGCGGCTCCTCCGGGAGGGTGAGGTCGAACCGCGATGCCGCCGCCCTTCGAGACGGATCGGCGTCGCGCCACGCCTTGAACGCTGCGGAGGCCACCTCGCTCGACGGCCAGATCTTGTAGCCGCAGTTGCGGCAGTGGTCGACGAAGCGCGCCGTCAGCAGCCCGCAGCGCGGGCACTCGACGGAAAGGCTGGGGTTGGTCACGTCGACGTAGCGAGGCTTTCGGGCTACGGCCACAATCGGTTTCCGATTCTATAGGGTCGTGGAAGCCGGCTCCCGGTTGCGATTTCGGCCGCCGATATACTTCCACCTCGTGAGCCGCGTCGGACGCGTGTTCCTGTCCTTAACCGGACTCGCAGCGCTCGTGCTCCTCTTCAGCGCCTGCGATGTGGGCGGCATCTCCCCCATCTTTCCCGACCCGGTCTCGCCGAACGGGAAGAGCATCTACGACACCTACGTCGGCATCTCGATCATCGCGATCATCGTCTTCATCGGCGTCGAGGCCGCGCTGCTTTGGGTGGCGATTCGCTACCGGCGATCCACGCAGCCCGCCGGCTACGCGCCGCCGCAGGTCCACGGCCACACCGGGCTCGAGATCGCGTGGACGATCGCGCCGCTGATCATCGTGCTCGGCATCGCCGCCTACAGCTTCGTCGAGCTCCAGCAGAACTTCCAGCCGATCAGCAACCAGCAGATGACCGTGATCGTCAGCGGCCATCAGTTCGGCTGGAACTACGACTACGGCAATGGCGTGGTCGTCCATCAGGAGTCGAACATCGAAGGCAAGGTGGTCCCGTTTGTGGTTCCCACCAACACGCTCGTCAAGCTCCAGTTCCGGGCCACCGACGTGATCCACTCGTGGTGGGTGCCGGCGATCTCCGGCAAGACTGACGCCGTCCCCGGTTACGACAACTTCTCGTGGCTCAAGATCGACCGCGTGGGCAGCTGGCGAGGCGAGTGCGCCGAGCTGTGCGGCACCGGGCATGCGGCGATGCAGATCATCGTCCAGGCCATGGATCAGAGCGACTTCGACGCCTGGATGGCCAAACAAAAAGCGGCGCCTTCACCGTCCGCCTCCCCCTCTCCCAGCAAGTAGAGTAGAAGTCAGATGGCCACCACAGTCCTGCCGCGGCCGAAGGCATACGACGACACCTTCTTCAAGCCGATCAGCCTCTGGCTGACGACCACCGACCACAAGCTGATCGGGATCATGTACATGGTCACCGCCATCATCAGCTTCGTGATCGGCGGCATCTTCGCCCTGGTCATCCGGCTCCAGCTCTCGGCGCCGAACCTGCGGATCGTCGACGCCTCGACCTACAACCAGCTGCTCTCCGCGCACGGCGTGACGATGATCTTTTTCTTCGTCACGATCTTCGTGACCGGGATTGCCAACTACATGGTGCCGATCATGGTCGGCGCGCGTGACATGGCCTTTCCGCGCGTCAACCTGCTGGGTTTCTGGCTGGTCCCTGTCTCGATCCTCCTGTACTACGCCGCGTTCCTCTTCGGCAAGGGGCTCGACGCCGGCTGGACCGGTTACCCGCCGCTGACCGAGAAGGCAGCCCAGGGAGCCAGCCTCGGCGTCGACTTCTGGGCGATGAGCATCATCGTCTGGGCGATCAGCGGGATCATGGCCTCGACGAACTTCCTGACCACGATCATCGCCCTGCGCGCGCCGGGCATGAGGTTCTCCCGCCTCCCGCTGTTCGTGTGGGCGCAGATCTCGACCTCGATCCTGCTCCTGGTCGTCGGCGCCCCGCTCGCGGCCGCGATGATCCTGCTCGAGTTCGACCGCCAGCTCGGGACCCAGTTCTTCACCACCGAGGGCCGGCCGGTCCTCTTCCAGCACCTCTTCTGGTTCTTCGGCCATCCCGAGGTCTACGTGATGATCCTGCCCGCGTTCGGGATGATCTCCGAGATCGTCCCCGTCTTCTCGCGCAAACCCATCTTCGGCTACATGTCGATGGTCGCGGCGCTGTTCGGGATCGTGTTCCTGTCGATGACGGTATGGGCACACCACATGTTCACGGTCGGCATGAACACGTACGTCGAAGGCTTCTTCATGTTGATGACGATGCTGATCGCGGTCCCGACCGGCATCAAGTTCTTCAACTGGATCGCGACCATGTGGTGGGGCTCGATCGACTTCACGGTGCCGATCAAGTTCGTGTTCGGATTCCTGGCCACGTTCCTGATCGGCGGCATCACAGGCGTCTATCTGGCCTCGGTGCCCGTCGACACGCAGCTGCACCAGTCCTACTTCGTCGTCGCCCACCTGCACTACGTGCTGTTCGGCGGCAGCGTGTTCGCGATCCTGGCCGGCGTGTACTACTGGTTCCCGAAGATCACCGGCCGGCTGCTGGATCGAAAGCTCGGCGAGTGGAACTTCTGGACCGTGTTCGTCGGCTTCAACGGCACCTTCTTGATCATGCATACCCTCGGGCTGGAGGGGATGCCGCGGCGGATCTACACCTACACCAACGAGGCCTGGGCGTTGACCAACATCATCATCACCGTCTCCTCGTTCCTGATCGCCTTCTCGATCCTGCTGTTCCTGATCAACGTGGTCCGCAGCTGGAACCACGGCGAGATCGCGGGCAACGACCCGTGGCAGGGCAACACGCTGGAGTGGGCGACCACGTCGCCGCCGCCTCCCTATAACTTCGAGCGAGTGCCGCCGGTGCGCAGCTTCATGCCGGTGCGCGACCTGCGCGAGGCAGGCGAGCTACCTGAGGAGGAGCCTAGGCCTTAACTCTTCCCCATTTATGGGGAAGTCCCGCCGAAGGCGGGGATGGGGCAATCAGTCGCGGAAGCCCCTCCGGCGGCAACGCGGCCACCTCCCCGTAAACGGAAAGGAGTTAATCGCTGGGCCTAGTGGTGCTCGGCGACCTCTTTTGTGCTCTCGGGCTGGATCAACTCCTCGGCCGCGCGGTTGCGCGCGTCGCCTCTTAGCACCCACCAGCCGAGCCCGGCCACGCCCAGGGCGGCGACCAGGAAAGCCAGGCTCATCCACAGCCAGGCCGGGACCCACTCGCCGACGAGGTACAGGACCACGGGTTCAATTATCGCCGAGCCAGTCGATGGAACCCTCGGCCCCACAATTCCGCCTCTCTGACGCCAGGGAGGCGGAATTGGCCGTTAGGGTGTTATCAGGTAGAGCCCTTTGATCAACCTCATCGACATCGTGATCCTGATCGCAGCCATCGTCGGGCTTGCCAACGGATACCGCCGCGGCTTCTGGCTTTCACTCGCGCAGTACTTCGGCCTGGTGATCGGTGTTCTGCTCGCGGCCGCCTCGGCCAGGTACGTGCTCGACTACCTGCAGATCAACAACGCCAGCGCGCGGCCGCTGGGCGCGGTGCTCGTGCTGGTCATCGGCGGCAGCCTCGGCTCGAGCATCGGTTTCGCCGTCGGCGAACCGATCCGCCGCCGCATCCTCCGCACCGGCACCCACTCCGCCTTCGACTCCGCGGCGGGCGCCGTCCTGTCCGCGTTCGCCGTCCTCGTCATGTGCTGGTTCTTGGGCCTCAGCTTCTCTCGAGGCCCCAGTCCGGAGATCGCGCAGCAGATCCAGCGCTCGACGTTGCTGCGCGGCATGGACACCATCGCGCCCCGCCCACCCGGATTCCTCGCCAGCGTCGCCCAGGTCCTCGCGGGCGTGCAGTTCCCGCCGGTTTTCGCGGGCCTCGAACCAAGCGGCTTACCCGCTGCGCTGCCGCTGCCCGCCTCGATCGACACGCCCGGCGTGAAGCGCGCGGCGTCGTTGGTGGTGAAGGTATCGAGCGTTGGTTGCGGCGGCATCGTCACCGGCAGCGGATTCCCGGTGGGCAACGGCTACGTGGTCACCAACGCCCACGTGGTGTCGGGCACGATGTCACACGGAATCAGCAAGCCCGACGGCACGACCCTGAAAGCCGAGGTCGTCTACTTCGACCCTGAGAAAGACGTGGCGGTGTTGTACGTGCCGGGATACAACGTCGCGGGGATGACGTTCGGACCCGCCCAGCGGGGGACGAAGGGTGCGGTGATCGGATACCCCGGCGGACAGAGCGAGAAGACGGTGCCCGCGATCGTCGACGGCTCCATAGCGGCCCAGGGCCGCGACATCTACAACTCGGGATTTGTCACGCGGCAGATCTACGTGGTGCAGGCGAGCGTGCACCCGGGAAACTCGGGAGGGCCGCTGATCGACCTCGAGGGGCGCGTGCTCGGGATGGTCTTCGCGACTTCGGCCAGCGACCCGACGCAGGCATACGCGCTCACCGACGACGAGATCGCGCCGGACATTCGCGACGCGGAGGCCAACCCGAAAGTGAGAGACACGAGCCGCTACGAATGCGCCGCCTAGGCCCCATCAGTCGCGACTGCCGGCACTCGCGCCTTTGAACCGTCTCTGAAACCCGCGACTGCCGGCGCTCGCGGGTAAAGGTTTCAGCCCTCCGTTGACTCTGTCTCCGGCTTTCCTTCTTCGATCAGCATGACCGGGATCCCGTCGACGATCGGGTAGAGGACCTTACAGCTCGGGCAGCGCAGCTTGTCGTCTCGCAACTCCACCTTGGTGTGGCACTTGGGGCACGCCAGGATTTCGAGCAGTTCTTGAGAGATCACCCGCGCATGGTAGTACCGTTGCGCCGATGATTCTGAGGCGGCTTTTTGTCTACCTGGTGAGCGCGGCCGCGCTCAGCCTGCTGACCTCAGGATTGGTCTTGCTCGGCGGCACGATCCTCCTGTTCGTCTTCAACGACCCGAGCGCGGAGAGCAGCCGCGGTCAGCTCGCCTACTACACCGCGATGATCATCGCCGGCCTACTGGTCTGGGCCCCATCCATCTGGTACGCGCAACGGCTGGCCCACGACCCGTACGAGCGCGCGTCAGCGCTGCGGCGCCTCTACCTCTACTGGGCGTGCCTGGCCGGCTCGCTGGCGGCGATGGTCGCGCTGAGCGTCGGCCTCAGCCAGTTGCTGATGCCGGTTTTCGACAACGAGTTCTTCACGTACCTCTCGGCGGCGCAGGCGGGATGGGCGGCGATCGTGTTCGCCGCGGTCTGGGGCTTGCACTTCTTCATCGCGTGGGGCGATCGCGCCGCCGTCGGCGAGGAAGGCGCGTCCTCGACGCTGCGGCGCTGGTACATGTACGCCGCGCTGCTGATCGGCTTGCTGACGATGCTCGCCGGCATGCAGATCTCGCTGCAGCTGGGCTGGTACCGCGTCGTCACCGGCGGTGCGTTCCCCGGTGGTTTTCTCTCGTCGGCGATCGCGCAGTTGATCGCGGGTGCGCTCCTCTGGGCTGTGCACGCGCGTGTGATCGCGATCAGGCACATCTCCGAGGACCGGCACTCGACTCTGCGCGCGGTCGAAGGCTTCATCGCGGTGGCGGTCAGCATCGCGACGGCGCTGTTCGGCGCGAGCCAGATCCTCTACTACGCGCTCGCGCGGGTGCTCGGCGTTCCCAACCCCGGCAACGCCGGCACAGACGTGCTGGCTGCGGTTTCGACGCCTGGCTCGCAGCTTCTGGTCTACGGCGTAGCCTGGATCCTGGTCAGCCGCCGGCTGGCGCGCGACGCCGGCACGCAAGAAGCCGACCGTCAGGCGGGTATCCGCCGCCTTTACACCAACCTCGCCGCACTGATCTCGCTTGCCGCGGGGGCGACCGGCGCGGGCTGGCTGCTGTGGACTTTGCTCGAGCACGTGGAGGCGCCGCTCATCGGCGTCCGCACAGGCGACTGGAAGGATCCGATCAGCATCTCGATCACCTTGCTCGTGGTCGGCGCCGCCGTGTGGATCGCCAACTGGCGACACGCGCCCTGGGCCGCTGACCGTCAATCGCTGAGCCGGAAGCTCTATGTGTGGGCCGCATTGCTCGGCAGCGTGCTGGCGGTGCTCGGCGGCGCGGTCGGCATGATCAACGCGGTTCTGCAGCAGGTCTTCAGCGCGAATCCGAGGCTTGATGTGACCTCCAACCTCGACTTCGCGCACTACCTGGCCGTGATCCTCGTCGCCGCCGGTGTCGGCTTCTACCACTTCATCGTGCTGCGCGCCGACGCCGCCGCACGTCCGCCCAGGCCGGCGGCCACAGCCCCGAAACCGGTGACAGTGACCGCGACACCGGCCACCCAGCCGGTGCACGCGACCGAAGCCCTGGGTCCACACTCACACCGCTACACGCTCGTCGTCTCCGAAGCCACGGAGGACGACGTCCACCAGGCCCTCGCCTCATTGCCGCCGCAAGCGAACTACAGGCTCACGCCGGCCGAACAGACTGTTGACGGGCGCTGACCCGCAGCCGTACCTCGACCTCGTCGACTGGCGAAGGCGGGTCGGCGACCTCTACCGCATCGAAGGCCCCGACGCTCTGACGCGGTTCCGGAAGGGTCGCGACGAGCTGTTCCGCACGCACCCGCAGTCGCCCATCGAGCTCGAGGAACGCGCAGCTTTCAGGGGTCTGCACTACTTCGACCACGACCCCGCGTACCGGGTGCCGGCGCGCGTCGCCGCGGCCGATGGTGGCGAGCTCGTCATCGACACCGGCGGTGAGGACGGCGCAGTCAGGTACCGTCGGGTCGGGCGACTGGTCTTCACGCTCGGCGGCCGGGAGTGCGCGCTCACCGTGCTAAGCCTGGTCCAGTACGCGGGCGGCCTGTTCGTCCCGTTTCGCGACCGCACCTCGGGACGCGAGACGTACGGCGGCGGCCGCTACCTGTTCGACACCGCCAAGGACACCGACGGCCTGGTGCTCGAGATCGCGACCGGCTCATCCGAGGTCGTGCTCGACTTCAACTACGCGTACAACGCGTCGTGCGCCTACAGCCCGCGCTGGGCGTGCCCCCTGGCGCCGCCGGAAAACCACCTTCAGGTCGATGTCCGCGCGGGCGAGATGCTCCCTCTCCCCATCGGGGAGAGGGTAGGGAGAGGGGCTTAGGCCACTAGGCGGCGACCGAGCTTCCGCGCACCGCCTTGATCAGCTCTCCCGCCCGGCCGATCGCCTCCGGCGTGGCGAGGGTCGGATTGTTGAAGGTGAAGCCGCCGAACCCGGCGTCGATGTAGGGACGCAGGAACTCCGCGGCCTGCTCGACGTTCAGGGCCCGGATCATCGGCCGGCGCTCCGGCGGAACCCGGTCCAGGATCGGCTTCGCCTCGCTCTCGTCCTTGACGAGGATGATGCCGACGCCGACCGTGAGCATCACGTCCGACGGGTTGCGGCCGACCGCGGCGCAGTGCTCTTCGAAAACGCCCTTCTTGCGCTTCAGCTCCTCGAGCGGTCCGCCGAACCAGTGGCCGATGTCGCCATGCTTGGCCAGGATGCGCAGCGTGCGCTTCTCGCCACCGCCGCCGATCAAGATCTTCGGCCCGCCCTTGTGAATGGGCCGCGGTGAGTTGAGTGCGCGATCGATGCGGTAGAACTTGCCCTCGAACGACGGCCGCTCCTCGGTGAACATCAGCCTCGCGATGGTGACCGCCTCGTCGAGCCGGTCCATGCGGCGCGCGATCGCAGGGAACTCGAACCCGTAGCCGGTGTGCTCGTCCTCGTTCCAGGCTGCTCCGATGCCGAGGATGGCGCGGCCCTTCGAGATGACGTCGAGCGTGGTGACCTCTTTCGCGAGCAGCGCCGGGTTGCGATAGGTGACACCTGTGACCAGCGTGCCGAGCTTGACCCGCGAGGTGCGCGCGGCGATGCCCGCGAGAGTCGTGTACGCCTCGAGCATCGGCGCGGTCTCGGGACCGACGCCACGGATCTGATAGAGGTGGTCCATCACGGTGACGAGGTCGAAACCCGCGGCTTCCGCAGCCTGCGCCTGCCCGACCACGTGGTCGAACAGCTTGTCGTCGGGGACGCCTGGATACGTGTAGTTGGGCATGTGAAACCCAAAGAAGACAGCCATGACTAGGACAATTCGCGCCGCGCGTCTACCATTCCCTTCGCCATGAACTGGAAAGTCGCGGCGTCGCTGGCCGTGGGGTTCGTGCTGCTCGCCTACGGCACCGTGCTTGTCTTTCTCGCCTTTGACCACGACTCGCACTCGGCCAGCGACACGATCCGGCCGTTCGTCATCACCATGGCGCCGGTCTGGATCGTCGCCGTCGCCGCCGCGAGGGTGGTCCTGAAGCGCAGCTAAGTCCCCTAACTCCTCCCCATTCATGGGGAGGTGGCGCCGAAGGCGCCGGAGGGGCGCCGCAGGCGTCGCGGGGCAGCCTATAGATAGAATTTGTAGCGTCCGGCCATGGCTATAGAGGAATCCCGTAACGGGAAGCCCAGCGGCATCCAGCTCGCCCAGGTCGAGGGCTTCCTGGAGGTCGCCCGCCGGGGCAGCGTCAGCCGCGCCGCGGAGGCGCTGTTCATCACCCAGCCCACCCTGACCGCCCGCCTCCAGGGCCTGGAGCGCGAGCTCGGGACGCCGCTCTTCCTGC
>WNGB01008541.1_pt1 | contig 14532 bp, 14 predicted proteins | sample 5400681 | NCBI WGS metagenome assembly WNGB01 (sample SAMN13153367, study PRJNA577476) | soil metagenome | isolation source: 115 cm soil or saprolite under grassland replicate 2 | place: USA:California | collected 2016-06-15 | reverse complement strand
GAGTCGTCGGGCCCCGAGAGGTCGGGCACCGGCCGGCGGGCCTGGTCGGAGACCCGAAGCAGGAGCGCGACGATCACCCAGTTGGCGACGAGCGAGGAGCCGCCGTACGAGAGGAAGGGCGTGGTCAGACCGGTCAGCGGGATCAGCCGGGTCACGCCGCCGATGACCACGAAGACCTGGAGGGCGAACGTGCAGGCCAGGCCGGTCGCCATCAGCTTGCCGAAGCCGTCGCGGCAGATCAGGGCGGTGCGCAGGCCGCGCTCCACGATCAGGCCGTAGCAGACGATGATCGCCATCAGCGCGGTCAGGCCGAGCTCCTCGCCGATCGCGCCGACGATGAAGTCGGACTCGGCGTAGGAGATCCGGTAGGGGCTGCCGCTGCCGAAGCCGCGGCCGAGCAGCCCGCCCCAGGCCATGCCGAACATCGACTCGACCAGCTGGTCGGAGTGCGGCCCGGTCTGCTGCTGGTAGTAGTCGAACGGGTGCAGCCAGATGTCGACGCGCTCGGCGACGTGCCCGATCAGCTGGTACGCCGCCAGCGCGCCGAACGTGAACAGGGCACCGCCCACGACCAGCCAGCCGGGCCGCTCGGTGGCGACGTACAGCATGGTCAGGAAGAGGCCGAAGAACAGCAGGCTGGAGCCGAGGTCGCTCTGGAAGACCAGGATGCCGAGGCTGATCAGCCACATCGCCAGGATCGGGCCGAGGTCGCGGCCGCGGGGCAGGTCGACGAAGAGCACCCGGCGGCCGGCCAGCGCGAGCGCGTCGCGGTGGAGGACGAGGTAGCCGGCGAACGCGATCACCAGGAGCACCTTCGCGACCTCGCCCGGCTGGAAGCTCATCGGCCCGAGGTGGATCCAGATCCGGGCGCCGTTGATCTCCTTGCCGACCACCGGGAGCATCGGCAGGAGCAGCAGCACGATCGCCACCAGGCCCGCGGTGTAGGTGAACCGCTGCAGGATCCGGTGGTCGCGCAGCAGCACCAGGGTGAGGGCGAACAGGATGACGCCCAGCGTCATCCAGATCAGCTGCTGGCGGGCGTAGGTGTCGGCGTCGGTGAGTCCCTTGGCCAGGTCGAGCCGGTGGATCACGGCCAGGCCGAGGCCGTTGAGCGCGGCCACGACCGGGAGCAGCACGGGATCGGCGTACGGCGCGGCCATCCGGACCACGATGTGCGCGGTGATGACGAGCGCGGCCAGCCCGCCGCCGTACCCGACGATGTCGGGCGGGACCTTGCCCTGGACGCCGACGCCGACGGCGGCGTACCCGCCCACGCCGACCGCCAGGGCGAGCACGAGAAGGAAGAGCTCCGCGCCCCGGCGGCGCCGGTGCACGAATCCCATGAGGCTTCCGGGTTGGGTCATCGCTGTCAGCAGGGGGACTCGGTCGGGGACGTGGTCGTGGTGTCGGTCGGAGCGGTGGTGGGGGCGGTCGTGGATGCGGTCTGGGGGGTGCCGGTCGGCGAGTTGGAGAAGGCCCGGTCGGGCGACCCGCTCGGCGAGGCACTGGGGGACTCGGTCAGCGGCGTCGAGGGGTTGGTCTGCGTGCTCGGCGGCGTGGTGGCCGCCGTACCGGTGTCGTCGCTGCAGTCCTGCCGGGAGGCCAGGTTGTCGACGGTGTGCTTGGCCTCGCTGAGGGTGTCGGCGTCGATGCCCTCGCGGACCAGGCCGGCGTCGTACGAGGAGAGACGGTCGAGGCGGACGTCGCTGGTGAGGTAGGGCCGGCTGAGGTCGAGGCCCGGGAACGAGCTGTTGATGCCGCGGAAGATGGTGACCACGCCGTCCTCATCGGCGACGTAGTACTGCTTCTGGGTCCACGACCAGGCGCCGGCGACCGCGATCCACACCAGCCCGAGTACGGCGGCCAGCGCCATCAGCACCTTGAGCCAGCCCAGCCGGCCGGGCGGCCGCGGTGCGTAGCGGGCGTGCTCGGCGTCGAGCGGGTCGTTGGGGATCGCGTGCGGGACCTCGCTGGGGATCGGCTCGAGCTCGCCGGTGTCGCCGGAGCGGTGGCCGCGGAAGCGGGTGCCGGTCGGGAACGGGCTCGGCGTCTTCTTGCGCGGCATCTCGGCGGCGGCGCCCACGGTCATCGGGGTCAGGTCGGCGGGCGGCTCGGCGTCGGTGACGTCGGCCACCACGCAGGTGACGTTGTCGGAGCTGCCGGCCTCGAGGCTGGCCCTGACCAGCTCGACGACGGCGTACTCGGGGGTGCCGGTGGACAGGATGTCGGCCATCCGGCCGTCGTCGAGTACGCCGCACGCACCGTCGCTGCACAGCAGGAGCCGGTCGCCGACCGCGAGGTCGATGGTGAAGAGGTCCGGCTCCGCCTCGTGTACGCCGTCGACCGCCTTGAGGATCAGGTTGCGATGGGGGTGGACCCGGGACTCCTCCTCGGTGATCCGGCCCTCGTCGATCAGGCTCTGGACGAAGGTGTGGTCCTTGGTGAGCTGGGTGATCTCGCCGCTGCGGTAGATGTAGGCGCGGCTGTCGCCCACGTGGCCGATGCCGAGTCGCTGGCCGTCGAAGAGCGCGACGGTGACGGTGGTGCTGGTGCCGTTGATCGAGGGGTCCTCGTCGACGAGCTCGCCGATCCGGTCGTGCGCGCGGTGGATGGCGCCGGCGACCGCGCCGAGCAGGTCGTCGCCGGGCTGGTTGTCGAGTCGGACGAGCTGGGAGACCGCCGTACTGCTCGCGATGTCGCCTCGGGCGGCACCGCCGACGCCGTCGCAGACGGTCAGCACCCAGGGGCCGGCGTACCCGGAGTCCTGGTTGTCCTTGCGGACGCGGCCGACGTCGGACAGGGCGGCGTAGTGGAGATGAAGGGCCATGTCACTTCCTCAGCTCGAGGATGGTCTTGCCGATCCGGATCTGGCTGCCGAGGCCGACTGTGGTGGGCTGGGTGATGCGGACGCTACCGACATACGTTCCGTTGGTGGACCCCAGGTCCTCCACGAACAGCTGGTCCGCGCTCACGGCGATGCGCGCATGCCGGGTCGAGACGTAGTCGTCGTCGAGCCGGATGGCCGCGTCGATGCCGCGGCCGATGAGGATGGGGGCGTCGGCCAGCTCGGCGCGGGTACCGACGTTCGACCCCTGTACGACGGCCACGTGGGTCGGCGATCCACGCCGGCGGGTGGGCGCCTTGTTGGGCTTCCGGCCGGGGGTCGTGCGCTCGACGCGGGCACCCTCAGGGACTCGAGCCCCGAACATGTCGGACCGGATGACCGAGATCGCCGACAGAACGAAGATCCACAGGATCGCGAGATAGGCGAAGCGGATCAGGAACAGGGTCAGCTCAGACATCGGCTCCCTTAGCGTCGTCGTCCTCGGACACGACGGTGACGGTCATGGAGGTGTTGCCGATCTTGACGATCGAACCGTTGTAAAGATTGGCCTGGAGGACCTTGGTGCCGTCGACCAGCATGCCGTTGGTGGAGCCGAGATCGCGTACGGCGAGCCGCACCCGCCCGCCGTCGTACCCGACTCCGAACTCGATGTGGCGGCGGCTGATGCCCGGGTCGTTGATGCGCAGGTCGGCGTCGGTGCCGCGGCCCACGACCAGTCCGGGCGGGTCGAGCGGGTGCCGGACGCCGTTGACGACGAGGTGCGCGCGGGCGCGCGTGACCTGGGTGTCGGTCACGTTGTGGGTCACCTTGGCGACCGCCTTGCTGCGCACCCGGAACCGCCCGGTGGTCAGGTCCTCGGCGGGGTCGAAGTCGATCGTCACCGGGCCGGGGAAGACATAGCTCTGCTGGTCGGCGTGGTCGCGGAGTGCGTTGGTGAGCTCCTCCGCCATCGCCGAGTCGTAGGGGCTCAGCCGCTCGAGGTCACCCTGGCTCAGCTCGACGTGGAACGCATTGGGCACCAGCCGCCGGTCGCGGCTGAGGATCTGCGCGTTGTTGTCGACCTCGCGCTGCAGCGCCGCGGAGATCTCCACCGGCTGCACCGCGCTTCGGAACGCTCGGGCGAAGACACCGGAGATGAGCTGCTCGAGTCGGTTCTCGAAGCCCTGCAACCCGCCCATGGCGCCTCCCTTCCTAGTCTCGTCCGCGAGGTACGCCGCGTAACCCGGCCGGGGTGCCGGGCTGCGATGATCGTAACGGTGGCTCCCAGTTTGGGATCCACAGCCGCGCTGGGATAGCCTTGCGGCGCTTCAAGCGCGAGTGGCGGAATAGGCAGACGCGCACGGTTCAGGTCCGTGTGTCCGAAAGGACGTGGGGGTTCAACTCCCCCCTCGCGCACGTAAGTGACTGGCCCCGGGTCTTCGGATCCGGGGCTTCGTCCATTTCGGAGCAGGCCCGTCGTGTGGTGGCTGAGGCGCACCGCGATGTGCTGTTGTCGCCGTCGCTGCGGCGTCGACCTCCTGGTGTACGTAGGGCGAGCTGGTCCCAGTCACCTATGTCGGCTCACGCGCCTTCAGCGATCACTTTGCGGAGGCCTTTTGGGGCGAGCGCCAGAAAATTGCGCGCCGTACGTGCATCCCGGGGAGCGCTCCCGCTGCACGACCTCGGGCTGGGGGTATCTACTTCCGTCCAGTGCCACGCGGTCCACCGGTTACTGCAGCGCTCCCATGATGCTCGTGGCGGTACGACCGACTTCGCGCGCGACGTCGGAGGCCGGGTCGAGGTGCTCTTCTAGACGGAGCCCAGAGATATTGACTGCGCCGACCACCGTCCCAGAGCGGTCTGACACTGCGGCAGCGATCGCACTCACCCCGGGGCCGAGGCTGTCCCGGACGAGCGCCACGGACCCAGACTCGCGCACGCTCTCCAACCGAGCCTCGACTGCGGCGTAGCGCTCTTCGCCGATCCGTGCACACCCCTCGGCGGCGCTCATGCGTGCGAGCATGGCAAGTCCGGTGGCGCTGGTCTCGAAGGGGATGCGCGTACCGATCGCTGTCATGGAGTTCAGCGGCGAGTCCTCAGTCCAGAACCTGTCGATCAGGACGATGTGGTCGGTCACGGGTACCGCGAGCGAGACAAGCCACGGGTGACCCACCGCCACGCGCTTGTGCAGGTCCATGGCGAATGCCGGAGCCGTGTTGGCGAACGTGGAGGCATCGAGGTACGACATCGCGAGGTCGAGCGTGCCGACACCGAGTCGCCATCGGCCCTCGACCTCGACCACCATCCCGCAGGCTTCGAGCGTACGCAGCAGGCGGTAGACGACCGTGCGCTCGATGCCGGCGCGAAGTCCTATCTCGCGCGGGGTCTGGGGCGGCGTCGCCTGCAGGGTCTCCAGCACGTCGAACGCTCTCGTCACTGACTGCACGAGTGTTCGTCGATCGCCATCCATGCGTGTCCTCGCAAAGGGTCTTGACGGGGTGTGGTGCGCATTACTAGCCTCAAGTCTGCCATACACACAAACTGTGCGCAACGCGCACACGACAGAGGAACAGAACCATGACCATCTCCTTTGCGTAGCGACGGGTCGCGAAGATGAATCTGCCGGTCTACAACGCACGCGTTGACGTCGCGTTCGTCGACCAGGTCGATCAGGACATGGTCGACATGGGCCTGATCGCGTGCGGTCCCCGACTGCGGCGGCTTCATCGACGACAACGCCTGACCCCACCTTGGCCGACGGGCGCTTTCAGCGACTCCCGCGACCTCAGCCCACACGAAAAGAGAGCCAGTCTTGACCGCCGTAAAGCATTCTTCGCCAGTGACTCTGGCGGATGCGAGCGATGAGTTCCTTCATGCCGTCCTCAGGGACGCAGAGCTGCCAGCACTGCTGTGCGCGCTTGCCCACGTGACCGGTGACCTGACCCTGCTGGACGGGGCAGTACGTCCCGCCGGTGGACCGATCGGCGCCTTGGTACCGGTGCAGGGGGGCATGTCAACCGTGGCCCAGGCCGAGGCGCGGCGCCGCGCCTTCATCGCGTTGCGGCGGCTGCGCGACGAAGGGGCGACACCGCTGGATCTGAGGGCGCCCTCGGACCTGAGCCAGCTTCTGACCTTCGTCACGGGGCCGGTCGACGACAGCTACGTCCCATTGATGGCGCACGAGCTCGGTCTTCCGAGCGACGCGGGCGAGCCCGAGTGGAGCATCGAGGGCCTGCGTCCAGGAACCAGGCTGCGGGCTGCGGTGATCGGCGCCGGCATGTCCGGCATGGTGATGGCCCACCGACTGCGCCAGATCGGCGCGGATGTGGTGGTGCTTGAGAAGAACGACGACGTCGGTGGAACGTGGTTGGAGAACGCCTACCTGGGATGCCGACTCGACACCTCCAACTTCGGATACAGCTACTCGTTCGCGCAGGTCGATGACTGGCCACAGCAGTACTCGCCCGGACCGGCCATCCTCAACTACTTCCAACGGGTAGCGGACGATCTCGAGCTCCGCCGGCTCGTTCGCTTCAACACAGAGGTGACGCGGCTCGAGTTCGGCGAAGACGAGGGAACGTGGGCGGTGACCACGGTGGCGAACGGAAGATCGGAGACGTTCGAGTCCGACATCGTGGTGAGCGCCGTGGGCCAGCTCAACCGGCCCAACATCCCCAGCATCGAGGGACTCGACAGCTTCGCGGGCCCGATGATGCACACCGCACGGTGGGACGCTTCGGTGGACTTCAACGGGAAGCGCGCCGTGGTGATCGGGACCGGGGCGAGCGCATTCCAGGCGATACCTCACATCGCGGAACGCGCCAGCCACACGACCGTCTTCCAGCGCACCCCGCCCTGGATGCTTCCTGCACCCGACTATCAGACCGATATCGCGCCTGGCCTGTCCTGGCTGTTACAGAACGTGCCGCACTACCACCGCTGGTACCGCTTCCAGCAGTTCTGGACCACCGTGGAGGGGCGCCGCCCCTACGTCACGGTGGATCCGTCGTGGGAGCACCCAACGTCGGTATCGGCCCTGAACGAAGAGTTGAGGCTCGCTCTGGAAGGCTACCTCCACGAGGAGTTTGCTGACCGCCCCGACCTACTCCGGCACGTAGTCCCGGACTATCCTCCCGGCGCAAAGCGAATGCTGCGCGATGACGGCACGTGGGCTCGGACTCTCAAGCGCGACGACGTCGATCTGGTGGTCGAGAGAATCGACCGGATCGAGCCCGCCGGGGTGCGCACGTCGGACGGTGTCCTGCACGAGGCGGATGTGATCGTGCTGGGGACCGGGTTCCGGGCCTCTGAGTTCCTCAGCCCGATGAGGGTGGTGGGTCGCGGCGGCATCGACCTTCACGAGGCATCGGGCACGGACGTGCGGGCCTATCTCGGAATAACCATCCCCGACTTCCCCAACCTGTTCTGTCTCTACGGGCCCAATACGAACCTGGTCGTCAACGGCAGCACCATCCTCTTCTCAGAGATGGGCTCGGAGTTCATCATCGGCTGCCTGCGCATGCTCCTCGAGCGTGGCGCCACGACCATGGAGATCCAACGGAGCGTCTTCGACACCTACAACCGCAGGATCGACGCGGCGAACACCAAGATGGCCTGGGGTGCATCCGGGGTGAACAGCTGGTACAAGAGCGCGTCCGGGCGCGTGTCGCAGAACTGGCCGCTCACCATCATGGACTACTGGCAGATGACGCACGACGTCCGGCCGGAGCACTATCACTTCTGGACCGCGCCACATCGGGATGGGAACGGCCGATGAACTCGTCGGCGAGGCTCGGTGGCGGGGCGCATCCGCGCCACGAAGGCAGAGTCGTAATCATCACCGGTGGAGCGCGGGGCATCAGCGCCACCCTGGCCGGCGAGCTGGCGAGCGCCGGAGCCTCCGTGGTGATCGCCGGCCTGCTGGAAGACGGAGCGCTGCTGGCTGAGGAGTTGCGTTCGCACGGCCGCGACGTCCACTTCCGGCAGACGGACATCGTCGATGGCGCGCGCGATCGCCACCCACTGGTGCATCCGCAGGACGAGCGTGCGGAGCATCGTCCCCCGGCGCAGCCGGTAGACGCGTGCGGTGTCCCTCAGCACTCTAGCGGAGCCCGCGGACCTCGCAGCTGCGTGCTAGCCGCCTGAATCACGTACGGAGGACTCCAGATGGATCTCACACAGCCACACTGTCGACAGTTGGACTCCGCTCCCTGTTCGATACGGGCACGGCGGAGCCGAGCGGTGGAAGCATGACGGCGATCGTTCCGCCTGTCATCGAGCACGGCTTTCTCGACGTCGGCGGTGTGCGTACCAGCTGCTACACAGCCGGGGACCCCAGCTCCACGCCGGTCCTCCTCCTGCACGATGGAGCCTGGGGGGCAGACGCGATGCTGTCGTGGGGCGATGTCATGTCCGATCTGGCAGCGGATCACCGTGTCGTCGCGCCCGACCTCCCCGGTTTCGGCCGAACGGACATGGTTGTGATGTTCGGCGCCTCGCCCTACGAGCACCGGCTGCGTCACATCGCCGGCCTCCTCGACCTGCTGCAGCTGAACGGCCCGGCGCACGTGGTGGGCACCTCGTTCGGCGGTTCGTTGGCACTGCGAGCGGCGTTGGCCTCTGCATGGCCGATGGCGAGCGCGACGAGCGTCGCGGGCACCGGCGGACCGTGGCGCGTCGATCTGGCCAAGCGACTCCTCGCCGACTTGCAACCTGGGCGCGAGTACATCGCACGTGTCGTGGAGGTGTTGACCAACACCACGTCGGGTCTCGACGAGCACATCGACCACCGCTACGAGAACTCCCTGATCCCCGGCCACTACGCGGCCATGGTCTCGCCGAGACTGCGACACCCCGACGCGGCGCCGATCGCCGTCGAGGACAGGTACCCGGCGAGCCTTGCCGCCGCGGCCGTCCCGGTTTCGGTGATCACGACCAGTCAGGACCAGCTGGTCGAGCCGGACTGGCCCCGTCATGTCCGACCGGTTGCGCCGAACGTGGCGTTCCACCAGATGGATGGACCGCACTCCCCGAACATCACGCATCCGCACGACCTCGCCGCCCGGCTGAGGGGGATCATCCGCGATCACGTGGCAGCGCAGGTCACCATCTGACACGTCGCCGTGCCGGTCCGCACGTCATGAGGCGCCGCCGGTGGTGATGGACCGGCGGCGCCTCGCTCGTTCCAGTGGTGGCGGGGGTGACCACGTCCTCGGGTGCGAGCTTGTGGTACTCGTAGCTGCCGGGGTGGTCGTAGACGCGCTCGCTGATGAGCTTCGCCTCGTGGGTGTAGGTGAAGTTCTGCATCAGGTTGTGCTTCACCATGTAGTACGCGTCCGGGTCGACGTCGAGGCCGTCGACCGAGAGCGCTCCCGGGGAACCATCGCGACCCACACGGCCTCGGTCACGACGCCGAAGTTGGCGACCGAGAACCGGCGTGGCCGTTGAGCCCCACTGAGTTGCCCCCGACGCTGACCCGGTAGGCCGGTTCGTCGATGGTGAGCTCGGGGATCAGGATCTGATCCCAGTAGCCCGAGATCTCCCGAACCGCGTGGAGGTAGTAGTTCTTCAGCATCGCGGCATGGAAGGGGGTTCTCCGTCGACGCGATCAGATCGGGGATCCACCGGGAAGGTGGGTGACGTCGAACCGGTCGGGAACATCCAGGATCGTCAGGGCGTCGCTCGTCTGCAGAGTCGTGCTCATCTCTTCTCTCCTGTTCATCGGACCGAGAGGACATAGGGGCGCACGCGAGCCACACCGTTCGAGCCGCGCGGAACGTTCGCCGGCCGGGGCGCTGACGCGAAGAGGTCCTCACAGCCACGGCCCGAGATCGGGTACGCCGGTGAGGGCGTGGGGACGGCCGGCCAGGTAGGCAGCCACCTCGGGCAGCGGGCCGGTTGGGATGTCTGCGAGTCCTCGTTTCGCCTGGATGTCGGAGACGAGGGCAGCGAGGAACTCGTGGGGGAGATCGGCGAACGTCACTCCGATGCCGAGGTCGACCGCGTGCACGCACACCTCACGCGCCCGCAGCCATGGGATCTCCGTCGCGCCAACGGTCCGCCCCTGGGCAGTCACGACCTCGGCAGACCATTGCTCGTCGTCCAGCGCGCCCATCGCTGCGACGAGCACCTCGGCGGAACGGGTCAGCCACCGCACCAGGTCGTCGGCGGGCAGTCGGGAACCGGCCTCGATGTCGGCGCCGCGCTGCTCCGGCGACGAGTACATCGGGGTCGGCTGGCCCGTCCGCGCCCAGCTCACGAGGTTGCCCAGGGCGTCGGCATTAGCGGCGACGTGGGCGAAGAGGTGCTTGCGGTTCCAGCCCGGCAGCCGGCTCGGCTCCGACATCGTCTGCTCGTCGAGCGTCGCCACCGCCGCGGTCAGGACGGCGGTTCCGCGCTCGACCCAGGCCAGCGCGCCGTCACGCGTACGCATCAGGACCCCGTAACGACCTGATTGGTGCACGCTCCGATGCCGGCGATCTCGGTGACGACGGTCTCGCCACCCACCAGGTAGACCTGGGGGTCGCGAGCGTGGCCGACACCGGCAGGGGTGCCCGTCGCGATCAGGTCGCCCGGGTTGAGCCTGATCACGGTGGAGACGTACTGCACCAGCGCGACCGGGTCGAAGAGCAGGGTGCCGGTGTCGTCATCCTGCCTGACCTGGCCGTCCACGGTCGTCGAGACGCGCAGCGCAGGGCGCACGCCGCCAACCTCGTCCGGAGTGACCAGCCACGGGCCGACCGGGGTCGAGGAGTCCCAGATCTTGCCTTGCGTCCACTCGATCGTGCGGAACTGCCAGTCGCGGACGGAGACGTCGTTCATCACGGTGAATCCGGCGATCGCGTCGGTCGCCGCGTCCTCGGTCGCCCGCCGCACCGGCTTGCCGATGACCACGACCAGCTCGACCTCCCAGTCCAGCGCGTCGGTTTCGGCAGGCTTGAGGATCGGGTCGTTGGCTCCGATCAGCGTGTCGGCGAACTTGGGGAAGAGCGTGGGGTATGTCGGCAGTTCGCGGCCCATCTCCTTGATGTGGTTCTGGTAGTTGTGGCCGACGCAGATCACCTTCGACGGCTGCGGGACGACAGGCGCGAAGTCGGCGCCTTCGACCGGGTACGTCGCGGAGCCTGGGGCGGGCTTGGGGCTTCCGGCGGCGAGGTAGGCGCCGAGGTCGTGGTGGCCGAGGTCGATGAGCACGTCGCCCTCCAGCTTGACGGCACGGGTGCCGGTCCCGGTGCGGATGGTGGCGAGCTTCATGTCAAACCTCCTTCCGGATGTGGTGGAGCCGAAGCTTCTCGAGGACGGGGGCGTCGGAGAAGCGGAACAGGTCGAGCGCCCCTGAGTCGGAGTCGATGACACCGGCCTCGGAGCGAGCGGAGAACGCCTCCCACGACGGCACGACGAACAGGTCGCCCCGGGTCACGGACCAGGTCGAGTCGCCCACGGTGACCGTGCCGGAGCCGTCGAAGACTTGGTAGACCGACGAGCCCGTCTCGCGGACCGGAGCGGTTTGCACGCCGCGCGCGATCCGGTGGAACTCGGCGCGAATGGTCGGGAGGACATCACTGCCGTCGTGCGGGTTGGAGTAGCGCACCGCAGCGTGACCGGGTTCGACGGTGCCGGCGTAGCCCTCCCTCTCCAGGAGCAGCTGGTCGCTGAGCGCGGCGTCGGTGTGCTCCCACTTGTAGGACAGCAGCGGCGAACCCGGTGAAACCTCGCTGACGGCCAGCGGCCGGAGGCCGACGTGCCCCCAGAGCAGCTCCGAGCGCGACCGCTCCGGAGTGATCCGCTCAGCGTCGCTGATCTCGTCACGCCCGAACTCGAAGAACTGCGCCTCGGTGAGGTACTGGAAGGGGATGTCGAGGCCGTCGATCCAGGCCATAGGCTCGCTGGTGGCGTTGTGGTGGGCGTGCCAGTTCCAGCCGGCCTGGGGTAGGAAGTCGCCGCGGTTCATCGGGACCGGGTCCCCACCGACCACGGTCCACACGCCCGAGCCCTCGACGACGAAGCGGAATGCATTCTGGGTGTGGCGGTGCTCGGGGGCGTCCTCGCCGGGCATGAGGTACTGGATCGCCGCCCACAGCGTGGCGGTTGCGAACGGGCGGCCGCCGAGGGTCGGGTTCGCCAGTGCGATCGCGCGTCGCTCCCCGCCGCGGCCGAGCGGCACGATCTCGCCCGCCCGGGCGGCCAGGCGGAGCAGGTTCTCCCACCGCCACACGTGCGCCGCCGCTCGCGGGCGCGGGTGCACCGGCATAAGGTCGCCGATCTCGGTCCACAGGGGCACCAGGAGCTCCTGCTCGAAGCCGCGGTAAAGCCGCTCGAGAGCCGGGGTCACGTCCGGCTGGTCGGGTGCGGAGACCGCCTGAAGCCGGACCGGGCTGTGAGTCGTGGTCATAGGGCCTACATTGGTCGTGTGGCACCAGCAGAACCAGAAATTCTGCATGACGGAACGGACTCGACATGGCGAACAAGGACCCGAAGACCCCGCCAGCCTACGTCGTCAGCAGTGCGGACCACGCCTTGCGCGCGGCGGTCATGTTGCAGCTGGAGGGCGGGCAAACGGTGAGCGAGGTCGCCGAGCGGCTGGGAGTGGCGCGCTCAACGGCCCATCGGCTGTTGCAGACGCTGGTCTACCGCGACTTCGCGGTGCAGGACGACCAACGCGTCTACCACCCCGGCCCGGTCCTCGAGCTCGCCACGCACTCCCAGTCCCACGTGTCGCGGCTCCGCGGCGCGGCGCTGCCGCACCTGCACCGGCTGGTCGACGTGCTCGGGGAATCGGTGAACCTCACGATCCGCACCGACGACCGGACCCGCTTCATCGCGAGTGTCGAGTGCCAACAGATCCTGCGCGTCGGGTCCCGCGAGGGAATGGTGTTCCCCGCGCACAAGACGTCCGGCGGCCTAGTGCTGCTCGCGGACCTGTCCCCGGAAGAGGTCGACGACCTCTATTCTCCGGAGAGGTACGCCCAGAGGCCCGAGGAGCGGCCCGACCCGGCCAGGCTCCGGGCGCTGCTGGCCCGGGTCCGCAAGTCCGGATTCGCGCTCAACAACGGTCTCTCCGAACGCGGCGTGGTCGCACTCGGCGTCGCGGTCCGCGGCGTCGACGGTCGCGCGCAGGCTGGGCTTGCCGTCTCCATGCCTTCGGTCCGCTACGACCGGCATCGGCTACCGTCGATCGTCGCGGCCCTCAACCGTGCTGCCGGTGCGATTGAGGCCGACAGTCTCCCCGCCGGGAGCGGCTCCTCGTCGTGACGCCCATCGGCCCCGGGCCGTCGTTGTCGCGACGCGTCCGCGGGTCGTGGTGAACTCGCTCAGTCGGTAGCGAGCGAGGGATCATGCAAGGCGGCCACCGGCTCCCTGGGCGAGTCTTGCTCGCGGAGCCGCCACCTCGACAAGTCTGAACCCAGCCATTGCGATGACCTCCGTCTGAGGTTTCGACGAGTCGGCGCGGCCTACCGATCGTTGCGGGGCTTGGGCGGGCCGAGCGCCGAGCTCCACATCCAATGCGCGCGTTCCGCAGAGCAGAATTACGCGTTCCCCGGAGTGACCGCCGTCACGATGGTTACGTGAGCCCCCAGCCAACGCCGTCACCGAGCCGCAGGCCGTCGCCATGTCGAATCAGGCCAGCGTCGCTCGAGCGGATCGGTATCCCCATGCGTCATCTGACCGATGTCTTTGCCCATCGTTGCGAGGGAAGTTGTGCTTCCCATGCAACGCCAAGGAAAGACCTGACCGAACGCGAAGATCCGACGAGGCGAGTCGGATCACCGGAACTGATCTGAGCACTGCCGTTGGAGCCAGTGTCTGGTGACGCACCCGATCAATTAACCCCTCTTGAGCGGCAAGGGCGCGCAAGCCCCTGCTCGCCTCAATCTGGAAGCAAGTCCCATCGAAGGAGCCATACCGTGGCAAGCATTGAGTCACAGGAACTGAACAACCTCTACAAGTCGATTTCCGCGCGATCGCAGTCCGAGCCTGGTCCTGAGCTGTGGATGATGCGGGCGATGTTCGAGGAGCTTGTTGGGGTCGGCCGAGAGCCGGAAGACGTGTCCTACGCCGAGGTTGATGTCGATGGTATCCATGCCCTGTGGGTCAGGCCGATCGGCGCGGCTTCTGATCGCGTCATTCTGTACCTGCACGGTGGCGCGTTTGTGGGTGGATCGTCTGAGAGCCATCGCAAGCTGACCGGTCATCTGGCCAAGGCGAGCGGCGTCCAGGCTTTGTCGATCGACTACCGGCTTGCGCCGGAGAATCCCTACCCGGCTCAGCTCGATGATGCGGTGACCGCGTTCCGGTGGCTTCGGGCGCAGGGCTTCGCCGCCCAGCACATCGTCACGGCCGGCGACTCGGCCGGGGGGAACCTGTCCATCGCGACGGCGCTGAAGCTCAAGGACCTCGGCGAAGAGCTGCCGGGAGCGATCATCAGCTTTTCACCGTGGCTGGACATGGAGATGCAGAGCGAGTCCTTGGACACGAATGCTGCCGCCGACCTCCTCATCAGCCGGCAGGGAATGGCCGCGTTCACCCACATCCTCCTGGGCGAGAGTGGTTCCCCGACGGATCCGCTGGTGAACATCCTGCGGGCGAACCTCGAGGGTCTCCCCCCCGTCTACCTCGCTGTCGGCGGCGATGAGGTGCTGCGCGACGACTCCGTCCGCTTCGCCGACCGCGCGCGCGACCACGGCGTGAAGGCCGAGCTGACTGTCGAG
>WNGB01008539.1_pt1 | contig 14533 bp, 11 predicted proteins | sample 5400681 | NCBI WGS metagenome assembly WNGB01 (sample SAMN13153367, study PRJNA577476) | soil metagenome | isolation source: 115 cm soil or saprolite under grassland replicate 2 | place: USA:California | collected 2016-06-15 | reverse complement strand
TGCGGCTTCAGGAAGCCGTTGAACTCGCCGGCATTGCGAATGGTCGAGCGGGCGACCGCGGCCTCCAGCCAGCCATGGACCTCGCTGCCAAGGCCATCGCCCAGCACCGGCTCCATGCCGCAGGCGCGCACGCGCTCCAGTCCCTCGTGCAGGCGGTCGAGACTGCCGAAGCGCTTGAGCTTCAGCTTGCAGAACCCGACTCCTTTGAGGGTGGCGGCGCGCTCGATGTCGGCGAGCGTGCAGATCGGCTCGTCGAGCATCAATGGCACGGCGGAGGCGGCAGCTACGGCGGCATTCGCATCCCAGTCATCGGAATCGCAGGGTTGCTCGAACAATTCGATGCCGGTGGGATCGAGCGACGAGGCGAAGCGGATGCCGTCCGCGCGTAAATAGGCCCGGTTGGCGTCGAGCCGCAAGGTCGCGCGCTTGCCGGCCGCCTGTTGGATCACCTGCACGCGTCGGAGGTCAGCATCGACGTCCTTGCCAACCTTGACCTTGAACGTGCGGAATCCCTGCGCCAGCCATGCCTCGACCTCGCGCGCGATCTCCTCGGGCTCGGATGCGTTGATCGGCGTGAGCAGCGGCAGCTCGGCATCGGCGCTGACGTTGAGAAGCGCATGGCGCTCGAGCACCTCGAGCGCACACACGATGGCCGTGGTGGCGACCTTGCTGGCGGGAAAGTGCGCGAGCAACAGCGGCTTGGCGGCAGCGACCTCTTCGCCCAGCACCTCGCGGATGCGACTTTGGAGGAAAGTCCACCCGCCCTCACGCGTCTCGCTGCTCGAACCCGGCGAGATGTGGCCGTCGGCGAAGCCGGTGGCGCCGCGATCGTCGGTGACCTCGATCAGGTAGGGCTCGAACTCCTCGAATGTCCGATACGACAAGCGATACGGCCTGATCAGCGGCTGGCGCAGCTGCCGCAACACGATCTGCGCAATCCTTGCCATCGCGTTCTCCCCATCGCCCGTCGCGCGCCCGCAAAGGCTGGCGGCGACGGATTAGTCGTCGCGACAGCTACAACAGTGTCCTTCGATGTGCAATGGGCCCGGTTTCTGCTAGCTCTTGCGCTGCATTGTCTTGGCGATCTTGCGCAGGTCTGCAACGAAGGCGAGGAATTGCTGCTGCCGCTCGGCTCCATCCTGGATCCGCAGCAGCGCCGATGGGTGAATGGTGACGAAGGCCGCTGTTCCATCGGCGAGCACAAGCGCCTGCCCGCGGACCTTGGTGATCGTGATCACGCGCCCGAACAGGCTGCGTGCTGCGGTCGCGCCGAGTGCTACGATCGCCTGCGGGTGTACGATGGCGCGCTCCCGCTCGAGCCACCACTTGCAGCGATCGATCTCATAAGCATTCGGGCGCTTGTGCAGGCGGCGCTTGCCGCGCATCTCGTGCTTGAAGTGTTTGACTGCGTTGGTGACGAACACATCCTTGCGCGCGATGCCGGCGCGTTCCAGCGCCTCATCCAGGAGGCGGCCGGCGGGACCAACGAATGGGCGGCCAGCCAGGTCTTCCTTGTCGCCCGGCTGCTCGCCGACCAGCATCAGACGCGAAGGAGCGCGGCCCTCGCCAGGCACAACCTGAGTGGCGAACTCGTAGAGCGGGCAGCGCTCACATTGGGCTTCATCGGCCCGCAGCGCGTCAAGCGTAGTGGCTTCGCGTGCGGCTCTTTCAATGATGGCGCCTGTTCGATGCACGACGAAAGATCCTGTCCAAAATAGAGCGCCCGCCCCCCGGAGCAAAGTCCGGAGCGGCGGGTTCGTTGCCGTCATCAGTACATCCGTGATGGGGCAACCGAACGTCTCAACGCATGGAACGCGCATGTGTTCCAGGCGGCAAACGGCCGGCATTCGTGGTAAGACTTACCCAACGGGAGGATTGGCAAATGACACGATCTCTAAAGGGCGTGCGCAGGGGCTTGGGTATTGCGGTCGCGATTGTTATGGCGATTTCTGTCGGCCCAGCCGACGCTCTGGCGCAGAGCGGCAAAGCTGTGACACTCGCGGTGCTGCCCCTCGAGAACAATTCCAGCGATGCCGCGCAGGATTTCTTTGCCGGTGGCATCACGGACGAGATTGCCGTGGTGCTTGCTGGCGTGCGTGGCCTCGGAGTCGTGGCGCGATCATCCTCGTTTGCGCTCAAGCCCTCCGATCGCGACAGCCAAGCGGCCGGCAAGGCGCTCAATGCAGGCCATATCGTGCAGGGCACGGCGCGCATGAGTGCCGATCGGGTGCAGCTGAGCCTCCGGTTGGTGCGGGCTAGCGATGGCGTGCGGCTTTGGTCGGAAGACTTCGATGCAAGGCTGAGCGAGATCTTCGATCTCGAAGAGGAGATCGCGCGTAAAATCGCGAATGCCCTGCAGCTGCGAGTCGGTGCCGACGAGAAGCTCGTGCGCAGCCGCACGCGCGACGTTGCGGCCTATCTCGACTTCCTGCGGGCAAAGGTGGCGGCGCGGCCGCGCGGGGCTGCCGCGCTGGCGAGTGCGGTCACGATCCTCGAGAAGGTGGTAGAACGCGAGCCCGATTTTGCACCGGCGGCGGCGCTGCTCGCTTATGCCTATGCGCTGACGCCGCTGTTTGCGCCGTCGTTGCGCGCCGGCATGCCCGAGGAGGAGCGCAAGATCGTCGAGCGCACGGTTCCGCGCAGCGACACGCTGGCCCGCCGCGCCAGCGCGCTCGACCCGAACAATGCCGAGGCTTTTGTCGCGCTCGGCTATGCCAACATGGTGCAACGGCGGATGCTTGCCGCCGAGGATGCCTTCAAGCAGGCGATCGCGCTCAATCCCAACCAGGCCGATGGGCTGCATGGCTACAGCCAGCTCCTGGCCGCGCTCGGGCGCATCAGGGACTCGCTTGCCATGCGCGAGCACCTGCAGGCGGGTGAGCAGTTCATCGTGAACTACACGGCCGACACCGCCGAGATTTATTGGCTCGCCGGCGACACCGAAAAGGCCATCGCCATGCTGCAGCCGTTCCGGCCAGGACGAACGCTCGAGCTTGCGATCGTGCTGGCTGCGGCTGGGCACTACCAGGAGGCGGCCGCCGCGATCCGCGAGATGCCGGCCAGCAACTATCCGCCCAGCATGACCGAAGCGGCAGCCAAGATCCTCGAATCCGCGCCCGCCAAGGCCGCTTCGCCCGAGAGCCTGCCGCGCATCGGCAACATGAGCTTCGCCTATCGGCACGTGGGGGCACCAGAGCGTGTGCTGGAGTTTTACGAGGACGAGGTGCGGGGCAACTACTTCCAGCCGATCTCCGCCACCTGGTTCTGGCACCCCACCTATGAAGCCGTGCGCAGGACGGCGCGCTTCAAGAGCGTCATGCGCGATTTTGGCTTTGTGGACTATTGGCGGGCCCGCGGCTGGCCGGCGCGATGCCGTGCCGCCGGGTCGGACGATTTCGTTTGCGATTGAAGGTAGCGACGCTTGGCTGATCGTCTTACGTGGCGATCAAGGAGCGGACCGTCTCGATCGGCATCAGCATGACGCGTTCGCCGAGCGGCGAGCGAATGAAGCCGTGCCGCTCGTAGAATCCAACGGCCGCTTCATCGATGGCGTGCGCAACGACACCACGCGCACCCGCGATTTCAGATGCGGCAAGGCATCGTCTCAGCGCGTCCCCAAGGAGTGCCGAGCCGAGACCTCGGCCTCGCCATTGCGCGTCGACGGCAAGTCGGCCAATCAACAGGAGGGGTACTTGTTCGGGCATGCCTCGCCGCAGCTTTGCCGAGGGGAGTGCGGCGCGCTGCTCGACGGCTGCCGTGATAGAGAAATAGCCGATGACGCGCTCTTGCTCCTCCGAAGTGCAAACGACGTAGGTCCGCGCGGAAAGGCCCTCACTGACAAGTGCCCGTTCACGCGGCCACTGATCGAGCGAGGAGTGGAGGCCGTTTGCGAACCGAGTGACATCGTGGCTTCCGACAAGGGGCTCCGGTGCGCGCAATTGCGGCCACGTCGTGCTCATGCCTCCCACGGGGCCCTGCGGCTCAGTCGGGCACGCATCTTTGCGGATGGCTTGGGCGGTGCGTCGAGCAACGCCAGAAAGCGCGCGTGCGCATCATCGTTCAGGAAAAACGCTTGCTGGTCGAGAATCGTCTCTTCGGCTTGCCGGCGCGCACTTTCCAGCATGAATTCTGACAGTTTCTGGCCGCGTATCGCCGCCGCGCGATTGAGGATTGCCTTCGCCTCCGCGGATGCGCGAATCTGGATTACTTCGTCCTTGCGGCGGGTACTTGCAGGCATTGTGACGCCTCGTCGGCCGGGAAGATCCAATATATGCTATGTACTGACATTGTCAATACATAGGCCTCCGAGGTCACTCGCTCGATTGAATCGAGATCATGCTCAAACAAAAGTTAGGCTTTGGTCCGATTCAATCTCATCGGATCAAAGTCTAGTGCTCCGTTTCCGAAGTTCGCCAGACACTGCGGCACGCTCAATGCGAACTTCGGAAACAAAGGAGCACTAGCAACTTCATGATTCTAGTGCGGCTTTGAATTTGAAGTTCCTGAACGAGCTTGCGGCGACTACTGCAGGAACTTCAAATTCGCCGCACCAGTGTCGCTCACGCGGCCCGCCGCAGGGCAAAACCATCACCTTCCTGAGACAGGCTGAGATTCTGGCAGCGATCGATAATGCCCTTGAGCTGGGTCAATTGCGGTGGCTTGGTGAGATAGCCGGTCGCGCCGAGCGATTTGGCCATCCGTTCGTCTTTGTCATAGGACGAGGTCGTACACATGACCACCTGCGTGCGCGCCAGCATCTGCTCCGCTCCCATCACCGTCAGGAGCTCGAAGCCACTCATAACCGGCATGTTGATGTCGAGCAGGACGAGATCGATGGCGTTGCCCTGCTGGGTCGCGTTCCTGAGCATCGCGAGCGCTTCCTTGCCGTCGCGCGCCGTGAGCACCTCGCAGCGAAGCTTGCCATATTTCATCAGCATCAGCTGGTTCAATTCGATGTCGCTCTGATTGTCGTCAACCAGCAAGACCCGCGCCAGCGTTTTCGGCCTTTCCACTGCCTGTGGCAACGTGAACAGGAAAGAGGTTCCGTTGCCCGGTTCCGACTGGCACCAGATTTTTCCGCCATGCGACTCGACGATCTTCCGGCTGATCGCCAAACCGAGCCCTGATCCTGAGCGGTCGTTGCTGTCGTGGGACAATCGTCTGAAAGGATCGAATATCTTCTCGAGATATTCAGCTTCGATGCCGGGACCGTTGTCGCGCACCTCGAACCGCCACCGATCATCACACGGAACAGCGCTCACCTGAACCGTCACAGGCGACTTGCTGTGCTGGATCGTGTTGGCCAGCAGGTTCTGAAGCAGCTGGATCAGCTGAATCCGATTGGCGTGAACCAAGGGAAGTGCTTCGCAGGTGACCGTCGCGCCACGTTCTGCGATGAGTTGCGCCAGATTTCCCAAAACCGCCTTTAGAATGCTCGACACGTCGCACGGGGCCATTTCCATCTGCTCGACCGCATCCAGCCGGGTGTAGAGGTGAACCGTGTCGACCAGCGTGTTCATCCTGGTGGCGGCGTCGCGGACGTACTGGAACGATCTCTGGGAGTCCTCGGTCAGGTTACGCCAATCGGTGATCAGCTCGAGGAAGGAGCAGATAGTGCGCAAAGGCTCCTTGAGGTCATGGGCAAGGGCGCGCGTGAATATTTCCAGAGAAGCGCGTTGCTCATGAATGTTCTTTTGCAGGACACAGTGCCCGATTGCCATCTCGACCACTCGCTGCAATATCGGAGGGGTGATCGTGTTCTTGGCAATATAGTCCTGAGCGCCGTCCTTCATGGATTGCACGGCAATGACGTCGTTGCCCTTGCCGTCGATCATGACGACGGGCAGGTAGGGATGCTTGCCGCGTATGCGCTTCAAAACCTCGATGCCGTTGATGCCCGGCAGAGAATGGTCAAGCAGCACGCAATCGGGAGCTTGAATTTCGATCGCCTCCAGCCCGCGCTCGCCGCTGTCGGCTTCCAGGAAGCGCAAGCTGTCGCCCCACGCGCTTTTCAGCGCTCGTTGGCAGAATGCCCGATCACCCTTGTCATCATCGATGACCAGGATATTCAACACGTCGCGCGCCATGCGTTATTTCCCTTGGCCTATGGCATTTCCACAATGCGCCAATAGCAATCCACAAGGCTGACGAGTTTCAGAAAATCCTGTCCGGCAGTCTCCTTGACGATATATCCAGCCACGTTGAGATCGTAGGCGGCGACCTTGTCTTCCTCGCGTTTCGAGGTGGTGAGCATGAAGACAATGGACTTGCGTAGATCGTCGTCCTCACGCAGCGTTTTCACGAGCTGGATGCCGTTCATCCTGGGCATGTTCAGGTCAACGAGCAGAATAATGGGAGACGGTGGCCTTGCTTTGCCGTTCGCGCCTCTCAGCATATCGAGCGCGTCCATGCCGTCCACCGCCCGAATGATGGGGTTGGCGATCCTGGCTTTCTGGAAAGCGCGCTGGACTGCTTTGGCGTCGCCGTCGTCGTCGTCGACGAGCAAAATGTTGAGAGGCTTGCTGTCAACCGTTGCGGTCGTGATCATGCGATCTTTCTTTCGAGTTGCTGGTTTTTCGGCCAGGTGAAACGGAAGACACTTCCCTTGCCTTCGGAGGACTCGAGCTTCATTGTTCCGCCGAACACTTCGACATTCTTGCGCGCCAACGCCAACCCCATGCCGCTGCCTTCCACCTGATCTCTGGGTTTCAGCGTCTGGAACATCTTGAACACCTGCTCATGGAACTGCGCGGGTATGCCTGGGCCGTCATCCTCGACTATAAAGGCGCACATTGCGCCGTCATCTTCCACGGTCACCTTGATGCAGCCCTCTTTCTTGTCGTGATGCTTGATGGCGTTGCTGATGAGATTCATCAGTATTTGCTGCAGTGGCATTCGGGGGACGTGTATGTCGGCAAAGCCGCGGCTGACTTTCACCGTGAAGCCTTGGGGCGGGGAGAGCAGCTCCAGAATGTTGTCCATCAACACGCTACCATTGACGGTCTCGGCAAAGCGCTGATCCACCGAGCGGCCGATTCGGGAATACTCGAGCAGGTCGTCCAAGAGCTTCTCCATGCGCCCGACACGCCCGCGCAGCAGGTTCATGTTCTCCTGCGTTTCGGTCGTCAAATGCTCCTGCAGATCCTCCTCCAGCCATTTGGAAGCGTTGTCGATGACACGAAGCGGGGCTTTCAAATCGTGTGAGGCGACGTAGGCAAATTCCTCCAGCTCTCTATTCAGGACTTGCAGCTGGGCAGTGCGTTCTTTGACCCGCACCTCCAGGGTCTGATTGAATTGGCGTATTTGCTCCTCGGCTTCCTTGCGTGCTGAAATATCGCGGATAAAGGCAGTAAACTGGGAAGCATCTGGCAGCTCTTGGGTCGTTACTGTAATCTCGACAGGAAACACATTGTTCTGCTTGTTAAGCGCCGTCAGCTCGATGCGCTTGTTCAAAATAGGTCCGGTGCCGTCGGCGAGGAATCGCTGCAGACCATGATGGTGGGCTTGGCGATATTGGTGCGGGACGATCAGCTCCGCGAGCTGCTTGCCCACGGCCTCCTGGCGAGGCCACCCGAAAATGGCTTCGGCCTGTTGGTTCCATTCCGTGATCTTGCCCTGCTGATCCATGCTGACGACGGCATCGAGCGCGGTATCGATCACTGTGCGCAGCCTGTTTTCGCTGGCTTGACGCGCGCTTTCGCTGTTGCGACGAGAATAGACAAGCGTTGCCACGAACCAGATCGCACCGATTATCATCAGTCTGTTCGCCGCGAGCATCCAGATCGCGACTTCGCCCGGGGGCTTGGCGAAAAAGGCAAGGATGATCAGTATTGTTGCGATGCCGGCAAACACAAACGCCGACCGTGCGTGGGGGAACCAGAAGCTGCAAAAGACGAGCGGGATGTAGGCGATGCCTGCCGCCAAGCCGCGTGGTATGGCCAGGTCCACCGACAACACGACAAAGCAGAGAAGTCTTGGCAGCCATAGCCAGCTCCGGGCGACGTGCAGGTCTTGCCGTAGCCACGTCAGAGCCAGCAGGCCGGAGCCCATCAGCATGAAGCCCGCTGCCGCCTGCGGGGCCATGCGAGCCGCGCTACCCCAGCTATAGGCACCTTCAATGCTCACAAGATGTCCAATCATCCCCTCGTCGCCCAGTGCAACGATCAGGAAGCTGACGATTTCCATCACGGCGAGCCGCCAGGGCTGTCGCGAGCCGTCGGTCGCCAGGAGCAACAGTATGCCGGCGCACGTGAACGCCAGCGCCGGAGCTGGCGCCATGCGGCCGGGATACGGGTTGTTGCTGTAGTGAAAATCCCTCAGCAGCAGCTCGTCAAAGCCCGGATTCGTGCCGGTCAGGTATTCCAGGAAAGTGACACCGCCAATGAGCAGGACGACGCTTCCAGCAGCGAGGCTGGTGCGCCTTGAGCCGCGCAACGCGGCGATCAGGCCAATGCCGGCGGCCATGAACGCCAGAGATGTGTTGAACTTCATATAAAAGAAACCGGGCGCTAACATCTCCGGCCAGAGACCCCGGCTCAGCCACATCACGGCCATCGCGCCGCCGAGCGCGATGATCAACCACGCTGCACCGACGACCGTGTGGCGCAGTACGGGGTCTTGCCCATCACCAGGCTGTAGTGGATTTTTCATCGGCCTTTGTGTCTCCGCGACACCATGCATGGCCCTTCCGGGGTCTGCCCCCATGATCGATCGCTCATGATCGCTTTCGCGGTCGCTCGGCTTCCACGTCTGCACACGTACGACGACAAAGTGAGCGGACTCCATGGCAGCCCACGGCCCGCCAAAGATTCTCGCCTCAAGACGCTCTTGCTGCTGTTCGCCTTCAGCCTAATGCACGGAGGTAAACAACGTGTGATTGAGTTATATGCATTTGTCCGTTCGTGCACGTCAACTCTGGCCGGTTTTCACAGGAAGTTCGGTGCCAGAGCAGGTTGAAATAACCTTGAGGCCACACCCATGCCGGCGGCTCCGCGAGGACAGGACGGGGCGCGATCCCCCTTGCTGGCGACGTGCTATAGACCCCGCCACGGAGGGCTCTGGTGCGCGGCCGATGGATTCCACTTTCGCTGCCTCGGCGCATGATGGCCGACGCGATGTATTTCGCGTTGGGAGTGCCGAGCGTGGTTGTCCAGCGCAGGCTCGCGTTGGCGCCGCTGGTCGAGGCGCGCACGGCCTCCGGCCGGAGCGTGCCGTGGTCGGCGATCGTCACCAAGGCCTATGCGATCACGGCCAACGAGTTTCCCGAGTTGCGGCGGGTCTATCTCAAGCTCCCGGTGCCACATTTCTATGAGTATCCGGCGAGCGTCGCGAGCATCACGATTGAGCGGGAGCACGAGGGCGAGCGCTATCTGGTCGGCTGCCAGATCAAGGATCCGGCTGCGCTTCCGCTGCCGGAGATCGGCTGCCGCATCAGGCATGTGCGCGAGGCGCCGCTCGCCGAGCTGCGCCATTTCCGACGCGCACTTGCGGTGGCGCGGCTGCCGTGGCCACTGCGCCGGCTGTTGTGGTGGCTCGCATTGAACATCGGTCGCCAGCGCGCCAACCAGTTTGGCACATTCGGCATGTCGGCGATCCCGGAGGCGGGCGTCGAGGTGCTGCAGCCGCGCACGGTGTGGACGAGCTTCATCGCCTATGGCTATGGCTCGCTGAACGATGACGGGAAGCTGACCGTGACGATCACATGGGATCATCGGGCGTTTGAGGCCGCGACCGCTGGCCGGGTTCTCGCCCGGCTCGAGGCGGTGCTGAACGGTCCGATCGCCGATGAGCTCAGGGCGCTAAAGCCCCAAAGTAATCCGCCGTGAGTCATCCGCCCTGCCCGGTGACCGGCGAGCCTGCGGTCCGGCTCGTCCAGTGGATCAAGTCGCGGTTCCTGATCGATCTGTGGCGCTATGGTCTGCGCGTCGACGCGCGCTCGAGCATCGGCAAGGTGGAACGCTTCGGCCTGTGGGAATCGCCGACCGGGCTCCATTTCTTCGATCCCATGATCGAAGGCGACAACGCTTTCTATACCGCGTTCTACGCTCATGCGATCGAGCGCAAGCTGTGGGCGCGCGATTGCATCCGGGAGGAGTTCAGGCTCGCGGCGCGCAGCATCGCGCCGGGCGCGCGAGTGCTCGATGTCGGCTGCGGCTTTGCGGAGTTCCGCCGCGTCATCCCGCATGCGACTTACACGGGCCTCGATCCGCATTTCGCAGGCGAGAGTAGCGACGCGGACGTGCGCAACGAGACGCTGCGGGCGCATCTCGTTGAGAACCGTGGCGCCTATGATGCGGTCTGCGCCTTCCAGGTGATCGAGCATCTGCGCGAGCCGACCGCGATGTTCGCCGACATGGTACAGGCTGCCAAGCCCGGTGGATTGCTGATCGTTGGCGTTCCTCACGTGCCGTCGGCGTTCACGCGCTTCCCCAACAATCCGGTGAATGCGCCGCCGCATCATCTCAGCTGGTGGACGCGGGCCGCGCTCTCGGCGCTAGCCGAGCGGCATGGCGTGACGGTCGTCAGCATCGAGCATGTGCCTTGGGGACATTGTGATTCGCTGCTCTACTGGATGGAGCGCTGCTCGCCCGTGCGCTGCCGCGACATCTACTATCGCAACCGGCCATGGTGGCATGCCTCGGTGCTGATCGGGCTCTTAGGCGGGCGCATCATGCACGCCCTGCGGGGAACGCCGCAGACCACCGACGAAGGCGCGGGCCTGCTGATGGTGGCGCGCCGGCAGGCATAATCCGGCGAGCCTGATCAGAATTTGCTCTGCTGCAGCCTTTGTTTTGCATCGATCCGGTAGGTGCGGCCGGCCCAGCGAATGGTGCGGCCAAATAACGTGGACCAGATCACAGCCGCGTGTAGCGCCAGCCAGGCGGGTGTCGCCCAGCGATCGAGCCACTTGATCCGCGGCTGGCTTTCGACGCCCCAGAGATTGCGTGGGATGCGCTCGCGCAACCGTGCGCGCGCGTAGTCGAGCGCATAGGCGACCACGATCGTGCCGATGGCGAGCTTGTTGCCCATCAGCGCCAGCGGGAGCGCGGTCACCCAGCCGACGAGCGGGATCGTGGTCGCGGCGGCTGCCACGATCCAGAGCTGCGGCGCGTGCGTGCGCGTGAACAGATATTGGCGCCGGCCGAACACAATGGCATCCTTCCAGCTGTAGGAGGCGAGCGCCGGAACCAGCGCATCGCGCGGGCTGCGCACCTTGCCACCGAGCGCGCGCACGGCGGGCGAGATTGTCAGATCGTCGGAGACGGCGCGGTCCCAGAGCGTCGGAAGCGCAAGCGCCTCGATCGCGTGCCGGCGCAGCGCCATCGAGCCGCCCCAGGCATTGGCCCACTTCGAGTCGCGCGGGGTCGAGGCGATCGACGCATTGACGATGCAAACAAACGCGGTCGACCATCGCTCGTCGGCCGGGATCAACCAGCGATAGCCTGACGTCATGCCGACGTGCTGGCTGTCAAGGTCGCGCAGGAGGCGTGCCAGCCAGTCGGCCGCCGGCGCGATGTCGGAATCGGCGAAGATCACGATGGCGTCGGTCGGCTCGAGGCGGCCGAGCGCGGCAAGCATGTTGTGGATCTTCTGACCGCGTCGGGTGGCCTCTCCGGCGACTACAACCTCGACAGGCGGTCCACCTGTGAGTTTCTGAAGGCGCGCGTAGGCCGGGTCCTGAATGCTCTCGACCGCGAAGATCACGCGGGCGGGCCGATGCGTCTGTGCGCAGATTCCGCGCCACAGCTCGGGCAGGTATGTTGGTATTCCGCGTACCGGAACAATCAGGACGGTCGGCTCGACCGCGCCCACGCTGGCCGGCGGACGTTCGCGCTGCGCAATATAGACGCCAAAACAGGCAACCGCGGAAACGATGAGCCATGCCGCGAGCGGGACAATGAGGGGGTCGCCGAACATTCGGTGAGGGAGCCTTCGCTCGGCGTTGTCATAGCGCGTCCGCTCTGCGCACGCCACTGTCAGTCTTGGAGCAGCGCTGGCGCACGAGAAGCGCCTGCGAACCTAGGCCGTGACCTTCACATAGCTTCCCGGCGCGTCTTCGAGCGGCTTGAGTTTGCCGCCGCCCGGTTTTCGCGCCGAGACCTCGGTCGGGTCATGATCCCTGAGCCATTGCAGCCAATGCGGCCACCACGAGCCCGGACGTTCCTCGGCCTTGGCGAGCCACGTCTCGACATTGCTGGTCGCCGGGCCATCGATCCAATGGCTGTATTTGATCTGGTACGGCGGGTTGACAACGCCGGCGATATGACCGGAGCCGGCGACCACGAACTTGACCGGGCCGCCGAAGAACTTGCAACCGAAGAACACCGACTTCGCTGGCGCGATGTGGTCCTCTCGTGTGGCCAGGCTGTAGAGCGGAACGGTGACATTCCCGAGATCGATCGTCTCGCCGGCGAGCGTCATCTCGCCTTTCGCAAGCTTGTTGTCCAGGTAACAGTTTCGCAGATAGAACGAATGACTTGCCACCGGGATGCGGGTTGCGTCGGAATTCCAGTGCAACAGGTCGAATGGCCGTGGTGCCTCGCCCTTCAGGTAGTTGTTGATCACGTAGGGCCAGATCAGATCGTTCGACCGCAGCAGGTTGAAGGTCTCGGCCATCATATGGCCTTTGAGAAAGCCGGTCTTCGACATCTGACGCTCAAGCGACTCGATCTGCTCTTCATCGATGAAGGCCATGATGTTGCCCGCATAGGTGAAGTCGACCTGCGTGGTCAGCAACGTCGCCGAGGACGCCCGCTCGTCGCCCTTCGCCGCCATGTAGGCCAGCAAGGCCGCGAGCAGCGTGCCGCCGGCGCAATAGCCGAGGGTGTGGGCCTTGTCCTCGCCGGTCACCGTGGCGATGACTTTGAGTGCTTCAAGCGGACCTTCCCGCATGTAGTCGTCGAAGCCCTTGGCGGCGAGCTTCGCATCCGGATTGACCCAGGAGATGACGAACACAGTCAGCCCCTGGTCGACGCACCATTTGACGAAGGATTTCTCCGGAGTGAGATCAAGGATGTAGTATTTGTTGATCCAGGGTGGAACGATGAGGATCGGACGCTTGAGCACCGCGCGGGTGGTCGGAGTGTATTGAATGAGCTGCATCAGCTCGTTCTGATAGATCACCTTACCCGGCGTGATTGCAAGATTGCGGCTCACCTCGAACGTCGCGGGATCCGTCTGACGGATCTTGAGGCGCCCATGACCCGTCTCGAGGTCCTCGGCGAGCATGCGCATGCCGCTCACGAGATTCCCGGCGTTCGAGGATAGCGTCTTGCGCAAGAGCTCAGGATTGGTCAGCACGAAGTTCGCGGGCGAAAGCGCATCGGTGAGCTGACGCAGATAGAACTCGGCCTTCTGCCGCGTGTGCGCGTCGACCCCTCTGGTATCCTGGACAACGCGATTGCACCAATCCGAGGTCAGCAGATAGGCCTGCTTCAGGAAGTCGAAATAGGGATTCGATCTCCATTCCTGGTCTGCAAAGCGTCGATCCTTCGGGTCGGATTTGACCACCGGCTCGACCTGTACGCCGAACATGCGCTTGGTGGCCGAGACGCAGAGGTCGACATAGGCCTTGCCGAGGTTCGCCTGCGCCTCGATCGCGCGTTGCGGATGGGCCAGCCAATATTCGGCAATATGGCCGAGCGTCCTGACGACGCCGACGGCATCGCTCACCTCGCTGGCGAGCCGGCCCTCCTCACGAGGCCTCAAACAGGCGGCCGTGGCCTTGCCGCCCTGCTCCATGAGGCGGACAAAGTTCCTGGACAGTTGCCCGATGTCGATCGAGACGGTCGGGGCCGCTTCTTCCGGCGCCCTGTCGGATGTTGCCGCTGCACGTTGCGGGGTCGCGATCTCGGCGATCGGTGCGAGCCTGATCGGTGCATCGCTCGCGTTCGCTGCGCGGCGACCGCGCGACTTCGCGGCTCTCGTTCTGGTGCGCCGTTCGCAGATGTTGTCGATTGCGGCCACCAGAGCGAGATGGCCTTTCTTCGAATCGCGCTCCGGCTCGTTGTTTTGCGCAGGATCGTTTCCGACCATCGGTTGGCACGTCTGATCGAGTCCGAGGCGTGCCTTTTCGGGGTCAGGCGTCAGCGTGCCATCCAGGGGCTGTTTGAACGCGGTCGGGCCCTGATCATCGGCCCGCCCGCATTGCACCCATCGCTCGAGATCGGAGGAGGACGAATGTCGGTGCTCAGGCGCCGCGCGTGGCGTGGTTGTGCTGGATACGAGGGTTTGCAGCGGCAGGGCGCCTTTCATCGGCATTCGCAATTGCACTGTCTTCCTGCCTGCGCGGATCATCGCCTCTCCTTCGCGACAAGGATCTGCTTGGCAAGATGGCCCATCTCGCGTGCCGCCTCGCTGTTCGGCGCAGCCTCGATCACGGCGAGCCCCCGCGCGGCGCTCTCGGCATAGATAACGCGTTGGTTGAGGGCCGTTGCAAGCACGGGCAAGTCTTCAAACTGCGCCAGCGCGGTCGCGGCCTCGCGGCCGATGGCGGTGTTCGCGATCTTGCGATTGATGATGAATGCGCCTTTGA